>UMHB01047873.1_pt1 | contig 15006 bp, 9 predicted proteins | sample 1965441 | NCBI WGS metagenome assembly UMHB01 (sample SAMEA4836089, study PRJEB28245) | human gut metagenome | biome: gut microbiome; material: fecal sample | place: Denmark | collected 2008 | reverse complement strand
GGCATGGTGCGGCACTCGCCCAGCACGCGGCAGAACTCTTCCAGCTTTTCCTGCGTGGGCAGCTCACCAAACAGTAGCAGATAGCCCGCTTCCTCAAAGGCAAAGCGGCTGCCGGACGACCCGCGGATCAGGTCTTTCACGTCGTAGCCGCGGTAGAGCAGCTGACCGTCGGCAGGCTTTTTCACTCCGTCCACATACTGGAAGGCGCGGATATCGGAGATATTGGTCAGGCCTGCCAGCACGCCCTTGCCGTTTTCGTCGCGCAGGCCCGCTTTAACGCCAAACTCCTTGTACAGGTCCTTGCTGATGCGGTCATGTTCGGCGCACAGCGGCTGCTGCTGGTCGAAGTATCCCATTACGTTCTGCAGATGATCCATTGGTAGTTGCTCCTTTCCCATTGCCGTCAGCTTGCGCTCACTTGGCAGGCCATCAGGAAGCTTTCTCTGCGAACAGCCCGGAACTTCAGTCCCGCCCTGCTGCCTGTGGCAGCGGGGTACCACCCCAGGACATTCGCTGGAGAAACTTCCTGCCGTCCTGCCCGAAAAAACCGTATTGATTCGGGACGGCATTCACTTACATTCAGAATACTCTTTCAGATTACAAAAAGGATATTTCGGTGTCAAGGTACTGTTTGTAAATAAAAAAAGAACAAAATCGGAAAGCTGCCGGGTGCGCATTTGCCCTTTAGCGCAGGGGCAGTTTTTGAGACGGTAACGCACAAATAAGGCATCTTCCAGCCGGATCTCAGGGGACTGGCAACAAATAAAGCCACGACGAAACCGCATTTGTAAACGGTTCATCGTGGCTTTTTGTCATATCGAGCAGAGCTGGACAAATCCGAACTATTTCCTGCCAATTCATCGGCAGCCAAAGTATCCTCGAAGCGGACGGTTTGAGAGCCGTCTTTATAATTGAACGTGATCAGCATTCTGTCATCGTAGAGGAAAATGGCGTTCACAAAGATCTCAATCAGTGCCTTGCGCTGCTTTTGCTGCGATACATCGAACTTTCTGAATTTCATCAACCAGAATCGGATGAAGTCAGCATTAAAGGAAGGCTTTCTTAGCTTTTCGTCAGCAATTTTGGCGGTCAGTTCATCCTTTTGCGCTTCCAGCGCATCCAAACGCTCTTTGGTCGTCCGTGTGAACAAGCCTTCCTCGATTGCTTTCATCAGGTTGTCTAGTTTTCGGTCCACTTCCCGGAGCTGTTTTTCCAGCAGAGGGATCGCGGTATTCTCCTGATTTTGGAAATCCATGACCAGCTGAACGATTCGTTCAATCACTGCATCATCCTGAATCAGCTTCATCGTCTCCTGAACGACCAGATTTTCCAACCACTCCTTCTGTACGGTTTTCTTGTTACAGCCTTTCTTCTTTTTGGCAGTGGCACATTTATAATAATAGTAGGTTCGCCCGGTAGCACTTGTTCCGCTCTCGCCGAACATCAATGCCCCGCACTTACCGCAGAACAGCTTTGTGGTCAACAAATATTCCTCATCTGCCTTTCCGCGAGCCGGAGCACGTTTGTTTTTCTCCATACGTTTTTGCACACGGTCAAACAAATCCTTGGGAACGATGGCTGGAATTGCATCCGGGACAACGGTATCCCGGAAAGAAAGTTCTCCAATATAGCGGCGGTTCTTTAACATGGTGTTCATGCTGCTGCACGTCAGCTTTCCACCCAGCATATTACGAACCCCTTTTTCGTTGAGGTAGTTCATGATCTCAACGATTTTTTCACCGTTGTCGTACCGCTGAAAAGCCTCCAATACAAGCGGTGAAATCAGCGGGTCGATGCGATAGAACTTATCTGCGTCGATTTTATAGCCAATCGTTCCTGTGCCGCCTGTGCATTTGCCTTTCAGCGCATTTTCGGTCTGGCCACGAATGACTTTTTCGGAAAGTTCCGCCGAATAGTATTCTGCCATACCCTCCAGCAGCGTCTCCACCAGAATGCCCTGCGAGCCTTCTGCAATCGGCTCCATGACCGATATCAGATGGACATTGTTCTTTTTCAGAATCATCTTGTAGTTTGCACTGTCAAAGCGATTCCGAGCGAAACGGTCAAATTTCCAAACCAAAACGATTTCAAACAACTTTTTATTGCTGTCCCGAATCATCTGTTGAAAATCCGGTCGATTGTCTGTTTTGGCAGAAAGTGCACGGTCGATATAGTGCCTGACCACTGTAATGCCGTTTCTTTCAGCATATGCTGTGCATTCCCGAATCTGGCCCTCAATGGATTCTTCACGCTGGTTGTCACTGGAATAGCGAGCGTAGATCACAGCATTCATGGAAAGCACCTCACTTTTACACATCATTGAACGAATGTACGTTTATTCAAGGCTGTTCTTCGTATAATGTATATACCATATTTTGCAAGGGAATGCAAGCTGTGTTTTTACTTGGATTCTTTGCTCTTTAATGTGCTCTTCCGATACTGCATCGGGCTCTGGCCGGTGGCCTTGGCAAAGCGGGTGGAGAAGTTACTGGCATCCCCGAAGCCTGCTTCCTGTGCGATCTCACTGATGCTGTGGTCGGTGAGCACCAGCAGCTCTTTTGCCTGTGTGATGCGGAAGTTGACCAGATAATTGTACGGCGTTGTGCCCATGTACCGCCGGAACAGGCGCAGAAAATAACTCTTGCTCATGTGCGCACTTGACAGCAGATCGGCAAGGGAAAGTTCCTGCCGGTAGTTCTTGCGCAGGGTCTCTGCCGCCTGCAGGATCAGCTGGCGGTTGGTGGTCATCTCCGCCTGCGCAAACAGGCTCTGTGCACAGAGGGCAAGCATCTCGTGCAGGGCAAGACCTGTCTGCACCATGCTGTCCACCGTGCCAAGCTCCATCTGCTCCAGAACAAGTTCAAACAATTCCTGCATCCTGACCCCGGTCAATTGGACCGGGGTCAGTTTTTTGTCCGGCAGAAGCAGCGGCTCCATGGCCGCAACACCGGCACCGTCCAGATGCACCCAGTAGTGGTGCCAGCAGCTCTGCCCCGGTGCGGTGCAGTAGCTCTGTGCCGTGCGGCAGTTGAGCAGCAGTGCCTGCCCGGTCTCCAGCACGACATGGTTCCCATCCTGCTCGATGAGACCGGCACCCCGGAGGGTGTAGAACAGGATATAGCTTTCTTTATCGGTGCGGGCGGTGGAGAACCGCTGTTGTGCATAGAATAGCCCCGCCTCGGTGCAGGAATAGGGCTGTGCACGCTCCGCTTCGCTGAGCGTCGTGCGCTTCCAGATGCTTTCCGGGGTCACATCCATGTTGTAAGTCAGCATTTTTCTCCCGCCTTTCTGCTTCCAGTATAGCGGCTTTTACCCTGTGATGCAAGAGTGGACTTTTCACAAAGAATGCGTCACCTTTGCGGATGGAATCCGCCTTTCCGGGCCGCTATACTGGTACCGGAAAGAGACAGAAGGAGGCGCACTATGCACGAAAAATTTCTCGCCATCGACATCGGCGCATCGTCCGGGCGGCATATCATCGGCTGGATGGAGGACGGGACCTTGCAGACCGAGGAAGTCTACCGCTTCCCGAACAGTGTCCGGCGGGTGGACGGCCACCTGGAATGGGACATCGACAGCCTGTTTGCCAACGTGAAACAGGGCATCAAAGCGGCTTTTGCAAAGTACCCCGCCATCAAAAGCCTGTCCATCGACACCTGGGCGGTGGACTACGTACTTTTGAAAAAGGAACAGCCCCTTTATCCGGTCTATGCTTACCGCGACGGCCGGACACAGGCCGTTCTGGATGAGGTGCACGGCATCCTCCCGTTTGAGAAGCTCTACGAGCGCACCGGCATCCAGTTTCAGCCATTCAACACGGTGTATCAGCTGTATGCGGACAAAAAAGCCGGGCGGCTGGCGCAGGCAGACGATTTCCTGATGATTCCGGAATATCTACTCTGGAAACTCTGCGGCGTCAAGGCCCGTGAGTACACCAACGCCACCTCCACCGGCCTTGTCAACGCCCAGATCAGAGAATACGACCCGGAGATCCTCTCTGCGCTGGGCTTGCCGGAAACCATGTTCCCGCCGCTGACCGCACCCGGCACGGTGCTGGGTCCGCTGAAGCCGGAGATCGCCTCCGAGGTGGGCGGGCAGACCAACGTGGTGCTGTGTGCCACCCACGACACTGCCAGCGCGGTGGAGGGCATCCCGATGGAGCAGGGGGAGGCACCGTTCCTTTCTTCCGGCACCTGGAGCCTGTTGGGTGTCAAACTGGCACAGCCGGTCACCACTCCAGAAAGCTGCAAAGCAAATTTCACAAATGAAGGCGGCGTGGGCTACATCCGCTATCTGAAAAACATCATGGGCTTGTGGATCATCCAGTGCGTGCAGAAGCAGCTGGGCATCTCCTTTGCGGAGATGGTGGAGCTGGCAAAGGCCAGCACCTACACCCGCATTTTTGATGTGAACGATGCGCGTTTCTCGGCTCCGCAGGATATGAGCGCGGAAATCAGAGCTGCCCTTGCTGAGACCGGTGCACCGCCTGCCACGGACGCTGACCTCATCAACTGCATCTATCATTCGCTGGCGTACTGCTACGGCGAAGCCTACCGTGAGATGGAAGCCGTCACCGGGCAGCACTGGGACAAGCTCTACATTGCAGGCGGCGGCGCCAAGAATGCCACCCTGAACGAGCTGACCGCCCATTATACCGGAAAACAGGTCGTGGCCCTGCCCATTGAGGCGACCGCCATCGGCAACCTGAAAATACAGATGAACATCCACTAAGGAGGACAAATTATGCTGGTTGAAACCAAAGCCCGCGTTGGCGTGTTCGCCATTGCGCTGGGTGCCTACCTGCCCCAGTTCCCGACCCTCGTGCCCGAATTTGAGCAGCAGTACGCTGCCTTCAAAAAGACCATCCCGGACACCGTGGAGGTCATCGACGGCGGCATCGTCACCACCAAAGAGCTGTCCATGGCGGCGGGTGATAAGTTCCGCGCTGCAGATGTGGACCTGGTGATCCTGCAGCTGCTGACCTACGCCACTTCCTACAACATGCTGCCTGCTGTGCGGGATCTGGATGTCCCGGTCGTGCTGGTGAACGTCCAGAAGAAGAAAGCCCCGGACTACGCCAACACCGATACGCCCACCTGGCTGGGTGAATTGTACGCCTGCGGTGCCGTGGGCGAGATGGTGGCCGATCTGGAGCGTGCCGGCAAGCGTCATGCCGTCATCACCGGTGTGGTAGAAGGCGGCGACCCGCAGGTGCAGGCCGAGATCGAGGACTGGTGCCGTGCGGCTCAGGTGCGCCGCCGTTTCCGCGACACCAATCTGGCCCAGATCGGCCGCCCGTATCCCGGTATGATGGACCTGTACATCGACGAAACGAATCTCTACAACCGGATGTGGCTGTATACCAAGCAGTTCGACTGGGAAAAGATGTGGGCCATCGCCGACAACATCACCGACGAAGCTGCCATCCGTGCCAAGGCAGAGGATATCCTGAATACCTTCGATATCGAAGGCGGCGGCACGGTGGAAAAGGTCTGGGAGATGGCAAAGTATGTCGTCGCCTTTGAGCAGTGGGTCAAGGACGAGAAGATCGCCTTCATCGCGTCGCATTACGATGGTTTTGCCAAGGGCAAGGCCGGTGTGCTGGACAGCATGCTGATCCCGGCCTTCTCCATGCTTATCAAGCAGGGCGTTGCCTGTGCCGTGGAGGGTGACATCAAGGTGGCTATGGCCATGTCCATCCTCAAGACCATTGCAGGCTGCGGCCAGCTGAGTGAGATGTACTCCATCGACTTTGACGAGGATATCTGCATCATCGGCCATTCCGGTTCCGGCGATGCCGACATTTCCGAGAAGAAGCCCACCATGAAGATCGTGCCGGTGTTCCACGGCAAGACCGGCGGCGGCTATCTGACCCAGTTCTATCCGCACCTTGGCCCCGTGACCTATCTGGGCATTACGCAGGACAAGGACGGTCACTTCAAGTTCGTGGTGGCCGAGGGCGTCAACGAGCCTGGCCCCATCTTCACCTTTGGTGACACCAACATGCGCACCCGCTTTACCTGCGGGGCACGGGAGTTCTGCAACCGCTGGAGCGAGGCAGGCCCCACCCATCACATGGCTGCTGCCACCGGCCGCCACATCGATACCATCCTGAAGGTGGCAAAGATCTTCAATATTCCGGTGGACGTCATCACCCGATAAGCTGAGAGAAAAGAGAGGTATTTTATCATGGGCATTCTGGATATTGCAATCGTCAAGGGCTACATCCGCATGTGCAACGACGGCTGGCTGCAGGGCTGGCACGAGCGCAACGGCGGCAACCTGACCTACCGTATGAAGGAAGAGGAAGTGGCCGAGTGCCGTCCCTTCTTCAATGCACAGCCCGGTGAATGGGTCAACATGGGCGTGCAGGCCGACAACCTGGCCGGGGAGTATTTCATCACCACCGGTTCCGGCAAGTTCTTCCGCAATGTGGAGCCGGACCCCATCCACTGCATCGGCATCGTGGAGATCAACGACAAGGGCGACAGCTGGCGCATCGTCTGGGGCCTGGAAGGCGGCGCAAAGCCCACTTCCGAGTTCCCCAGCCACTTCATGAACCACAGCGTCCGCAAGGCGGCCACGAACGGCGCAAACCGCGTCATCTACCATTGCCATGCCACCAATGTCATCGCTCTGACCTACATTCTGCCCCTGACCGACCGCGACTTCTCCCGTGCTTTGTGGCAGAGCGCCACCGAGTGCCCGGTGGTCTTCCCGGAAGGTGTGGGCGTCTGCCCCTGGATGGTGCCCGGCGGTGCAGACATCGCCATGGCCACCAGCGAACTGATGAAGAAATATCAGGCAGCCATTTGGGCACAGCACGGCCTGTTCGTTTCCGGCCCGGATTTTGACATCGCCTTTGGTCTGGCTCACACCATCGAGAAGAGTGCCGAGATCTATGTCAAGGTGCTGAGCATGAGCGGCGGCCTCATCCGTCAGACCATCACCGATGATGACCTGCGCGCCATCGCCCGCGACTTTGGCGTGACCCTGAACGAGGAGTTCCTCGACTGATTTTCTTAATTACAGTGATGAGCCTTTCAAGAACAAGAAACGATTGATCGATAAGAAGGAGAATAAGAGATTATGAGTGTTTTCCGCGATGATTTCCTGTGGGGCGGTGCATGTGCAGCCAACCAGTTCGAGGGTGCCTGGGACGTGGACGGCAAAGGCCCCAGCGTACCGGATATGTGTACCAACGGCTCCCACACCAGCCCGAAGTGGGTGACCACCCACATCCACCCGGACCGCCTGTACCCCAGTCATGAAGCCATCGACTTCTACCACCACTACGAAGAGGACATTGCTCTGTTTGCGGAGATGGGCTTCAAGACCTTCCGCACCTCCATCAACTGGACCCGCATCTTCCCCACTGGCATGGAGAGCGAGCCCAACGAGAAGGGCCTGGAATTTTACGACCGCGTTTTTGACTGCTGCAAGAAGCACGGCATCGAGCCGCTGGTCACCATCAGCCACTACGAGCTGCCCTACGCTCTGGTGGAAAGGTACAACGGCTGGGCCAGCCGCGAGCTAATCGACTTCTACATGAACTACTGCAAAACCATCTTCGAGCGCTACAAGGACAAAGTCAAGTACTGGCTCACCTTCAACGAGATCAACACCGGCACCATGCCCATGGGCGGCATCCTGAACACCGGCACCATCCAGGGATACGAGGGTTCCACCGCCGATGTGCCAAACGACGAGCAGGCACGCTTCCAGGCCCTGCACAACATGTTCGTGGCCAGCGCCAGGGCTGTCAAGTATGCCCACGACAACTACCCCCAGTTCAAGATGGGCTGCATGATCTGCTTCATCACCAGCTATCCCATGACCTGTGACCCCGCCGACGTGGTGGCCAACCAGAAGCAGATGCAGATCATGAACTGGTTCTGTTCCGATATGCATGTGCGCGGTGAGTATCCCTATTATATGAAGCGTTTCTTCGCCGAGCACAACATCACCATCCATCAGGAGCCGGAGGATGCCGCCATCCTGAAGGCCGGCACCGTGGACTTCTACACCTTCAGCTACTACATGTCCAACTGCGTCACCACCCACAAGGACGCCGAGGACGTGGGCGGTAATATCGCCACCGGCAAGAAGAACCCCTACCTGAAAGCCAGCGACTGGGGCTGGCAGATCGACCCCATTGGCCTGCGCTACACCCTGAACGAGATCTACGATCGCTATCATCTGCCCATGATGGTAGTGGAAAACGGCCTGGGCGCTTACGATGTGAAGAGCGAGGACGGCAAGATCCACGACAGCTACCGCATCGACTACCTGCGCCAGCACATCGAGCAGATGGCCGAGGCCGTGAAGGACGGCGTGGATCTGATGGGTTACACCCCCTGGGGCTGCATCGACCTGGTGTCTGCGTCCACAGGTGAGATGGCAAAGCGCTATGGCTTTATCTACGTCAACAAATTTGATGACGGCACCGGCGACCTGAGCCGGGAGAAGAAGGACAGCTTCTACTGGTATAAGAAAGTCATCGCCTCCAATGGCGAGGATCTCTCCTGATTTTCTGGATCATCTCTGATATCGCGCGATTGTTGTAAAACAGTTTTTCCAAAAAAATGAGATAGACGGCCCGAAAAGAGGCTGGCCTGTCTCATTTTTTAGTCGCATTCTGAAAGTGTTATGAAACAGAAACGACAAGAACAGCATCAAATTCCACCTTTTCTGTCTGGCTTCTGACCCGAAGAAGTCCTTTTCCAAATTATAACGAGACAAACTGAAAACGCATCCTTTTCTACGAAAAAAATCAGAACGATCGTATGCGTCAAACCTTAGTTGCTCCGCAATATCCTGTTGAAAAATCTGTGGGAAGAATTTGACATTTTAAGGTTGCTTTTCAACGCGCACAAAACAAAGCGATGCCCCTTGTCAGTAACAAAGGGCATCGTTGATTATAGTTTTTTAGAACAGCTGTATGGTTACTTCACTCTTCAAGCCTTGTGGCTCGGTGGGCATATACTGCCCCAGAAAATCATTCATCCGGCGGCCAAGGGTGGTGTTCACCTCGATTTCCAACAAATTCTCCCCGGTGTGCAGGGAACCGGAGATTGCATAGCGGTAAGGAGGGCAGATCCGTACACCGCAGTCCGTCCCGTTCACTCGGACGATTGCACCTTCCTGTGCCGTCAGGGCCAGCACGGCGGGCCGTGCGGCCTGTGCTTCGTTCAGCGTAAAGCGGAATGCATACCGTGCCCGGCCTGCAAACGCGATGCAGCCCGGCAGACGGTGCAGAGAGAGCAGTTTTTCCAGCGGGAGCGGGGCACCATATTCGGCGCAGCCAGTGTCGGCATCGGCCAGCGAAACAGTGCATGCTGTCAAATGAATGCAGTCCGCCGGAACACCGGCAGGCAGAGCCGCCACCGCCTGCACCTGCAATGCAGTCGGGTCATCCGGCACCAGAATGCAGCGGGATTCATAAGGAGCCAGTGTCAGAGCAAAGGCATCCGGTGCTGCCGTCACAACGTTGGCAAAGGCATCGTATACAAAGGCTGCACCGGGCTTTGCACCAGTCACAGTGGTGCAAAGCGGCTGCGTGCCCTCATTCGTGAAGAAGTAGACATCACCGTCTGCCTGCCGAGCGTGGTAGTATCGCAGATATGGTGCCGCTGCGCTCAGATGCAGCGCAGGGATACTGTCTGCCGTAAGCGTCTCCACCAGCGCATCCAGCGTGGTGACGACCGCATGTTCCAGTACCGGTGCCGGACCGCCTTCACAGCAGCGAATGGGCAGACCGCCCACAAAATAAACTTTGACCCCAGCATCCAGATAGCGCTGTACATTCTCCAGCAGTGCAGCAGGCAGAGCCTCGGCGTACGGGATGACCAGCGCACGGAACTGCATGCCGTTCAGGTGCAGCGCACCATCCTTCGCGGTGTCCGCTTTCAGCACCTCACAGGGCACCAGCTCATAGTCGATACCATTGCGGGCCAGCCGGGCCGCTGGTTTCTGGGTGAGCATAAACTCGCCGCTCCATTCGGCTTCGGCCTGATACAGCAGCGCCACCGGAGCCACATGGGTGCCAGACAGCACTGCGGACATCCGGTTGAGGTAGTTGGCTACCTGCCGGAATTCCGGATATTGCGGATTATGGCCGTGGGCATAGAAATGCGGCGGGCAGTCCGGGTCCGGGAAGGGTGCCGCGTTGAAGGCGTGCGGCACAAACTGATTGATGCCGCGCACCAGCATATAGTCCGACAGCCACTTGCACAGGCGGTTGCCTTCGCCCCAGCCATAGGCACCGAACAGCTCACACATGGCACGGCCTTTCTTGGCAGGGTCCAAGTGGGCCAGACTTGCCCCCAGCTTGCCCAACATATAGGTAAAAAACTCGCCGTCCCAGCCGGGGCTGTGCATGCCCTTGAACATTCCCTCATCCATACCGGGCAGCAGTTGCTGGATGACCACATCGATACCGGACATATCCTGATGCGCCATGGCGCGGTAGAAATGCCCCGCACCATAGCCCAGACGAGCCGTGGCATTGTTGTCCTCGATGGTATGGCCGATGTGCTCGCAGTGGTGGGCATGGCACCAGGCCGCCAGAACACCATCAAAGTTGTCGCTGTACAGCTGGCTGACCAGATCCATATAGGTATACTGTGCCACATGAGCGCTCTCATCGCTGCTGCGCAGGAACAACAGCGGCAGCAACGCACGGATGTTCCCGGCAGCACGGTCTGTCAGAGCCGTTCCGGCCAGCTTTCCGGCCAGCAGGTTCTCCATGCCATCCCGCCAGGGCAGGTTCATGGCGCTGTTGTGGCCGATGGCGGCATCCTCCGCCCCGTGGATGTTGCCAAGCCGCGGCTCATCCGAGAAGAACCCGCGCAGCGTTTTGCCAAACTCCTCCCCAAAGTGGGCATAGATCGGCTCATAGACGGTATCCAGCAGTACCTTGGTCGCCGCCGAATCCAGCGGGTTCAGATAGCCTTCCGTCTGTTTCTCGCCGCCCTTGTAGCTGACAGTGATGACGTTCAGAGTCCACTGTCCATCCGGCAGGTCAAAATCCACGGCCACGCAGGGACCTTCCTTGGGGTTGCCGGGCAGCGGCTGGCCCATGGAGGAAAGCATGATCTCCCCCGTACGGGCATCTTCAAAAGTATAAACTTTGTCCGTCAGGTCGATGGTAGTAGTCGGGTCAATGGTTTCAAACGCGGTTTTGCGGCTCAGGGTCACAGCCAGGATTTTGTCACGCGGGTCGCGGAGGGCATACTTAAGAACAGCGGTCATGTTCTCCATCGGGCCGGCATAATCCAGCGTTTTGCAGCAGAGAAACTTTTTGCACAGCTCCGGGTGCTCCCGCTTGACCGCACCATCCGCAAAACCGGTGGGAAAGTGGCTGTCATCCAGGATCCACATCTCCATACCCGTGCGCTTTGCTTCGTCCAGCAGCAGGGCCAGATCCCGGAACCAGCCCGGACCGTTGAAATCCTTGTGCGGACGGGCCTCCACACAGAAGCCGCCGATGCCGCTTTCGCGGATCTTCTGCACCTCGCGGCGCAGTTCTTCTTCACTTTCTACGCCATGCACCCACAAAAAGGGATACAGAGCATTGGGGGTCTGTCCATGCAGGACATCACAAACGCTTTTCATGCTCGGGTCCTTTCCTTCCGTTTCACTCACTCTGAACATAGCACAGCACCCGTCCCTTTTGCAAGAGGCAGGTGCCATGCGGGAAATATTACGCTTTTTCGTCCGCGCTGGTCACAGCATAACTGCCGATTGCAGAAACCACAAAGGCAATGGCTGCGCAGATCAGGAAGCCCCAGAAGCTGATATCCAGACCTGCGGGGTTGATCATGGACGGGATACGGAAGATGCCGTCACCGCCCCAGGTGTAGAACTTGATGCCCAGGATACCACCGATGACACCGGCAACGCCGCCACCCACGAAGGCGCAGATAAACCGCTTGAAGTTGGTCAGGGCCACGGTATAGATGACCGGCTCGGTGATGCCGCACAGAGCAGAAGCCATGGTGCCGAATGCCGTTGCGCGGGTCTCACCATCCTTCACCTTGAGTGCGTAGCCCAGAGCCACACCAGCCAGTGCCCAGACGGTCAGGCCCAAGATGGCGTTGACCGGGCAGTAACCCAGGGTGGTAAGGTTGTTGAGGATGATGGGGATCATGGCTGCATGGACACCCATCATGACGAACAGCTGCCAGAACGCGCCCAGAACACCGCCGCAGACCACAGGCACCGCATGGTACAGCGCGTTGACACCGGTAGCCAGAGCATTGGAAACGCCTGTCATGACCGGGCCGACCACCAGCAGGGTGAGCGGCAGCGTGATGACCAGCACCACAGTCGGCACGAACATCAATTGCAGCATCTGCGGGATGATCTTTTTCGCAGCCTTTTCGATCCAGCTTGCCACAAAGACGGCCAGCAGGATGGGCAGCAGGGTCTGGGAGTAATCCAGCATCGTGACCTTGAGGCCGAAGAAGGTAAGCGTTTCCTCCGCGCCCACGAAAGCAGCCAGCTTCGGGTACAGCATCGCTGCGCCGATGACAGCAGCGGTATAAGGATTCATGCCAAAGACCTTGCCGGCCGAGAAACCGACGATGATGGGCATAAAGTACATCAACGCATCGGCCGCTGCATACAGGATCAGGTAAATGCCGTTGTCACTGGTGAGCACACCGAAGGTGGTCAGGATGGTCAGAACGCCCTTGATGATACCACCGGCGGCCATGGGTGCGATCATGGGCAGGATGCAGCCGGAAATGGCCTTGAAGAACTTGTTGAAGAAGCTGTCCTTCTTGACTACACGCATGCTTTCGGCCTTGGCCTTGCCGGCAGCCATGGCATCCTCCGTCAGGCCCAGCTTTGCCTTGACGACGGGGCACAGGTCAGAGACATAAGTACCGATGGGGATCTGGTACTGTCCTGCACCGTGCACAACGCTCATCACGCCTTTGATCTTTTTGACCTCGTCATCCTTGACGATGCTCTCGTCTGCCAGCACAAAGCGCAGACGGGTCATGCAGTTCGTCACACTGACAATGTTCTCTTTGCCGCCGACTGCCGCGATCAGCTCATCGGCAAATTGATCGTAGTCTTTTCTTGCCATGATCTTGTTCTCCTTCTCTTTGACATCTTCCAAAATACGCACAAAAACTTGACACAGCTGGCATTTCATTGTATGCTTGTGTCCAAATCGTACCTGTATTGTACCGTATCCGGCACGGTGTCACAATCTCAAAAGCAAACTCCGGTGCTGACAAAATCAAACTTTTCGTCGAACGATACTGGCAAAGTTTAAGACACTCACTGACAAAATCAAACCTTTTGGGAGGTATCTGCCATGCTGGCGCGTGAGGCATTCCGGGAAATGCTCTTTCCCCTCAGTGAAAAAGAACTGCACTACCGGGAGCACCCGGAGGATTCTCTGATCTATTTCAAAAATTTCCGGTATGAGGGCGAAGCGACTGTTGTGACGGGTGCGGACAACAGCGATGAGATCCTGTTTTTTCCGTCCCCTAAAAAACAGGCGGCCTCCAATCTGCATGGTGTGATCTCCCCAAAAATTGCGCCCCGCGTGCTGGAGGGAGGCAATCTGGCCTTTAACAAGCAGACCCGTTTTGGCATGGTGCCGCTGCACCGCCACAACTACATTGAAATGAACTATGTGTACTCCGGCACCTGCGTGCAAGAGATCAACGGCCAGACGGTTGAGATGCACACCGGCGATGTGACCATTCTGGACCGGGATGTGGTGCACCGGGTGTTGCCCACCGGCGAAAACGACATCCTGCTCAACTGCCTGATGGGGCAGAATTATTTCAAGGCAAGCTTCATCGAGCGGCTTGCCGCCAGTGGAGCGGTGCCGCGGTTTCTTTCCAATGCGCTGAACGAGCGCAACGATCACGACCATTATCTGCTGTTTCATACGGAGCGGTCGTATATTTTCCGGGATCTGTTTGAGTGTGTGTTCTGCGAATATCTGGACCCTACCACCTGCACGGCGGGTGCGGTGGAGAATTATATGAGCCTGATCTTCATCGAGCTGGCACGCTGCTATCAGGGCAATCAGGAACACGAATACCACAAATCCAACAAGAACTACCTCACCGAAGTGCTGCAATACATGGATGACCACTGCATCGACTGCACACTGGAAAGCACCGCAGCGCATTTTGGCTTCCACCCCAATTACCTTTCTCGCATGGTCAAGGAGGGCACCGGCAGTGCCTTCAAGGATCTGGTATCGGATGGGCGGCTGTCCCGCGCCGCCTTCCTGCTGTTGACCACCGAAGCACCTATTAGTCAGATCGCCAACCAGTGTGGCTATTCCAACCAGAACTTCTTTTATAAAAAGTTTCAGGTGCGCTACGGCTGTACGCCAGCTGTATATCGTGCCACTGGCGGTGCCCTGGCAGAAGATATACGTTGAAAAGCAGAACAGTTTTTTATCCGAAACATAGACTTGAAATTTCAGTATGAATGGGTAAAAACTTATGGAAGTGTCCGCTATGCTGAAAGCTTCCAATTTTTTCTATAAGTCCTACTATTATTGCTTTACCACAATAAAATACTCAAAACCATCTTGACGCACCTTGCAAACCATGATACCCTTTGTCACAAATCACATTATCGCAAGATAAGAAATTGGCTCAACCGAAACTTCATATTTGCGATATGCAAGCCAACGATGTTGCCGATGCATTGAAAAGTTGGCTTGCTATGAAAAGTGGTGGTTCTCACCGTGATAACCACCACTTTCAGTGAGTGATTGCCCCCAAAAGAACGTACCGCCCCACAACACACCCGATCGTTTTGCCGCCGTTTCACCCGACAAAATCCTTCGCCTGTACTGCGTGGGCGGTCTTTTTCTTTTCCGGGAAGCTGTACCTTGAAAATTTCATGAGCCGTCCGAATGTGATACCGGCTTTCCGGCCAACGCCGCTGCAAAACAGGGGCAGGAACTTCGTTCGGGTCAAACGGCGATCAACATACACGAGCAGCGGAACTCTCTACTTA
>UMHB01046102.1_pt1 | contig 15043 bp, 10 predicted proteins | sample 1965441 | NCBI WGS metagenome assembly UMHB01 (sample SAMEA4836089, study PRJEB28245) | human gut metagenome | biome: gut microbiome; material: fecal sample | place: Denmark | collected 2008 | reverse complement strand
TCATTGATTATCGCCAAAGCGGAGCCAATAACGGAGCTGACTCTGATCCGACCTACAACCTCTTCTTCGCCGTAAATCAAACCTTTGATCAAACCCGTGTCCATTTTGATTATCAGCACGTTTGGAATTCCAGAAGTCTCGGAGGAGGCCCAAATGCGTTCTATGCAAAAGATTTAGGTTTCGGTTCTACCGCTGCGGTCAAAGGCAGCAAAAAAGGCTTCCGCTCAGACACATTTGTCATCGGTGCGAGCACACCTCTGGCCGGCGGCAGGATTTTTGGTGCCTTCAAATGGAATGTGGGAAAATGGCAGGGAACCAGTGCGAAGAAAGATGCTGACCGTGACGGCAACCGTTGGGTTGCTTCTCTGAAGTATCAATATCCGCTTTCAAAGCGAACATTGGTTTATGCATTAGGCACTTATGCTCGGGGAACGGGAATGTTCAACAAAGCACAAGCCAAAGCAACTCGTCTTCTGACGGCTTTTGGAGTCCAGCATAATTTCTGACACTGCAGGAACGTGAGTCCGGGGAAATGAAATGAACAGCCAGTACAAGGAAAAAGCAGTGATTCGAATCGTAGACGATGACGAGGGCTTCGGCGATGCGATTCGATTTATGCTCAAAACCGACGGATGGCTGGTTTCTTATTACTCCGAAACCGGGACTTTCCTTAAAAAGGATGATCCCGACGTTCCCGGGTGCATTATCCTGGATTATCAGATGCCGCTCGTCAATGGCTTGGAATTTCAAGACATTTTGGCCCATAGAGGTTATAGGCAGCCGATTATTTTTTTGACGGCTCATGCTGATGTAGATATGGCTATCTCTGCTTTCCGCAGCGGAGCCGCAGATATTTTGAAAAAACCTGTTTCATCAGAAATTTTATTAGAAGCCGTTGAGCGAGCAGTCGAAAGCGATTTTGCATTCCGTCAGAAAGATTTCCGCATTGTGCGCTATCAGGAGTTTTACGATGCTCTCACACAGAGAGAAAAGCAAATCCTCAACAGCGTCAATGCCGGGTTGATGAACTACCAAATTGCACAGCGGCTTGGTTTAAGCGAACGAACGGTAGAGACTCATCGTGCCAACGCCTATAAAAAAGTAGGTGTCAAGGACCTCCAGCAGCTCAAAGAGTTTCTCTCACACGTCGATATTTAACCGGAGCGGTTTGCCGAATCGGCTGACCTACCTCCTCATTCCTTGATTTAACCGCCCGTGACCTTGTCACTGGTTAGGAGAGATTTTGTCCTTTACAACGCTACCTCTCATTTTTTCAAAGCAATAGTTTTCGAATTCAGTCTTTCAATTATCAAATTTCACTTAAAAGAGGCAACACTATGACACTTAGCAGAAGAAGTCTTTTTAAATATGTCGGCGCCGGTACAGCTGCCCTCACCTCTGTTCCTGTTCTTGCTCAGGAAAAGTCTCCGAAGAATCCATACCTTCCCGAAGTTTGGGATGAAAATTATGACGTTGTTGTGGTAGGAGGAGGCGGAGCCGGGATGGCTGCAGCTCTTCTCGCATCTCAAAACGGAGCCAAGCCCGTCATTATTGAAAGATTGTCTTTTGCCGGCGGTAATACCATGGCCGCTCAAGGTCAGATTAATGCTGCGGACCCGGTTCGCCAACCGAAACAAAATATTGAAGATTCTCCGGCTAAGCACGCTGCCCAAACATTGGCCGCCGGAGATTTCAGAGGTGATCCCGCACGCGTTAAGGTGCTCTGTGACAACGCCTATAGCGTAATCACTTGGCTGGAGGGCCTCGGAATGGAGTTTAAGCCGACTGTCCACCAAATGTTCGGAGGACTTTATCCTCGCGCTCACTCTCCCGCTGTACCGAAAGGTATCGGCTATACAGGCGTATTAAGCAAAGCTCTCAAGGAAAGAAACGTTCCGTTTAAATTGGGATACTCCGTCGTTGAGATCTACCGTGAACAGCCTTGGTCCGGCGATGTGATCGGGGTCAAACTGCAAAACAGCAAGGGCCACACCCTTAACATCAAAGCGAATAAAGCTGTGGTCTTAGCTGCCGGCGGTTTCTCGGGCAATCAATACCTCAGAGAGCTGCATGATCCGAGAACCGCGGGGCTCGGTACGGATAACCTTCCCGGCCACACCGGGGACGTAATGCTGGCTGCCAACCGCATTGGGGGCTACTTGGTCGGGATGGATTTCATCCAATCTACTCCGGGCGCCCCTGCAGGCAAGAAACTAAAAATCATTTTGAACACCAACGTTGACGGTTCCATCTACGTGGACAAGCGAGGAAATCGTATTGTCGATGAAGGCGCACGCCGTGACGTGATTCGAGATGCAGTCCTCGGTACTCCTGAACGATATGCTTATACAGTCGTAGACAACAACCAGTACAACTCTTATAACAGCGCAGTTCACGATGCCGTGGAACGCGGAATTGCGATTGACGAAGCTTGGACCGCACCGACAATTAAAGAACTTGCCAAGAAAATGGGAGTTGACCCGGAAGGCCTTCAGAAGACTATCGATCGCTATAACAATGTCCTTATTAAGAATAAAGAAGACCCGGACTTCCATAAGGCTCCTCGGAATCTGACCAGAAAAATTGCTCAGGGCCCCTTCTGGGCTTGTTATACCGGAATGACGGTTCACCACACGATGGGCGGCCTCAATACCAACACCAAAGCGCAGGTTCTGGATGCAACAGGAACTCCAATTCCGCGTCTGTATGCTGCCGGTGAAATCACAGGAGGTATTCACGGTACCAACCGCGTGGGCGGTAATGCGCTTCTGGACGTATTCGTTTTCGGAAGAATTGCCGGAGAGAACGCAGCCAAAGAAAGCTCGCGCTAGCCGATCGGTTATGTCCGATAACAACGAAATAACTTGAACTTTAATTAGGATCCGGCCTCTTTTTCCTGAGGCCGGCCTTCGGAAGATTCTTGAGAATTTAAGAAAGAGTTGTTTTGTTGAAAGCCACTGCCCCAAATAACCGCTAGAAGGCAAAGCCATCATGACCCCTCAAACCATTAAGAGAAGATCCGTCTTAAAAGGAATCCTAGGTACCCTCTCCCTTCCTTCAACCGCCTTTGTTAAGTCAGCTGCAGCCGAGGAAACTTCATTAGACGAGTGGACCGGTTATTCAATATGCGATAACTGTAATCAGGTTCCGTCCTGTGGAATAAAATTTAAAGCTTGCGGAAACATCATTCAGTCCATCGGCAATTGGAGTGAAAATCCTCGGCATGTTCTCTGCTCCAAAGGCCTTTCCACACTACAGAGGCTCTACAACCCGAACCGTCTGCTCTACCCGATGAAACGGACCAATCCTAAAGGCAGCGACGATCCGGGATTTGTGCGCTGCAGCTGGGATGAAGCTTATCGTATGATTGCCGAAAATCTCACCAGAATTAAAGCTAAAGACGGTGCTGATTCTGTGATGTTTTATATCGGCGATCCTAAGGAGCCGCGTCCGCCGATTATGCGTCTTGCTCGCTACTTTGGCTCAGTCCACCTCGGTACTGAGTCCTCGGTCGCTTGTCGGGCGGCTTGTATGCAGGCTGAAATCCTCACGTGGGGACGTCCGTCTCAGGGATCGATGCCGAATGCAAAAACTAAATCTTTTATGGTCCTTGCCTCCAACGTCTGGTCGCGCCCGCTTGGATGGTGGCAATCTCTGACCGCAGCCAAAAAACGCGGCTGCAAGATTATCGTGATTGATACCCGAAACACGAAAACCGCGCAGTTTGCCGATATCCATCTAGCACCAAAAGTGGGAACAGATGCTGCACTCGCTATGGGCATCATCCGTGTTCTTGTCAAAGAAAATCTTTATGACAAAGCCTTTGTTGATAAATGGTGCCACGGCTTTGAAGAACTTAAAAACTATTGTGAGTCTTTTACCCCAGAGCGTACGGAGGAAATTACCGGAGTACCGGCTCAAAAGATCATTGATGCAGCCCGCATGTACGCCGACGGTCCCGGCTCATTTTCTCTGACATCTCAAAGCCTGACCCATAACACTAACGGCGTCAACAATGCTCGAGCCTTACTTCTCATTCCGTGTATTCTCGGTTATATCGATGTTCCCGGCGGTGTTAGTTTTCCGCTTTCACCGAAAGGGCTTCAGGCCTGCGGGATGGGGCTGCAGCCTAAATTCTATGAAGCCAAGTGGTGGAACGCCAAAGCTCAGAAGGATAGACGTCTTGACAAAGACTTTGTTCCGCTTTGGCATGACATGATGATCATGTACAACCCGAATCATCTTCCGGAATATATTGATGCAGGCAAAATCAAAGCCTTCTGCGGCTGGGGTTTCAATTCATTCATTTGGCCGCAGCCTCAGCAGTACCAAGAAGCTTTAAAGAAACTCGATTTCGCTTTCTGCGCCGACTACTTCTATCGAAAAGAAAGCCACAGAGACATGGATCTCATCCTTCCGGCGGCTATGAATTTTGAACGCTATGCTCCCTTCGGAGTCTACGGATCAAAATTTGCTCCGCGAACTCCGGTTAAGCCGCTGGGTGAGGCCAAAGAAGACTGGAGAATTGCACTGGAACTCGGATGTATCCTGGACGATCCCAAGCACTTTTTCAACGGAGAACCGGTTAAAGCGTGCAACGCCATTCTCAAAGAGTGGGGTGCAGAGTACGAAGCCGCAGTGGCTGCTTTGCCTCAGGTTTCCTCGCTGGAATGCAGAAAGAACGAACCAAAAAAATATGAAAAAGGGCTGCTTAGACCGGATGGACAAGCCGGCTTTAATACGCCTACGGGCAAGATCGAGCTCTTCTCAACACGATGTGCAAAATTTGGTTTCGACGGTCTGCCTGTCTATAAACCCATGATGGAGCCCGACGGCCGTTTCAATCTAAGAATGATCAACGGAGCACGCAAGCCATACATCACACACTCTAAAACCCGTTCGGATGCTCCTTATTTATTAGAACTCGAACCGTGCAGCACGATTACTATGCATCCGAATGATGCTTCTGCGAGGGGTTTGGCAGACGGAGATCGTGTCGAAATTTTCAGTCCCTTCGGAGGGCCGGTGAAGGCAAATTTAGAAGTATCCATTTTGGTTCCCCCCGGAACAATAGACGCTCAGTACGGTTGGAAAGGTGAAGAAGACACGCAAAGACTCGTTCCGAGACAATGGGATCCCCTCTCCGGATATGCGCCGTATTTTGAAGTCAATGTAGAAGTTAGAAAAGTCGGGAGCCAAAAATGAGTCGAATGGGAATTATTGTCAATGTCGATGAATGCATCGGCTGCCACGCCTGTTTCATTGCTTGTAAGCAGGAGAACCAAGTCTCCCCGAATATTCAATGGAATCGGATCCGTAAGGTTGAAAATAGAGAAAAAAACATCATTAATTATTTTCGTGCCTCGTGTCAGCACTGCGAGGATCCGGACTGTCTAAAAGTTTGTCCGATGAAGGCGGTTTACAAAGGACCTCACGGAGAGATTCTGATTGATCAGGATAAATGTATTGCCTGCAAGGCATGCTTAGCCGCTTGCCCCTATGGAATGCCGATGTTCAATGATCGGAAACTGACAAGTTATTACGGTGAAAAACAACCTTTATTCTCCCCGTCTAATCCTCCGACCAAAAACGCTCAACCCGGAAAAGCAGAACACTGTACGCTATGTTCTCATCGTCTGGCTAAAGGCAAAGAACCTGCTTGTGTAGAAATTTGTCCGGCAAAAGCGCTTACCTTGGTTGATTTTGATGCTCCTACGGAAAAACAGAAAAAACTCCTCTCCAAGGCTGTCCAACTAAAAGCCGGAGTTGATACAAAACCTAAAGTTCGCTACATCTGCAGCAATATGGATTTCAGAGAAGTTGCCCTGAAGTAGCTTTCAAATACTGGGAAATTATTGAGGCTTATATTTGGGCTGATGCAAAACCGGGAGCCACGCTTCGCATCAGCCCATTATCTATTCGTCAGGATATACCTGCTCGTCGTGGTTAACACGATTCGATCCGAATACAACCTTCACCGCATCTCTAAGATTATCCACTCCGATAATTTCAACGCCGGGAATATCTGCCGCTTTGTTCTTAAGCGGAACAATGATTCTTGTGAAACCAAGCTTGGAAGCTTCTTTGATACGTTCCTGTCCTCTGGAGACCGGCCTAATCTCACCGCCCAAGCCCACTTCTCCGAAAATCGCCGTCTTACTGCTCACCGCCTGATTCGTCATAGAAGAAACAATTGCGATAAGCACAGCTAAGTCGCTGGCCGTTTCACTGATTTTGATACCGCCGACTGCGTTTAGAAAAACATCCTGATCATAAGTGGAAAGCGTCACATGACGATGCAAAATTGCAAGAAGCATCGTGAGACGCTGGGCATCGGTACCAACGGTCAGGCGTTTGGGATTGGGGAGCATGGATTTGTCCACCAAAGCTTGAATCTCGATAAGGATCGGGCGCGTACCCTCTAAATTAATAAAGGTCACGCTTCCCGCCACTCCTTCTCTTCTTTCTGCCAGAAAAAGAGCCGAAGGATTTCTTACGCCGCGCAACCCCTTGTCTGTCATCCCGAAAACACCGATTTCGTTGACAGAACCGAAACGATTTTTACACGCCCGAAGAATACGGTAATTCGACTCCGGATCCCCTTCAAAATAAAGAACAGTGTCAACCATGTGTTCCAAGACGCGAGGGCCGGCCATCGCACCCTCTTTTGTGACGTGTCCGACAAAAATAATGCCGATACCCTTTCGTTTTGCAATTCTCGTCAAGCGTGCGGCACATTCTTTAACCTGAGAAACAGAGCCCGGCGCCGCACTTAAATCTTCGGAGAAAAGCGTTTGGATGGAGTCAATCACAACCCACTGCGGGCTCGTTTCTTCAATAATCGCTTCAATTTTTTCAAGCTGAATTTCACTGATAAATTTCAAGCCTTTAGTGTTTACGCCGAGACGCTGAGCGCGAAGAGCGACCTGTGTAGGACTTTCTTCACCGCTTGCATAAAGACAAACCTGACCTAGAGCCACCATTTTGCACATCGCTTGGAGAAGAAGTGTGGATTTGCCGATACCCGGATCACCGCCGATTAGCACGACAGACCCCGGAACAAAACCTCCGCCGAGGGCGCGTTCGAGTTCGCTGAATCCGATTAAGATTCGAGGACTTTCTTTAGCTTCGATTTCAGAAAGATCAAGAATGTCACTGGTCCCTGCTAGGGCCGCCCTGCCTCTTCCTGTGGTGGCAGATGCTGCTTGTTCTGCTCGAGCATAACGATTAGAAGATTCCGCTTCGATGCGAAATTCTTTCATCGTGTTGTAGGCTTTACAAGAAGGGCACTGTCCGAACCATTTCGGAGCATCGTATCCGCACTCGGAACACACCCATGCAGTTTTCGTCTTGGATTTGCTTGCCATATCTTTTCTCGAACAATTCAGCTCTATTCTAAAGACTCTAACCTAACCAACAGTGCGACGGTTTACGGCGCAACATCAATTCTTGTCGATGAAATAATCACTCAATCAAAAATACATCGTGAAAAAAAATGATCCTTTCAGCCACACCTAGATTCGGACCAGATCTGTCATTCGTCAAAAATAAGGTTCGGAGTAAAATTCAGGTTCAAGATATTTCGAGTAAGCAATAAATGGCAAACCCCTCTATCTCTTTTACCGACAGGTACAGTTCGACGCTCCAGCCGCTGCTCCTGTTGGCTACGGACTACTTGGCTATTATTATTGCCGAGTGGTGTGCCGTCGGAGGCAGGGACATTGTTTTAGAGTTACTCGGAAGAAAGAACGATTGGTTCGAGCTGAACAATTTTTATTTCTACTTGTTTGTACCTCTCATTTTCATGGTTTTCCTCCATTGGGGCAGAACCTATATTCGTTTGCTTTCTATCGGGGAGATGATTCGGAGAACTTTCTACTCCGTAATCTATGCCATTGTCGTCTCTATTGTCGTTTTATTTATCGCCGGGAAAGCTCCTGTCGTTTCACGCCTTTTTATTGCATTCTTAGGCTGTTTTGTTTTCGTTTTTGTTTGCAGCTCTCGCCTTCTTGTTCGTTACCTCTGTAACCGTGCCAATATCCTTTTAGAACCGACGATCATCATCGGATCCGACGACACAGCAAAACGCGTCTTGAACTATTCCGCTACAAACTCCTTTTTTGGAATCAAAGTCGTGGGAATTATCGATGACAAAACTTCTGGTACGGCCCTCGAAGGAAAATACCCTCGGCTCGGCTCTACGGACAAGGCCGCAAGAATTATTCTTCGGACAGGTGTGCAGAACATCCTGATCCTAGCCCCGAGAATGGACAAACGGCGGCTTTACACGCTCATTGATGAAATTTTTCCTCTGGTTAAGAATATTTCCTTCGTACCGGAAACGGAGGAGCTGCCTGTATCCAATATGGAAATGCACAGACTGTATTCTGAAAATCTTGTCGTCATTTCCGTTAAAAATAATCTCTCACGGTGGTACAACCAATTCTTTAAGAGAGCATTCGATCTATCGGTCGCAACCGTCGGGACGATTGCGATTTCACCGATTCTTTTAGGGATCGCCATTGCCATCAAAGCCTCAAGTCCGGGACCGGCCTTTTACGCTCATCGGCGTATCGGTAAAGACGGTGTTCATTTCAACTGTTATAAATTCCGCTCAATGGTGGTCGACTCCGACAGGCGCTTACAAGAATATTTACGGGCCAACCCTGAAGCGGCAAAAGAGTGGGAAGAGACGCATAAACTCAAGCATGATCCGAGAGTGACTAAGATCGGAGCATTCCTTCGTAAAACTTCGCTTGATGAATTGCCTCAGCTTTTTAATGTCATTCGCGGTCAAATGAGTCTTGTCGGCCCAAGGCCTATCGTGGATGAGGAAGTCATTAAATATGACGTCTTCTTCTCCGATTACACAATGGTTAGACCCGGGATGACAGGCTTATGGCAGACAAGCGGTCGAAGCGATACGTCTTACTCCAGGCGCGTTCGATTGGACGCTTGGTACGTTCGAAACTGGAATATATGGCTTGATATCAGTCTTCTAGTCAAAACCGTCAGAGTCGTACTTTCTTCCAGATCCGGTGCTTACTGACCGAGATCTAAGGGTTTTAGTCAATGAAATTTTTAGTCACAGGGGGAGCTGGGTTTATCGGTTCCTGCTTTATCCTACAAAGAATTGCAGACGGAGATTCCGTCCTTAACCTTGATAAACTGACTTACGCGGGCAACTTCGATAATTTGGCGACGGTATCGAACCACCCAAATTATTTCTTTATCCATGGCGATATTGCAGATAAGACTTTGAGCGCGCGACTCTTTAAAGAATTTAAACCTGATGTCGTCATTAATTTTGCAGCCGAAAGTCACGTCGACAGATCGATCTTAGATCCGGATGCTTTCCTGCAAACTAATGTCATCGGGACTTGCAGTCTTTTATCCGAAACGCTCCGCTATTGGCAAAATCTGGAACAAAAGGCTAAAGAAAACTTTCGCTTCCTTCATATTTCTACAGATGAGGTTTTTGGATCTTTAACGAAAGAAGAACCTCCTTTCACGGAGATGAGCCAATACAAGCCCAACAGTCCCTACTCTGCATCTAAAGCCTCGGCTGATCATTTCGTTCGTGCTTTCAACAAAACTTATGGCTTACCGACCTTGATCACACACTGCTCGAACAATTACGGACCTCGTCAGTACCCTGAAAAGTTGATTCCTTTGATTATTTTAAATGCACTCGCAGGCAAAGAGCTTCCCATCTACGGTGACGGCTCGAATATTCGGGACTGGATCCATGTTGAAGATCATTGTTCTGCTATTGATCTTGTTGTCAGGAACGCAGCTCCCGGAGCCGTGTATAACATCGGCGGAAATTCAGAGTTTTCAAACTTAAAGATTGTTCGGGAAATTACTGAAATCCTTGATGAAGTAAATCCAAGAAAAGACGGCTGTTCGTACTTCGATCAGGTTCGTTTCGTTAAGGATAGGCCCGGACATGATTTTCGTTACGCCATAAACAGCAACAAAATATTTAAAGAACTCGGATGGAGACCTTCTTATTCATTCCACACAGGACTCAGAGAGACAGTGGTCTGGTACTTAAATAATCCGAGATGGATTAAGAACGTCAAAAATAAACACTACAGTGACTGGATGAAATTAAATTATGAAGACAAGCGTCCAAGGAGCAGTTGATCCTCTTGGTCCCTCCGCCGCTCTTTAGGATTTCTTGCTTACTAATTATGAGAATCAAACATTTCGAGATTGAAGGTTTAATTGAATTTTTTCCCGATATCCATAAGGATGACCGCGGGTATTTTGTCGAAACATGGCAGGAAACTCGTTATCAAAAACTTGGTATTTCCAGCCATTTCGTTCAAGACAACTTTTCTTTTTCATCCTATGGAACGTTAAGAGGACTGCATTTTCAGAAAAAATATCCGCAAGGGAAGCTCATTACCGCTATAGAGGGCGAAGTCTTTGACGTCGCTGTAGATTTAAGAAGAAGTTCTCCGACCTTTGGAAGATGGCAAAGCGTCGTTTTAAACGGGATAGACAAAAACCAACTTTGGATTCCTCCCGGGTTTGCCCATGGTTTTTTCGTTTTAAGTCCCAAAGCCTTAGTCACCTATAAATGCACTGACTTTTATCACCCCAGCGATGAGGGATGCATTAAATGGAATGATCCGGATGTCGGAATTGATTGGCCAATACATACAAATCCGACACTAAGCCCCAAGGACGCTTCCGCCCCGTCCTTTCGAACCTTCACCTCAGGTTTAGTCTCATGAAGATATTGATTACGGGGTCAACCGGTTTGCTTGGGAGAGAGCTAGTCAAAAAATTCAGCCGACACTCGCTTCTCCTCCCGTCTTCCAACGAACTTAACGTGACAAATGCAGCCCAGGTCTTTCGTTTTTGTCGGGAGAACAAACCCGACGTCATTATCCATAGTGCTGCTTATACAAATGTAGATGCCTGTGAGATAAAGCCTGAACTTGCTTTCGCTGTAAATGCAGATGGCAGTAAAAACATGGCTCGAGCCGCTTGCGAGTCAGGTGCCAGGCTCCTTGGAATTTCAAGTGATTATGTTTTTGACGGAAAGCTTAACAGGCCTTACAGCGAATACGATGTCCCCTTTGGGCCCTTGTCCGTTTACGGCCAAAGTAAACTGTTAGGTGAGCAAAACATTCAAAACAGCTGCGATAACTGGGTGATAGTGAGGGTTAGTTGGCTTTATGGTGAGGGCGGTAAAAACTTTGTCTCGACAATGCTTAAAGCCGCTAGAAGCGGCTTGCCTGAAATAAAGGTCGTAAATGATCAAATCGGGAATCCAACGAGCACGGTTTCTGCAGCGGCTGCGATTGAAAGACTTCTTGAAACTGATTTCCGGGGGATCGTCCATGCAACCTGTGAAGGTGAGGCCAGCTGGTTTGACTTCGCTCAAGAAATATTTAGGGCTGCAGGTATCAATCAAAAAGTAGTTCCGTGCACTACAGAAGAATATCCTCGCCCAGCGCCCAGACCACGAAATTCGAGACTAGAGAACCGAGTTCTTCGAGAGCTGCGGCTTCCTCCGATGTTGGATTGGCGAAAAGAACTTAGCTTGCGAATAGGGGCGCTCATTTAACATACCTTGAATTTTCCTTTAAAACCTCGGATAAATACGGCGGGATTGTTCGGTCTTTGGTCGGCCGATATGTTTTGTCTAAAAACTCCAACGCTCCCGCTGCATTAATTAAGACAATGCGGTGAGGCTCGACGAAAGCGTCCCGACTCCAGCCTGTGGAATACACCCAGTCTCTTCTTCCTGCTTCTTTCCAAATAGAGGTTCCGACCGAGTAATCCTGAGTGGGGTTAGAACATCCAAGCACCTCCGGCAGAAGCGTAGGAACTAAATCCAAGTGTGAAGTCACATACTCAACATTGGCCGATTTTTTACCAGGCCAATGGATCACCAAGGGAACTTTTATCTGAGCGTCTGTAAAGTTTCCGCCGTGCCCCCAAAAATTCAGTTTGTTGTCATTAAATTCATCGCCGTGGTCTGAACTGATCACTACTATCGTGTTGCCTAACAAGTTCTTGCTATTTAGGTAATCCAAAACCTCTTGAATCAAATCGTCCGTATAACGAACGGCGTTTTTGTATAGAGCCAGATAGGGAGCAGGATCGAATGAGTTATTCAGCTCCATATGATTGACCGATTTCCAGTAAGGTTTGAAGACTTCGTATTTTTCGCCCGGAGGAAACTGGTATCCGTGTACAGAATCTAAGAATATGAAGCTGAAGAAACGAGATCCCGGTTTTAATCCGGATTGCCATTTTTTGAAATCTTCCACAGCAAAAGCATCAGACTCTACCGACGAACCCCCTCGGGGGTATACGTTCAGATCGCGAACTGTAGAAAAAATTGACTTATGGAACTCGGGCATATTTAAGGGAGCTCCGGTAAAAATGCCGATTTCATAATTTCGCTTCTGCAGCGCTGAAATTAAAATCCCCGGTGTTCCAGATGTCAGAGAACTTGTCCAATATTTTCCCGGCAGTCCCGTGAACAAAGAAAAAATGCCATGCCTAGTGTTATTCCCGTTCGAGTAATGGTTATTGAATCTGACGTTTTCTTGTGCAAACTTCCATGTATTAGGCATGACTTCTTTTGTTAACATGTCATACCTTAGCGTATCCACGAAAAGAAACAGTATGTTGTAATCCTGACCATTGTGGCACCTCAACGGATTTAATGGGTAATTCATCAAGCTGCCTTCGCTAAAATTGACCTTCTTTGTGTCTATGGCCTTCCTATCGACAAAACCATACTTCTGAAGCAGAGTATTCATTCTGAGAGGTCTAGCTAGAGGGATCTTGTCAAAGACGGAAATCAGTCGATTATTGAAGTTTGCAAACCCCCAGGAATAGCTGAAATTTGAAACGGCAAAAGCTGTTAGGCCAAGGGCGAAAAACGCATAGACGGTTTTTTTGTACTTTGAAAAACAAAATGAAAGCCTTGCAAACCAGTAAGAGAGAAGCAAGATTGCAAGAATCATCAGCCCTATTTCGCCTAACATTCTAGGAGAAAAGGACACGATTCTTCCTCCGCCAAATAAAGTCATTTGAATCATTGCAAAATTCAAATGTGTTCGGTACAAAGGGTATACAAACGAATCGGTTAGGGAGAAGATCAACAGAGAGGAGTCGATAAGAATAAAGAGTGTAAGCACAGTTTTTCGTAACTCCTTGACCAAGGGGTAAGTCAGGAGCAAGATTTCAAAAAACAATGCCAACAAGGCAAAAAGGCCGATTGTGTAACTCAAGAAAATGAAGATTTGGATTGAGCTCCATTCGGATAAGACACCAGCATTACTAACACTTCTTAGACCAAACAATCCAGCTACCAAGGCTACAAACAGCGCATTGACAGCGTAAATTGCTATACAGGGTTTCCTCTTCATTTATTCTTAATACCTGATAATGACGGGTAATTATCTAACGTCGAAAAAACGTATTGTATTTTGTTTTAAAAGTGCCTTATGAAAAAAAACTAACCCCAAGATTTATCAATTGGAGTAAAGAAAAAAAGGCGAGCCCATTAAAATTAACAATCGTTTATAAAAACAATCGATTGAATAATTTAAAATCCCGATGATTAAATTGAATGCCCTTGTGCCATGACGCCCATTACAATAAGTTTACCCCCTCCCTCCACAAGAACCGCTGACGATAATATGATCGTTGCAAAGACTTTCACGGGTACACATATCAATAATTTAGCTCTCACATATCCGCTGACTTATTTTCTAACGAATGGTCGTAGAGGCATGCAAAACATTCTGATTGGATGTAAAAAATTACTCAAAGAATGGTTTTCTCCAGTGTATTCTTCGCCTTTTGTCAACAGCGGTTATAGAGCAGACATTGACGGACTAAGAGCGATTGCAATCCTAGCCGTTATTTTTTTTCATGCTTTCCCTGAACATATCACTGGAGGTTTCGTAGGGGTAGATGTTTTTTTTATTATTTCGGGGTACTTAATCACTGGAATAATTTATCGAGCTCTCATAAAAAATTCCTTTTCCTTCTCGGATTTTTATGCACGAAGAATTAGAAGAATATTTCCTGCATTGCTCTTTTTACTTGTGATAATCACTATTATTACGCTGCCTTTTCTTACATTCGGAGAAAGAATTCAATTAGGCAAACAAATTAAATGGGCGTCATTTTTTTCTGAAAATATCTACATAGTCAAACAGGGAGCTGGCTACTTTGCATTGAAAACCGAACTGATGCCTTTGATGCATCTTTGGTCCCTGGGAGTAGAAGAGCAGTACTACATCATTTACCCTCTTCTTTGTTTCATCATCTGGAAAATAAATAAAAATTGGATCCTGCCCTCCTTGTTATTTTTCTCTGTTGCCTCATTTTTTTCCTCTGTCCTTTTGTTCGATTACTTTCCGAATGGCACCTTCTTTTTGCTTCATTCACGATTTTGGGAGCTCTGCTTAGGCGGGATGTTGGCAATTTTTCATCAGAAAGGCTTTAATGACATTCCCATTCTTGATTCAAAAAAACACCAAGAATTTTTTTCTTTTATGGGACTTACTTTTATCTTATTAGGAATTTTCTTATTTAATAATAGGATGGAGTACCCTGGAGTCCTCACACTATTACCGACCTTGGGAACCTGCCTCATAATAGCCTCCCCTAAGGCCACAATTAACCGTTATTTGAGTATTAAATCCTTTGTTTTTATTGGTTTAATCAGTTACACGTGGTACCTATGGCATTGGCCATTCCTTGCTCTCGTAAGAAGCCTGAATAAAGGGGAACTACCTTCTTTTGAATTCCGATTGCTTCTTATCTTTATTAGCCTTCTCTTTGCATTATTTAGTTACTTTTACATTGAATTTCCAATCCGGAAGAAGAAGTTAAATTTTGTTTTGATAACTTCTCTTTGTGTGCTAATGGGGATAACTGGGATGTTGGGATCTCTTGCGCCACGAACTTCTTTCATTTTTCCAGAGTCTTATCAAAAATTTGTGAACTTTGAAAAAAATAAAAAAAATTCTTTCCGTAACAACGCCTGTGATGAGAT
>UMHB01027835.1_pt1 | contig 15143 bp, 14 predicted proteins | sample 1965441 | NCBI WGS metagenome assembly UMHB01 (sample SAMEA4836089, study PRJEB28245) | human gut metagenome | biome: gut microbiome; material: fecal sample | place: Denmark | collected 2008 | reverse complement strand
AGTTATGCCAACAGTTGCGTTACCGAGTATATCGGCTGCCATATTTTCAACAGCGTTGGGATCAACGCTCAGGAAACTCTCCTTGGCACTTATGAAAAAAATGGCGCAAAAAAGATTGTTGTTGCTTGCAAGGATTTTACCTCTCCCGGAATTGTGTTGCAGGACTTTGCCTCGCTGAAAAACACGGTGATCGATTCCGGTCACAGCGGGTATGGTACAGAACTGTCTGACATTATGCGGGCCATGGAGGATCAGACAGCATTCCCTCCCGCATTGTTGCAGCAGCATTTTTGGAATGTATTCATTATAGATGCGCTGATCGGGAATTGGGATCGGCACAACGGAAACTGGGGTTTTCTTTATAATACCGCGACAGACGAAATTGCCATTGCCCCTGTGTATGACTGCGGGAGCTGCCTGTATCCCCAGGCTGATGAAGCCATCATGCGAGACACCATAGATAAGCAGCCAGAACGAGATTTGCGCACTTTCTCAATCCCTCTTTCCAGCATTAAGGTCAATGGCAGAAAAATCAACTACTTTGATTTTATTTCCTCTTTGGAGAATGCGGATTGCAACAAAGCATTGAAGCGGATACTGCCCAAAATCAACATGGATGCAATTTTCCGTATCGTGGATGAGACTCCGTTCATTTCGGATCTGCAAAAGCAGTTCTATAAGACGATGCTGCGGACACGGAAAGAGCGCATCCTTGATTTTGCAATGGAAAAACTGCGGAAAAGGGAAAAGGCCAAAGAACTTGACGCACGGTAATAAATAAACAAAAACGTTTTTTCAAGAGCAGGGTGTTTACAAAACACCCTGCTTTTTCTATAAGGGTGTTCACAAAACACCCTGCCACAAGGAGAGAAGTATGTCAGAAAATTTTGCAAGTTTTTATCGGAAAGCAAGCAGTGCGCGGGAGTTAGTAGGTAAAGCGCCCTTTCCTGAAAAAGCGCGGTTTCAGATCACAAAGGTGATCGAACTGCCAGCCAATCAGTACCGCCGCTACATGAACGAGCTTTTGCGGGATGTTTCCTTCATAGCCCGGAACGTGACGGATATGAGGTTCGATGGGAAAACAGAAACATTTCTCTGCCTGTTCGTGACCTGCAGAGATGCGAACACCGGCCTGCTGGTGGAGTCCGAAGGCTTTGGATATGCCAGGTACGCGGCATTTATCCCTGAAAAGAGCGCTCTCTCATTGGAGGGTATTCCGATGGAACGTGCAAGCGAAAAGTGCCTTTGCCGGCATCCGACTCCTGAGAGATGATTTCTTTTTTTCGAGGAAGCGGGCAGCGCCCGCCCAATATTGCAATCACCATACCGCTTGCAAATAAAGCCCCGCGCAGCGGGGCGAAAGCCAACGCCGCCGTGGGCGGCGCTGGCGCAAGCATAGCGTTTGTATGACAAACGCGCTTGCTGGGGGCATCCCCAGTCCCCAATGCCGCCTGCGGGCGGAAGATTTTGCGGCAGCGCCGCGGGAAAGGAGGGCGATATGCCCGAAAAAACACACATGGTCTCCGTCCGGCTGACCGATGCGGAGCGCAGGAAGCTGTCGCAGATCTGCGCCGTTTCCGGCCTGCCGGTCAGCGCTGTACTGCGGCAGCTCATTTCCGGCGTGACGATCCGCCAGCGTCCACCCAAAGAACTGCATGACTTATATGCGGAGATCAACCGCATCGGTACGAATATCAACCAGATCGCCCGAAAGACCAACGCCGGTTTTGCGACGAAAGATGATATGAGAGAGCTGCTGTTTTTGATGAAAGCCATTGAACAGAAAATGGCAAAGGTGGCAGATCAGTAATGGCTGTTACGAAGATCCTCGCCCGCCGCGGCGGACTATCCCAGGCCATTGCGTATGTTCTCAACGGAGATAAGACGGAAGGGCAGATCCTCACAGCGGCGCAGGGGTGTCTCACGGCAACGGCCTGCCATGACATGGCCGCGGTCAAACAGCGCTGGAATAAAACGGACGGTGTGCAGCTTTACCACATCATTCAATCCTTTCGCCCCGGCGAGATCACGCCGGAACTGGCACTGGAGATCTCGCAGGAATTTGTGCGGGAACACCTGCCGGGGTATCAGGCCATCATCGGTGTCCACACGGATCGGGAACACATCCACGCCCATATCGTATTCAATTCCGTCAATCAATTTACCGGCGAAAAATACCACAGTAACGCGCAAAGCTACTATCAGCAGATCCGCGGCATCTCAGACCGGCTCTGCCGGGAACACGGCTTGTCCGTCATCCTGTCAGGCGCGCCCGCCAAATCTGTCAGCTATGTGGAATGGCTGCGGCAGTCCAAAGGGCAGCCCACATTCCGTTCCATGCTGGAGGCGGATCTGTGGACGGCTATTCAGGATGCCAATGATTTCGGCCACTTTTTCCTGCTCATGGAGCACATGGGCTATGAGATCCACCACGGTGATCGGCTGGGTTTTCGTCTGCGGGGACAGGAGAGATTCCAGTATCCCGGCAGACGCAATACGCTGTTCACGGAGGATGGTATCCGTGCTGCTATTCAAGGAAATCTTGCGGAAATTGAAGCCGGCAGCCGTCCCACCGTGCTCTCACGGCCTAAGTATCGGCCATACCAAGCGCATCCGAAATACACCGGCTTCCTTGCCCTCTATGTGCATTATCTCTATTTGCTGGGTAAGATCGGGCAGCGGCAGTACCCGCCCCGCATGACGCCTCATCTTAGGCGGGAGGTCATGCGCTTTGAGCAATACCGCACACAGTTTGACTTTCTGCGGGAAAATGAGATCGTCACCCAGGCGGATATGGATGCCTTCCAGACCCGCACAGAGGAATCGCTGGCCAAACTCATCAAGCAGCGTACCATCCTCAATGTGCGGAAAAAGAGACGGCAAAAACTGTATACGGCTTTGGCGGATGTGGAAGCGCTGGCTCCCAGCAAAGCGCTCTATGAAGAAGGCCTGACCGGCATGGAGGCGGAATTTGAACGGTACATGGAAGCGGTGGCGCTGCTGGAGAGCAGCGGTGTTCCCAGGAAACGGCTGACGGAAGAAAAGGCGGAGATCTATGAACAGTTGGCGGAGCTGAACTGCGAGATCCGCACGGAGCGGCAAAAGCTGAATCTCTGCCATGAGATACAAAACCAAGTACCTGTCATGGAACAGGACATTCAAAGAACAGAAGAACACCAGAAGGAGGTGCGGGAACATGAACATCGGAGGCGGTGAAGCGGCGGACCAGTTGGTGCGCATGATGCTCTCTGGCAGTGAGGTAGCTGTCCGGCTGAGCGGTTCCGGCCTTAAAAATATGCTGGCGCTGACGCTGGCACTGGCAAAAAACCATAAGACGATCTCCGGCAAAGTCAACCTCGTGAAGATGCTGAAAGAGACCCGCGACGTGCGCCGGTTCGCCATGTCTCCGGAGCAGTATCAGGCATTCAAAAAGAAGGCTGGAAAGCAGAAAATCTTATTCTCTGCCATTCGGGATACGGATGGTCACGGCAAGGTGGTGGACGTCATCATGCCGGTAACGGAGATCGACAGAGCGAATATGATCTTCGAGCGCATCCATTACCTCGGTCGGCCAGAGCAGGTACAGCAGCCTCCACGGGAGCAAGCCCCGTCCAAGGCCAGAGAAGCCCGTGAACGGCAGGCTGCAACCCAAGTCGAGCAGAATCAGCGCCCCCAAGAGAACACCCCTGTGACACCGCCTGTGGGCCAGCGTCAGGAGGTGGAGCCAAAAAAAGGACCTCGGTCGGGACAAGACTTGCCCGCTACCGCGCCCAGCTCGACCTCGTCCAAAGACGGGAGCCGGATGACGAGTGAGGAACGCCCCTCCGTGCTGGAACGTCTGAAGGGCTATAAGGCGCAGTTGGACCAGCAGCAGAAGCCTGCCCCGGCCAGAACGAAGGATCGGCAAAAGAGTAAAAACGGTAAAGTGAAATAAGTATTATAGATCACCCAAAGCAGTCCCATTGGCGATACACGATCCGCCGATGGGACTGCTATTTTGTTCTCCCGGAGGTGAATTGCCTGAAACAAACATCCAAGCAAAGCAACCTAATTTTGCGCCTTTTCCTCCATATCCCGGTCATCTGGGCGGCGCTGCTCATTGCACAATCCCTTGGCGGCGGTTTGCCGGATCTGTTCTCCAACCTGACCGCCGCGCTGGAGCACCCTTTCCAGATCCAATGGACGGACAAGAGCCTGTTGACCATCCTCATTTGCACTGGCACCTACATTATGGGTCTGTGCATCTATGACGCCGAGAGCGGCAGGACGCGGGACGGCGAGGAACATGGATCGGCCATGTGGGGCTCGCCCAGGCAGGTCAATGCGCAGTTCTGCCAAAAACAGAATAAGATCCTGACCCGTCATGTGCGGTTGGGATTGGATACTCATAAGCACCGGCGATCCTTGAATGTGCTGGTCATCGGCGGCAGCGGCGCGGCCAAGACCCGCGGCTATGTGAAGCCAAACATTTTAGAGGCCAATACCAATTATGTGATCACGGACCCGAAAATGGAAGTACTGACCGACACGGGCGGATACCTGAAAAAGAAGGGCTATGACGTCCGCGTGCTGAATCTCGTGAATTTGGAACAGTCTGACGGCTATAACCCCTTCTGCTACCTGCGGGACGAGAAAGATGCTCTGAAGCTGGTGAATACGCTGATCCAGGCGACCACGCCCAAAGGCAGCCATGAGTCCGACCCGTTCTGGACGAAGTCAGAAACAGCTCTGCTCCAAGCCATTATCCTCATGCTACATCAGGAAGCGCCGGCGTATGAACAGAACTTTTCCATGGTCATGCGCGTGCTGGAATACGCTGAAGTCCGGGAGGATGATGACGATTACATCTCACCGTTGGATCTGCTGTTTAAGGCGATGGAACATGAGCGTCCGGAAAGTGTGGCCCTGCGGCAGTATAAGGTATTCAAGCAGGCGGCGGGCAAGACAGCGAAAAGTATTTTGGTGAGCGCCGCTGTGCGGCTGGCCCCATTCAATCTGCCGCAGATCAAGGCTATCACCGACCATGATGACATGGATTTGTATACTTTAGGCGAGAAAAAGTGCGCTCTCTATGCCGTGATCCCGGATAATGACACGACCTTCAATTTCCTCGTCAGCCTGCTGTATTCCCAGATATTTCAAGCGCTGTACTACTGTGCTGACCAGATCCACCATGGGGCGCTGCCGTGTCATGTCCACTTTATTTTAGACGAGGCTCCGTCTGTCAACCTGCCCGGTCTGCCGCGGGAATTGGCAACCATGCGTTCCCGAAATATTTCGTGCAGCACCATCATCCAGAACATGGCGCAGATCAAGGAACTGTACAAGGATTCATGGGAAACCATCCCCGGCAACTCGGATACCCTTCTCTACCTTGGCGGTAACGAGAGCAGTACCCACAAGTACATTTCGGAGGCCCTGGGCAAGTCCACCATCGACACCAAGACCCATGGGCAGACGAAGGGGCGCTCCGGTTCCTACTCCACCAACTTCCAGATGAGCGGCAGAGAACTGCTGACCCCGGATGAGGTACGGATGCTGGACAACCGGTACTGCATCCTGTTCATCCGCGGGGCCAGACCGGTGCTGGATCTGAAATACGAGCTCATGGAGCATCCTGCCATCCGCTACACTATGGACGGCGGCGCGCCGCCCTATATCCACCACCACGGGACAGCGACACCGACCCTGCCGGGAGAACCGCTGTTCCGATTTGATCAAAACGATGAAAAGGAGATTGCTGCATAATGAAACATGATCTGAAAACCAACAACTTTGAACGAAAGGTAACGCGCATCTACGCCGTCCTTGCCTGCACTGCGATGGTGATGATGGTCACCGCTGTTCCTGCATTGGCCGCGGACGACCCGCTGGCGGTAGTCAACAATCTGAGTGAGTTTATTTTCTCACTCATCCGTGCCATTGGACTCATCCTGCTGGGCTTTGGCATCCTGCAGGTGGGTCTGTCCCTCAAGAGTCACGATCCCTCCCAGCGCGCCAATGGTATGCTCACCGTGGCAGGCGGCATCGTGATCACCTTTACCAAGGAGATACTCACTTTGATCACTGGCTAAGAGGAATGTAAAAACATATAAAAATGCTGTGGACTCGAAAGTCCACAGCATTTTTATTAATCATTTAAGAGGCAATTTGGAGAGCAAGAATTACATAACAACTTGATCATAGCAAGAACTATAAAAGACGCAACTGTTAGGAAATCCGAAACCATCGGCAACACCTCCGCGATAGACAGTGACTGTTGCCCCATATATGGTCGCCCTGCTATCCGACGGCTCTCTCTATTGTGCCTCTTGGGGCCAAATGTAGTATAGCATGTATAACCTATTTATTCAATCACAAATCTTTCGTTGGAGGTGATTCATTATCGGAAGTGGAAGCTGGATCGTAGACAACCTGAACTCCGCGCTGGAGATGTGGAATGGCAGGCTGGAGGAAATCTGGCAGCTCATCACCACATCGCCGGAGAATTTCAAAGGCGGCGGTATCTGGAATGTCATCGTCGGTATCAACGACGGATTGAAAGCGGTGGGATATGCGCTGTTGGTGCTGTTTTTTGTTATGGGTATTGTAAAAACCTGCGGCAGCTTTGCGGAGATGAAGAAGCCGGAACTGGCGTTCAAGTGCTTCATCCGTTTTGTGCTGGCGCAGGCGGCGGTGACCTGGGGCATGGAACTGATGACAGGAGCCTTTCGGGTAGCCCAGGGCATGGCGACAACGATCATCGACTCGGCTGGCCTGACGGCCATGTCGGCAACAGCGCTGCCGGACGAGATGGCGAGCATCATCGAGGATGTTGGCTTTTTTGATTCTATCCCCTTATGGGCGGTGACGCTGCTGGGCTCCCTTTTTATCTGGGTTCTGTCCCTCGTGATGATCCTGACGGTGTATAGCCGTTTTTTCAAGCTCTATATCGCAACGGCCATCGCCCCTGTGCCGCTGGCCAGTTTTGCGGGACAGCCCTCCAGCAGTATAGGCGTAGCCTTTTTGAAAAGCTATGCCGCCATCTGTCTGGAGGGCTGTGTCATCGTATTGGCTTGTGTGATTTTTTCGGCGTTTGCGTCTTCACCGCCTGCCATTGCGGACGATACGCTGGCGGCAGCCACCATTGTGTGGAACTATGTAGGTGAACTGATTTTCAATATGCTGGTGCTGGTGGGGCCATCAAGATGAGTGACCGGATCATCCGGGAACTGATGGGCCTGGGTTAATCCTCATCGTCAGACAATTCAATGTCGCTCAGGTCCATGGCATAGCCACCGTGCTCATCCGGCTGCACACCGTTTCTTCGCTGCTCACGGATACGATAGCGAACAATACTCTCCAGGTCTTTTTCTTCCTGGTGCTTCTGGAAGATGCTTTGTATCTTTCGAACCAGAGAAATGATCCAAGACAGGACTACCAGACCAAGGAGGACAAAGAAAATAATATCACCCAGGCTTTGGTGCGCCTGATACCAACTACGCCAAAATGTATTCATAGCGACCACATACAGCAGCGGAATCGTCAAGCGAAATACGGCGGCCAACTTGAAAATGATAGAGATGATGAGCATTGCTATGCTCAAAAGAATGACCGGCATGCAAAGAGCCTCCTCTCAGTTTTGGATACGGCGCTATGTTACCATAGCCGTGCCGATCATACAAGAGGCTGTATGCCAATTCTCAAAAAGGAGTTGATATATTGGAGGTACGCATCAACAAGGAAGTGCGCAACTATCAGGAAAGTTTGTTTTTTGGACTGTCACTGCGGCAGTTTTTATTTGCCCTGTTGGCGGTAGCCGTGGCGGTAGGCGTTTATTTTGGACTGCGCCCCGTGCTGGGGAATGGCGAGATCGGCTGGGTCTGCATTCTGGCCGCGTTTCCATTTGCCCTGGGCGGTTTTTTCCAGTACAACGGCATGAATCTGGAACAATTTTTATTGGCGTTTTTTCGCTCGGAATTTCTCACCCCCAAACGGCTTGTGTTCAAATCGGAAAATATGTACGCAAAACTGATGGCACACTCATCTGTGAAGGAGGCGTTGAATCTTGATTAAAACCCTGCAGACTACGTTAAAACAGGACAAAGAACAATTCAAGGTACCGAGATCTGTACAGGACACCATCCCCATCCGGCGACTCTGGCCGGATGGGGTCTTTCAGTTTGGCAGCAAGTATTCCAAGACACTGCGATTCAGCGATATCAACTACGCCATTGCATCCAAAGAGGACAAGACAGCTATGTTTCTCAGCTATTCCGAATTGCTGAACGCGCTGGATACCGGCTCTACTACAAAAATCACTATCAACAATAAGCGCCTGAACCGCCGCAACTTTGAACAGGAGATCCTCATTCCTGCTCACGGAGATTTTCTGGACGGCGGACGGGCGGAGTATAATGCCATGCTGTTGGATAAGGTTACCGATTCCTCCAACAGCGTGGTACAGGAGCGTTATATCACCCTGTCGGCGCATAAGAAAAATATCGAGGAAGCCCGTACTTTTTTTGACCGCACAGTCAATGATGTGACTTCCCGACTCAATCACATGGACTCCCGCTGTGAGGAACTGGACGCCGTGGAGCGGCTTCGCATCCTTCATGATTTCTACCGCGTGGGTGAAGAAACGCAGTTCCAATTGGATCTAACAGACTGCATGAAGCATGGCCGTTCCTTCAAGGACGCCGTCTGTCCGGACAGCATGGAGTTTAAGAAAGACCACTTTGTCATGGGCGGTAAGTATGGCCGGGTGCTGTTTCTGAAGGAGTATGCCAGCTATATCAAGGACGCTATGATCAACGAGCTCACCAGCCTGAACCGCAGCCTCATGCTGTCTATCGACATTATTCCGGTGCCCACGGATGAAGCGGTGCGGGAGATGCAGAACCGCCTGTTGGGCGTGGAGACCAACGTGACCAACTGGCAGCGCAGACAGAACAGCAACAACAATTTTTCCGCGGTTGTGCCCTATGACCTGGAACAGCAACGCAAGGAGACCCGTGAGATGCTGGACGATCTCACCACCCGTGATCAACGCATGATGTTCGCGGTGGTGACGCTGGTGCATCTGGCGGACAGCAAGGAGGAACTGGACAGTGACACGGAAACGCTGCAGTCCATTGCCCGGAAGCACCTCTGTCAGCTCACGACGCTGAACTGGCAGCAGGCAGACGGCCTTGTGACGGCGCTGCCGCTGGGCCTGCGCCGCATCGACGCCCTCCGCACGCTCACCACCGAGGCGCTGGCTGTGCTGATGCCATTCAAGGCGCAGGAGATCTGGGACCGGGGCGGCGTGTACTACGGACAGAACGCAATCAGTAAAAATCTCATCGTAGCGGATCGCAAACGGCTGTTGAATGGCAACGCCTTCATTCTGGGTGTTTCCGGTTCCGGCAAATCCTTCAGTGCCAAGAAGGAGATGGTGTCACTGGCATTGTCTACCGACGATGATATTATCATCATCGACCCTGAATCCGAGTACCGCCCGCTGGTGGAAGGGCTGGGCGGTCAGGTCATCAATATCTCCGCTACATCACCCAACCATATCAACGCCATGGATATGGAGCAGGGCTACGGTGACGGCGAGAATCCCGTGGTGCTGAAATCCGAGTTTCTGCTGTCGCTTTGTGAGCAGCTCATCGGCGCCGGGAAGCTGTCTGCCAAGGAAAAGTCCATCATTGACCGCTGTACCGCCCAGGTCTATCGGGACTACATCCGCGGCGGATATCAGGGGCAGGCCCCGACCCTGCAGGACTTTCATGCGGAGCTGCTCCGCCAGCCGGAAAAAGAAGCCACGGATGTGGCGCTGGCAATCGAATTGTTTACGGAAGGTAGTTTGAACACCTTTGCCAAACCCACCAATGTGGATACCAATGCCCGTATCCTCTGCTATGATATCCGGGATCTTGGCAAGCAGCTTCTGCCGGTAGGTATGCTGGTGGTGCTGGACAGCATCTTCAACCGCATCATCCGTAATCGCGGGCTGAAGCGCAACACCTGGATCTATATCGACGAGATCTATCTGCTGTTCCAGCATGAGTACAGTGCCAATTTCCTGTTCACCCTCTGGAAGCGTATGAGAAAGTATCAGGCCTGCGGAACGGGGATCAGCCAGAATATCGAAGACCTGCTCCAGTCTCACACGGCCCGCACCATGCTGGCCAACAGCGAATTTCTCATCATGCTGAATCAGGCGGCCACAGATCGGGAGGAACTGGCGCACCTGCTGAATATCTCAGATAACCAGCTCTCCTACATCACCAATGTGGACTCCGGCCGGGGACTCATCAAGTGCGGAAGCGCTATCGTGCCTTTTGTGGATCATTTCCCCAAGAACAAGCTCTACCGCTTAATGACCACAAAACCCTCGGATCTGGCTGCGTGATAGCCCATGGAGAAAATTAAAGAAAAACCCACGCTGGGTGAGCGTGTCAAAGAGAAAGCTGTATCCGCTCCAAAGGAGCTTTTGCGCAAGGTGTTGGATGACGGCTCGGAGCGCCTGCGGACTCAGCTCCGGGATACCGCCCAGCAGGGGCGGCGGGATGAATATGGCGGTGACGCCATTGAGGACACCGCCGCCAGTGGCCTGCACCGCGCCGAAAAGGAACTGCTGAAGCAGCGCAAGAAGAAAAACGCGGAGCAGAGCGCGTCACCCCAGGGTGACGCCTCTGCCCCCAGCTCCAACAGCGACGTGCCGCCTGTCATCCGCACCAGAGAGACTGACGCGGCGAGGGCAAGAGCGCCCTCACCGCCAGTGCGAGAGCAGGCACGGCAGGCGGCTATGAAGCAGGCAGTCAAGACGAAGAATGCCTATATCAGCGCACAGGGCGAGACCGCTGTAACGTCAGCGCCTGAGTCGCAGCGGCAGGGTCAGCAGGCGTTTATTCAAGAGCAGGGTCGCAAAGCGTCCCGCCAGCAGACGCAGTGCAGGCGGGCAGAGCGGCGGTTCCAGCGCCAGGATGATCTGCGTGGTGATTCGCTGTGTTCGGAAGGTTTCGAGCCAACCAGCAGGGGCAGAATCAAAGAGCGCGGCGGCATCCAGCCGCCGAAGAAGCGCCAGTTCCCCGAACCGAAAACACCGAATCACGCTGCGGGGATCGCGCCAAAAGCGCGTGAGGGCAGCAAATCTGCTGTGCTGTCCGCTGAACAGGCCGTGCACTCATCCACCGTCCATGCGACTGCGGCCAGAACACACGCTGCCAGAGAAGCGGCCATGCAGATGGCCAAGCGGCAGCAGATGACAAAAGCGGCAGAAACCGCGGTGCAAAAAACCGCGCAGGCGGCGGGCCGCGCGCTGCACGCTATCATTGCCGCTGCCCAGAGCTTACTTGCGGCAATAGCGGCTGGTGGGAGCACAGCCGTAGCCATGGTGCTGGTGATTTGCCTGATTGGACTTCTGATCGTGTCGCCTTTTGGAATCTTTTTCTCCGGAGAGGACAGCGGTACCGGCTACACCATGCCGGAAGCTGTCAGCGTATTGAACGGCGAGTTCGCCGCTCGGATCGAGCAGATCAAGGCAGAGAACCCGCATGACGAACTGGATATGGACAACGCCGGCAGCGCCGCCATGATCTCCAACTGGCGGGATGTGCTGGCTGTTTATGCTGTGCGGACCACCACGGACAACGCTTCGCCGGATGAGGTTGCTACGCTGACCGAAGAAAAAATGGAGATCCTTTGTGAAATCTTCTGGGACATGAACACCATCACTTATTGGACGGAAATAGTACCAGGCGGCAAAGATGAAGCGGATACGATCATTTTGCATATCACCGTCACAATAAAAACGCATCTGCAAATGGCGGATGAGTACCAATTCAACACGGAAAAGCGCAGATTGTTAGAAGAACTCATGCAGCCGAAATATCAGGAACTGTTCATGGCTTTGACGGGAAGTTATCAGAATATCGAACTCAGCCCGGAGAATGTGGCGAAAATTATGGAGAATCTCCCCGCCGACCTTAGTGCGGAACGTAGGCAAGTTGTGCTGACGGCGTATCAACTCTTGGGTAAAGTCCATTATTTCTGGGGAGGAAAGTCATTGATTATTGGCTGGGACAGCCGCTGGGGAATGCCGATGAAAGTTACAGCCGAGGGTAGCTCCACCACCGGCACTGTGCGGCCCTTCGGACTGGATTGTTCGGGAATGGTGGATTGGGTATTCTACAACCAGAGCGGCGGACAATACGTCATTGGGCATGGCGGCGGGGCCACTGCGCAGCACAGCTACTGTACGCCTATTGCTTGGAGTGACGCCCAGCCGGGAGACCTTGTCTTTTATCCGGGTGACAGCCATGTGGGCATTGTTTGCGGCTTTGACAGCAGCGGTAATATCATGGTCATCCACTGTGCCAGCAGCGCGAATAATGTGGTGGTGACTGGGAAGATCGGCTTCACCTCGATTGGCAGGCCCGAGTATTTTGCGGATTGAGAAATGTGCGCATGGAGATGTGTTCATAGTTGATTGCTACGGGTGAGCAAGTAAACAAGAGCAAATAAGAACAGCCCCACTTGTTGGGGCTGCTCGGAACCATATGCGGTCGGCAGACCGTTTCACCGCGTCTTTAGGCGCGGCCTGTCTTAAGCACTTATAGGGCTTGTGCAAGCCACACGTTTTACGGGGGGTCTTGACTTCTCTGGCGGGCTGGCGTTTCTACTGCCGCTTTTCTGTTACAGCCGCATCCCGCCGTTGACGGAGAGCACCTGACCGGTCACATAGGACGCTTTCTCACTGACAAGGAACAGCGCGGCGGAGGCGATCTCCTCCGGTCTGCCCAATCGCTTGAGCATGGTCATATCCGCAAATTTGTCTAACAGATCCTGGGGGGCTGTTTTCAGCATATCCGTCATGGTGTATCCGGGAGCGATGCAGTTGACCCGCACAGCCGCGCCCTTCCGGGCAAATTCCTTCGCCCATGTTTTCGTGAGGCCGATGACACCAGCCTTGGCCGCGGCATAATTAGCCTGCCCGATGTTGCCGTATTCGCCAACCACGGAGGAAATATTGACGATCGTGCCGCTGCCTTTATCCTCCATCTGCGGCCCGATATAGCGGGTCAGGTTAGGGCTGGATGAAACCTCCGATGCCCCAATGGGGGGTATTTTAGATGGACCCGAACGATGAGAACCATCGCATTTACCAATGGATATGAACCATTCTTTAAAAATCTTTTCCATGATAAAAAATGTCAGAATGATTAACTTGCGGGAATATATACATGGAAAGATAAATCAGCAATTGCCTATATTGTGGCAGGTAATAAGCAGGATAGACTCTAAATTAATGGAGGATTTATATGAAAGAAGATAGAACTGCGTTTTGGTTCCGAATAAGAGTTATTTTATCCACTCTTCTTGTACTCTTAGGTGCTGGTCTTTTTTTCGCAGGATATTATGGTTATGCCAAAAAATGGGGTATTCCTATTGAAGTGTCATTCTTTGGCTCTGGCGGGATGATTATTGCAGGATTTGCAATCCGCACCACGCTCTTTCATTGTCCGTTTTGTGGGGCACATATTTATTTAAGAAATCCAGTATTATTGTACTTTTACTCTTGCCCAAGTTGTGGGCACAGCGTTGGTAAAGGAAAAGCCTCATATTTAGACAAAAGACTCTCAACAAATAGTGTTCACGAATCCAAACACTCAAACGTTGCGCATTATCGAAGAAAAGTCATAACTATTATTGCACTACTCATATCTTGGTTTATTTGCGCCATATTGCTCTATATTTTTAACCTGTTTAACGGATATTGCGGAATATTATTAATCATAAGTTCTATTCCAATATTGCTCTCCGTTTGGACATTACGTTGTCCCAAATGTGGCGCTTGGATAGCAAAGCAAACTCCTATATGGGAATTTCTTCACTACAATTGTAAAATATGTGGATTTTCTGCTGATGAAAGTGATAAGCGAGAATAATTGAAATTTCTTTCGAATGGGGGAATTAGTATGTAGTGTTTTTGGCTTCTGTACATCAATAAAGCTGTTCAATTCGAAAGGAGTAAAAAAAGAAATGAAAAAGAGAATCTTCGCTTTTATTATGTGCGTTGTTTTGTGTATGACTCTGTGTATCCCTGCTTACGCTACTGAGTCTTCTACCACATCCATACTCAATATTGGTGGAGTCGACTATGCCTATACACGGGAAAAAAGTGCTCGCGAAATTACTGTAACTATGGAAAATGAAGATGTACTTCTCCGTGCAGTTTATGACAAAGTCGAAAATACACTTTCTTTCTATCAATCCGATCTAGAATCTACAGCCGCCGCTTCTACTAATGCTATGGCAGACGCTCCTAACATTTTCTTGGATTTGAATCAGAATATTCTTGAATATCCTATTATGCCAATGCGAACCTGCATTACATTCTATTATAGCGAATTCTTTGGCAATTATTATGCATATACTTCCTATACTGATGGTTCGTATGACATTTTACATGATACCGATCCTATGGTAATCACTCCTGCAAATATTCCAGGCCCTATGTCTAGGACTTGTCGATCCTACTACACGGCTATTAGAAATCTTGACAGTGACTCTGAGTCTGCCTTTGACGCAGCCGTCGCTGCAGTTCAAGAAACGCTAGCCGAATCCATTCCTATCTATTCGAATATCAAAGATGTTTGTGATATTATTCAAGTTGTTTCCGGTCAGACATCCACTGAAGATTACTTTATCTCCTGCTGTACAACTATGATTTCTGCGCTACCAGGATTTGAATACTTCTCCCTGGCTATGTCTATTGCAAATGTTGGCTATGCATGGGGATGCATTGGCGCGGATATTTGGAATCTTGGTAATATCTACGATGATATCTACGCAGTCTACGGCAAAAGATAGAATACAATGATGGACCTGTTGACAAAAGCAAAAAATCTGCTGGAACCCACAGTGGTTCCAGCAGAATAATAAATTGGGAGATAGCGAAAGATGGCATTTTGCCATCCGCTTAAGATTTAGGGCCATGGCAGCAAGGAGGCATTCTTCCGTAGCTGCAAGAATGCCCCTTTTTCGAATCCTTGAAATACAGTGTTCCCGTTTCAAGACGGAGAAGCTGCCCTCGGCCCAGATTTTACGAAGCCGCATCATGGACAGATATTCAGGAGTTCCCACGCGCTGATGCCCTCTGAAAAATGCCG
>UMHB01001139.1_pt1 | contig 15657 bp, 17 predicted proteins | sample 1965441 | NCBI WGS metagenome assembly UMHB01 (sample SAMEA4836089, study PRJEB28245) | human gut metagenome | biome: gut microbiome; material: fecal sample | place: Denmark | collected 2008 | reverse complement strand
TATAAAACGCTATAAATGATGAAGATATTGTAATAAATATGGAGCGATAGCATAAAAAAAGCCATCATACTCGTTAAGAATATGACAGCTGTCTATTACGGTTATACCATTATGGGATTGACCTTCATTGTCGTAAGGTTGAGATAGAGTCCGTGATGCTCTATCATACCGTGACGGAACATCTTCCAGAGGATATTGCAGCCGAGTTGTGCTAATGTGGAGTTGATGAACAGGTCCTGCTTCTCCAATGCCTCGGCAAGTGAACAGCTCGGACCGGAGTCCTCCTCTTTGATTCGGGCATACTTCACAAGTTTGGTAATGACCTTTAATGACGGTACGGTCTGGTAAATTTGTGAGGTGGGTTGCTTTATCTTCTTTGGGATACTGCCCAATACGACCTGTCCCGATGTTTGCGTGTTGCCGAAGTCAAGCCAATACAGAGGTGTCTGATAGTTTGTATAATTGTACTGCGGCAATGCTTTGAGTACATTCCAGAGGTCTATTCTCGACTTTATATTGTCCGTACAGGTGATAGTGATATTGGCAAGATGTTCCTGTCGTACATCTTTCATATTGGAGGGATAGAGTGCCGGTACAGCCTTCCAGTCATTCCCGAAGAAGTTGTTGATGCGTGTTATCAGACAATTCGCCTTATTCAGCCCCAAGTCGGAATACCCGAAGAGTTGTCGTCCTATGTTGGCTTCAGTTACAATATCGGGATCGTATAGCGTTACGAATAGTCCCGGATGTCCGAGGGCACGAAGTGTTACATCCAATCGTGCAAGGTTTGTCAATACTTGCGAACCTGTACCGCCACCACCTATAAGGTTTACCGTTACGGGGTGTTGTGGTACGAGCAGATAGCTGTCGGTATAATGTACTCTTTTCATCGTAGTATATCTTTAAGTTTCAAATTCTTTAGAGGCTTTAACTCTTCGAGGTTGAAGGGAACATCCTTTGCTGCCTTTGTCACGAGCACAAGGTTGCTCTTTGTGGGATTTCCGTTACCTCCTAGGTGTGAGAACTCCGTGAGCCAGAATTTCTTCTCCCAGTACTCAAGTAATTTGTCGTAGGTAATCTCTGTCGGCTTGTCAATCTTTGCCGAGCCGAGACAGACGCTTGACCCCGTGACATTGAAGAACGGAGCCGCGTAGAGTTCCGTTTCGGGCTTCAGCTCCTTGTCTATGTATGCGTAGATATTCATACGCTCATCGCGCACCTCATAGATGACACCGGGCAGGTTGTACTCGGCATTCTCAATATGTAGCGACTCCTTGAAGAACATCATACGCTTTTGTGGCGGGTTGTACCAGATATATTTCTCGTAGCCCTTGCGTGTATCACTCCATAGCATATTTGTTGGGATGCGACCATGCGGTGTGCTGCTGTGCCTTTCGGAATACCCCTTGATGAGTTCGTTAATGAAGTCCACCGTTACGGGACGGCCTTCGCTCATGGTTCCCTCATTATCTATGCTCCTTACTTCAAGGAAGTATGTATCTCCTCCATCTGTGGAGTATGCTATCAATGCCGCACGGGGGTGCAACATCGTATTTATCTGCTTGGTAAGTTTGTTTGTATCCATAGTGATTATCGTATGTAGTGAATAAAATCATCTGCCCACTTGAAGAACCTTTCAGGATAGGTATCTTCAAGAGTAAAAACCTTGTCGGTCGTTGGAGAGACGGCAAAGGTCGATGCAGGAATAATATCGTATGACTCCTGACGGGAGGAATTATAGAAGTCGATAAGGTGTTCCGTCATTATATCATCGCTATCATAGACAACCCTTATCTGCTGTTCGAGTGTCATCGGCAGATAATCGGGCTCCTCATCGTAGAACGGGTCATAGCCATAGTACATGATGGCTTTCTCCGTCTTTATGAACTCAAGTCCTCTTCTCAGCAGTTCGATAAGACCTTGTTCAAAGCCATTTTTACACTCATATTCTTCTATGGCTTTCGGCAGGTTCTTGTAGTAGGACTTTCGCCACACCCTGTCGAGGAGTTTATATGCTCTGCCACCCTTGTATGATTTCACGAGCTTTTCCCTTGCTCGCCTCTCTTTGGCATCTTCATCCTCATAGCAGCCTTCGGTCAGCATATCAATAGCCCAGTCCATATCTTCCTCATCGTTGATAGTGGTTATACCGTTCTCCTTCATGAAATTATGATAGAATGTGATGACGATGCGTCTGAGTGTGGGATTCAGTTCCTCCACAAACTTTACAGGGAAGTAGTACAGTGTGTACTCACCCCAAGTATGTGTGTTCCACACATTGAAGTATAGACATCCATTGTCATCTTCAAGGTTGAGATACATGCCGCTTTTATTTACGAGGTCGTTCATCTCATTGTAGAGATTGACGATACCTTCACCGATAGTTCTGCCTGGCGTATGCTCCGCCTTTACATTCATCAGTTCGGCATAGCGGAAATAAGAATCACGCAGGTATTCGTAATTCTCCTGCGTGATTAGGTTATAACTGTTTCCACAATAGCTCTCCCTCATAATAGTCTGTGGTGCTATGGGGAGAATAGGTGTCTTTAGAAAAGAATTACGGCACCCGTTGGCGCCGTAACTCTCTCTACTCTTGTCACACCGTATCGTACCTCCCGCTTGGTCGATGCGATTATCATCCTCGCGAGCTGTTCCGACTGATGTTCGTCCAATGGTCTGCATGACTTCTTCTTTTTAGTGTCCTTACTCATAGTTCTCATCCTTTTGTTCCGATGGTTGTCTTGAACTCATATACAGCCTTGTCATCCTTGATGGTCGGGCCGTGTACGGTTGCTGTGGTCAGTTCTGGATAGATGTTCGAGTAGAAGCTCATAACACTCTCCGGAGAGTCGTTCGGATTAGGATCAGGAAGTGTAATCATCTCTGTACCTTTCTTGAAGGTGAATGATCGCTGCATTTCGTTTCTTAAAAGTGCCATAGTCTTAAACTGTTTGGGCGTATGCCTGTGAATAATGATTTTCTAACATTGACTGAGGGAAGTCGGGATATTCCTCATAATCCTCGGGGCGATATGCAGGGCCTTCGTGCATATATGCCTGTTCGTAATCCTCGGGCATAGGAGGCTCCTCCTGGTGTGGGAACATCGGAATCTCACCTTGTGGATAATGAGGATGCTGCTGCCCTACATTTTGAGGTGGATAACCGCCTTGTGGTGCGGTGAACATAGGCTGCCCGCCATACTGAGGCTGTGGGGCTTGCTGAACAGGTCGCTGCATAGGCTGCTGTACGGGACGCATTACCGTCTGTTGTGGCTGTGGCGGCATCTGTCGTGGTGCTGCCTGCGGCTGTATAGTCTGCTGTGCAGGTTGCGGTGCCACATTCTGCGGTTGTGCCACTTGTGGAGCCGGTGCAGGAGTCTCTTCCATCATCTCGAAGAGCGAGCCTTGGTTCATCGCCTTCCTTTGCGCGGCAATCTTCTCATCTACCTCCTTCTGCTTGTCGGCAGTGGCATACATACGAGCCTGCTGAAGTGCGGTGATGGCATCCTTATGATTCTTGGTAGTGATCAACTCCTCAGCCTTCTTCATATGCTTCTCGTACTTTTCACGCTTCTCCTTCTCCTCTTTGGTTTCCTTGGCTTTGGCATCCTTTGCCGCCTTGCTGTTGGCAGCAGCCTTGTCTGCCTGCTTCTCGAACTCCATCAAATTGGAGATAAGTCTCGTAGCCTTGCGTATAGGCTGCATGATGTGTTGCAGGAACTCTGCATCCATCTCTTCGGGAGTACCAGTTAGTGTCAGCGGAATGATGTGGTTTGCAGCCTCATCTTTCAGACCGTTGGCCTTGGGCAGTGTTGATACAGTAAGTTGTCCGTTCGCTTTGCGGATGACGAGCGTAAGATCTACGCTCTCTGTCATCATCTGTGAAATTGATGTGAAAAACATAACTTTATGATTTAATGTTAATACTGAATTATTTTCTTGTGATGTTCACTGGTTGAAGAACTCTGCAAGCAGTCTGTTACGGTCAGGATGCTTGCTTATCTCCAGAATGGGATTGAGCAGCTCCGATATATGTACCGGACCTCGTGAGCCTCTTGGCGGCAACTTGATTTCAGGTTCTGCGACCTTTACTCTTCTTCTACGTACCACAGGCATCTGCATCGGTGCCATCGGTACACTTGCGATGATTGCTTGATTCATAGCTTTATCTTTTATTGTATGGTTAATACTCGGACTTTGGCAGTCCGTTGAACTACGAGGGCTTTAAGGCTAATGCTTCCGGTAAGGCAAGGTTTTCGGGGAAAATACCGCAGCACGGCGAGGATGATTTTCTCCGAAACCACCTGTGGCCCGACCTTGCTGTCCGATAAGAAGCATTGGCCAACTTTGCCCTGTAGTTCATCGGCTTGCCAATGGCTGGTATTTTCTCTATCCCTTTCTTCATTCATATCCTCATTCTTGAATCGTCCACCTACAAAAAGAGCCGTCCGAGAAGGACAGCTCCCATAACCCATATCGCAATATATCTGCTTATATGTTGTATGTCGATGACAAGACCTTTTCATCGCTTTAAGAGTTAGAAGACCAAGAAACTAAGGATAGCAAACAGTATCAATGCTGCCATTACGATGCAGGCAATCTTGTATATGAATCGGAAGAAGCCAGGGAAACATACGATGGCTACCGCAGCCCATACGGGTGATACACCTCGTGTATAGAGATAGCTGAAACCTAATGCTGCTACTACGGCTAAGAGTATCATACCTATCCACTTCATTCTCTTTCTTACGGTCGGGTCATTTGTTTTCATATCCTATATTATTTAGTGGGAACAGTCGTTCCCGATTTCGTGGGCTTGGATGTGAATCGCCTCCACCTGCAAGGTTTTCGGGAAAAATACCGCAGCCGTGCGAGGATGATTTTTGCCGAAACCGCCTGCGGCACGACCTTGCGGGGTGGAATGAGGGCGGTTCACTACCTTTGCCTACGAATCGGGATGACTGACATCATCTTTTCTTACCTCTCTTCTTGTCGGGAAATGCCAGCGTTACATTGAACTCATCGTCAAAGGCTACGGCGGCATCGAAGGAGTTACCTTTCTTGCCCTTGAATCCCTTGATTAGCTTGGTCGCTCCCGATGAAAATAACTGTTCCAGATGCTGCTCGTTAAGCTCCTTGTTCAGTACCTTGCGGAATACAAGCAGACCGCAATCCGGATTGTCGCACTTGGCGACCTTCGGGCGTATCATCACTTTGCCCGTACCGCATTTGGGGCAAGGAAGGGTACGCTGTTTGGGTGCAGGGAACTTCAGACCGAGTACCTCCCGTGTAACCTGCGATGTGAAACTCTCGATGGAGTGCATAAAGGAGCATGTCTCCAAAGTATGCTGCTCTATTTGAAGGAGTGTCTTCTCCCAACTGCCTGTCAGCTCCACATTGGCGACCTGCATATCCTTTACCGCCTCGTAGATGTAGAGTCCCTTCTCAGTAGGTACAAGCGCTTTGCCTGAACGCTCGATGTAGTCGCGCTTGAAGAGTGTCGTGATGATGGCGGCTCGTGTGGCTGGTGTCCCGATGCCCAGTTCCTTCATTGTCTCCTTAGCCTTCTCATCGGTGATGTTCCTGCCACAGGTCTCCATAGCGGCAAGAAGTGTCGCTTCGGTATAGAGCGGCTTGGGCATTGTCTTACGCTGTGCCGTGCCATAACCTGTTACGGGTATCTGCTCACCCTCGGCAAAGCGTGCCGTACCCTTGTTGGCTTCTGTCTCGTCCTTCTCGGCATCCTCCTTGCGGGCAAAGACAGCACGCCAGCCCGGATTGACGATGGTAGTAGAGCGTGAACGGAACTTCATATCCTCGGCTGTCGCCTCCATTACCAATGACTCCTTCTCGCAGCGTGGCGAGAACGCTTCAAGCATACGCCCTGCAATCATCGTATAGACAATCTGTTCGTGGGCGTTCAACTCCTCGGGCTCTATGCCTGTGATGATGAGTGCGTGGTGATCCGTTACCTTGTCATCATCTACACTACGCATATTCAGATGCTCGAAGTCGAAACGCTTGCCATACTCCTTGAACTCGGGCATAGTGGCAATCTTCCAAAGGGAATCATAGACCTGCTCCATCAAATCGTGCGAGATATATCTGCTACCTGTTCTCGGATAGGATATATACTTCTTCTCATAGAGAGCCTGTGCCACAGAAAGGGTTTTCTCCGCACTCATATCGTGATGTGTGTTGCAGTCCTTCTGCAAGGTGGTAAGGTCGTAAAGTAACGGTGCCTGCTGGTAGGTACGCTTACGCTCCACCTTTGTGATGAGTGCCGTTGAGTCGGGCGAGAATCGTGCGTGTGCCGCCTCTGCCTGCTCCTTGCTCTTGAAATCCTCAATGTGTGCGAACTGACGGAACTCGCCCAGACGCTCAAGGGTGATGTGCAGTTGCCAATAAGGTGTGGAAACGAAGTCGCGGTTCTCCTTGTAGCGGCTGCATATCATCGCTAATGTAGGAGTCTGTACTCGTCCGAGGGAGTTGTTCGGCATACCCGAAGCCAAAGCCAATGCACGGCTGGCGTTCATGCCCACGAGCCAATCAGCCTTTGCACGGCAGTCGGCAGCGTGGTAGAGACTATCGTAAGCCTCGCCATCCTTGAGATTGCTCATACCTGCACGGATAGCCTCGTCGGTGAGTGAGGAGATCCAAAGACGCTTGAAGGGCTTGGTATATCCGAGGTAGTGGTAGATGTATCGGAAGATAAGTTCTCCCTCACGACCTGCATCCGTTGCCACGATGATGCTGTCACACTTGCTGAATACCTCGTCAATAACCTTGAGCTGCTTGGCGGCACCGATGTCCGTTACCATACCTCTGTCGGTCTTGATCTGTCTTACCACAAGCTGGAACGGTTCGGGGAGCATAGGCAAATCCTCATGCAAAGCCTTACCGTATCCGTATGCCGATGGCATGGCGAGGGAAACGAGGTGTCCCAATGCCCAGGTTACAAGATAACCGTTGCCTGCCATGTAGCCATCCTTCTTCTCTGTTGCACCGATGACGCGGGCGATGTCCTGACCTACGCTCGGCTTTTCTGCTATAATTGCTATCATAATTATTCGGGAATTAAAGAAGCCGTCTCCCGTCCCGATTACGGTGCGGGAAACGGCTGTCAGGTTAGTAATGGAATCGTGTTACTGCGTGGGGTTGATACCGATGATTTCGAGCAGTGGAGAGTCGTTCTTGCGTACAAGCTGCAAAGTGGCATCCATCACCACATCTACACCCAGAAGTACGAGGCTCAGCGATACGACACCTGTCTTCTCGCCTCGGAGCAGTGTCTCAAGCTCACCTGCCTGTTCGAGTTCATCCTTGAGGATACCAATACCTGATAGTTCGTCCCAGTTTACATCTTCCACCTTGAAAGGTGCTTTATTCTTATCGTTCATCTTAAAATTCATTTTAGAGTTATACATTGATTTGACTTGTCCGACTACGGATTAGATGCTCTGTCCCTTTGACTGACGCTTCTCCTGCTTCTCGGCTACCACATTACGCTGTGAGGCGTTGCGGTTACGGTCGGGATTCTCGTTGTAGAAGTCCAGCTTGTTCTGGTTGGAGTTCAGCTTGACATACTGCGAAATGCTCTTGCCATCGAAGCCCTTCATGCCCTCCACGAGTACCGACTTGCCGCTCTGAAGGTCGGCACGCTGCTGACCGGAGAGCTTGGCACCGAAGATTTCCTTCGGAATCTCGAACTTGGCACGCTCCTCAAAGCCGTCGGGAGTGCGAGAGTACATCAGTCGTCCCGTCTCAAGATCTGCCTTGATGAACGAAGAGAACTCCTCGCCACGGTTGTTCACCATATCATTGAGGAAGATTGCTCGACCTTCACGCAGGTCTTTCTGCTCCTCGGCTGTCAGTTTCACTCCGCCTATCTCCTTCGGGATATAGATTTCTCTTGCACCCTCGGGCGAGTCGGGATTGTAGCGTGTGTAGTTAGGTCGTCCTGTCGCCTCATCGAGTTTCACATACGATGAGAAGAGTTCGCCATCCTTACGCTGCATATCCTCCACGAAGATTGCCTTGCCTGCATTGAGGTCTTCAATCTGCTGCTTGGTAAGCTCCACACCACCGAGGGCGGTGCGGTTGAAGATGCGGTCATTCTCGAATATGAAGTCGATACCTCTACGCTCGGCACTTACCTGAATGTGGGCATTGAACTCATTGCCCGACTTGGCTGTCATACCTTCGATATATACCTTCTTGCCCTCACGCAGGTCGTTCTTCTCCTGGTCGGTGAGTTGCACGCCCTTAATCTCGTTAGGGATATAGACATTCTCGGCACGCATGGCCACCACCTCGTTGGTCATCTTGTCAAGGCTGATGAACGATGGGATATACTCTCCGTTGCGACCTTTGAGTTCCACCACTCGTCCCATATTGCCTGTTTCGAGGAGGTTCTTCTTGTCCTCTTCCGAGAAGATATGTCCGAAGTAAGGACGCTCCAATTCAGGCTGCTTGCGGATACCGTGGATGGCGAGTACCACCTCACCTGTGTTGGACTGCTGCAACGACAGGCGTGCATCGGTACGCAGTACGGCAGAGCCGAAGTTAAGGTTGATAGGTACAAGCTGGTTGGTCTTGTAGCCTTTGAGCATAGAGTCAAGGAGTCCTCGCTCCTGAAGATACTCACGTGAGAGTCCGAAGTTCTTCAACTGGTCCCAGTTGATCATAGACTCGTTGTAACGATACTGATTGTTCTGCTGCTGGTCGTTAGCTTCAACGACGGGCTGCTGGGTTTGATTTTTCTTTGCCATTTCTTCTGAATTTTGATTGTTAATACTTTGTTCTGTTTGATTTTTTGGTGTTATCTCATATTTTTTGAGAAACTCTTCCACTGCTTTTGTTTTCTTACCTTCAGCAAGGTCTTCGATGGCCTGCTTGACTTCGGGTTTGTTGAACTCCTCCTCCTTCATCGTGAAAAGACCGAAGTGAGTAGGGTCTTTCAACTGACTCCAGAAGTTCTTGAGGAAGTTCTCGAAGAAGGTCGCATAACGGTCAATCTTGAGAAAGGAGTTCTGATGCTCTTTGTCTGCCGGCACGGTGGAATACTTGCCGTTCTTGTTGATTTCTGAAACCGCCTGAATGAGCAGTTCCATCTTGTCTAAGACCAGCACGATGTCGCTCATCTGCGGGTTCTCGGTGACTTGTGTTTTTTGAGGGTCATCCCTTACATTTTTCTTTGCCATAACTGTAAGTTTTTAGCGTTAATAACTAATGTTGTCACCGCAAATATATATAGCAAAATTTGATAAAACATTGACATTTAAGTCGTTAGACTATACAAGTCATAAGATGTCATCACTTGTCATAGCAGGTACGAAAGCAAAGACACAAAAAGGGGCAAAACAAGGGTGAAAAGAAGGAAAACGCTCCGCAACGAAACGGGGTCGGAAAGAGCGAAAAACGAAGGCAAAAAAATGTGCGAGAAAAAAGCGGTGGTATGACCGAAAAGCAATAACTTTTGTAATATGCAGAGTTGAGAGCTGAGCTGCTTTTGTCCCCACTTAAAAAATCGGACACTAAAAAGATGGCGGTGGTTGATAGACCTTATAATAGAATATAGATATGGCAGTCAGGTTGAGAATAGAGATGCGGCATATCTTACCGCAATGGATTTTGACCTGTTGTACTATGCGTCGTAGGTCGCTTCGCTTGCTAAGTCCCAACCTCTGTCTCAACTCGGACGGCGATACCGGAGCGTTTTTTCGGGTGAAAAATTATCGCAGAGAATTTTTTGCCCGAAAACCCTCGGCTCGAACGTGGAGGTATTGTCCCTCCGAGTTAACTTCTTGAAGGGACTTTGCGAGTGAAGCGGGATTTTCACGCTACATATACTTTTTGTAGCCCTATCTGTCTTTCATTCGTAAAAAACGGAGTAACTTTGCAACATTATAACATAGTTGTATATGGCTTATTTTAATGATAAATTCAAAAAAGCAAGATTGGATCAGAGTCCATATCTATTCCATTTTATTAACGGGTATGACAAATCTCCCTGCGAGACTTTGCAAAAGATTTTGGCAGAGAAACAACTTATTAGTAAAAAAGGATATATCTGTTTTTCGGCTTCACCTTTAACAGCTATTCAAAGATTTTTTGAAGTCAAAGTTAATAGTACAGGTCAACCTTTGTATCAACCTTGGGGATTAGGTTTTTCAAGAGATATATTAGTTCGAGATTTTGGTGCAAGGAATGTTATTTATACAGATGGGACAGAGGGAATACCTGGGAATCTTGGCTGGCGCACTCAAGAATTAAAAGTAGATTCGTACGATTATGAATATCTACGTGAATGGCGCATCAAAGGCGAAATATTTGATTTTTCAGATTTTCCTCAGGGCGAGATAATCGTTATTGCACCAAATCAAGATGCTTTAAATTATTTGTGTGTAAAATTTGATATGGAATTTACCGGAATAGTAAATTATTACACCGGTGATGTGGAAGAGGATTGGAGTGAGGTATGGAAACGAGAATGGAAGGGCATATCTGTAGATAAATTAGAATCTAATCTTATAGATGATTTTGCTCTATCAGGTTCAACTATTTCCCAAGTAATCGGTGAAGATATGGTTGATAAATTGCTTGAAGCTTCTCCGCTGAAATTGTTAACATCTAATAAGAAGAAATGAAAAAAGCCAACTTAAGCCTGTGTATGACAGACCTAAGTTGGCTTTATCAATTTAAGGATTTGAATTTATCTATGTGTGTATAGTCCACCCATGAATAGGATTCATCAATACAGCAAACGATTGGTCGGGCTGTCCGTGGTAAAGCAAGCCACCTACAATGCCAGTCCTGCCATCAGGATATACCTGTCGGAATCCGAATGAGTGTGGAGCCGAGTCATAGTAGAGTTCAATCTCACACGGGCAGTTAGGATTCTCTTCCCACTGCTTCAAACGGTCAATACATTTTTGCAGCGTGTCGTTCTTGATTTCTTTTGCGTAGGCAACAGCCTTGTCATAACGCTCTTGACATAAAATCTTCATACTCGATATTTTTTAGGTTTATAATAAATCTTCATATACTCCAAAGCCATAGCAATCGGCAATGTAAAAGTCCTCACTGCCGATTTCTGCAAGTGACTTCATATCTTCCAGCGTATCGCAATAGAAGAAAATGTCATCATCCTTTTCGGTATCGACATCCATTCCGATGGCGATACGCACTTCAACTGTATCGCAGTTGTCCTTATAGCGGATAAGGCAATCGGAATAGTGAGGCTCAATGCCTCGCTCTGTAAAGAATTTCAGGCATTGGCGGCTAATCTCTTTTCTGACTGCATCGGGTTTCTTCCAATCTGCATCATCAATAATTTCAAGGCTGAGACCTTCGACAACCAAGCAGGTCGCACCATCTACATTTGTCATAAGTGTACGCTTGCCCATATACTTATCGCGTTCCTCTTTCCAGTTAGGAATATCCCATCTTTCTGTAGTCCATTCTCCACGATAATCCTTTGGCTTGCGGAGATACTCTGATAATGTCATTCTAATCATCGTCTATCATTATTTAAGTTATACATATTACAGGCGAAGCACTGTATTCTATTTCTTTACCGCCTTGACTGTTCCGTGCAGGATTGTGCAAGGTTGGCGGGAAAAATACCGCAAGCCCCGTGGGGCGAGGATGATTTTTCCACGACACCCACAGGGCTTGACCTTGCTCAATCCGAAAGGCACGGGACAACCTTTGCGGTAAGAAATAGGATACAGATTCTAATCGTTATTCTCTTCGTCCTTCTCGTCTGGCAACAATCGTTTACGCAATTCAGGATCAGCCTTTATACGCTCCATTTCATCTTGAACAATCTGCTCAACCTCGTCTTTGATACGGGAATAGTTACGCTCTATCTGCTCCTGCATAATATCGTTGCCGTTCTCGTCCTTGAACTCATTGACGATAGGAATCTTCTTGTATGCCTTTGTCTCGGCACTTACCTTTGCACTATCCACGATGATTCGTGAGTGGAAAATCTTCTGGTCAATCTCCTCACCGAAGTTATCCGCTACGCTACCCACGAATGTGCCTTGCGAGAGGTTGGAAATCTTCGAGGCAGGGATAAGGAAGTCCAACTGCGTATTGATAGAGGTAGATGTGTCCTGACGATTGATAGATACCGACTGACGCTGCTGGAGAATCTTGCCGAAACGCTCAGAGAGGTTCTTTGCAGTTTCACCTACCACCTGTCCGCTGAAGATGTTACCCACCGTATTTTGGATAACCTTTGCCTCCTTGTCGCCATAGTCACGAGCCAACTGCGAGTAGTCCTGAAAACCGAGACAAACAGCCACCTTATTGCTTCGTGCTGTGGCAATGAGGTTGTCGATACCACGGAAATAGATGGTCGGCAACTCATCAATGATGATGGAACTCTTCAACTGACCCTTCTTGTTTACCAACTTTACGATACGGCTGTTGTATAGTCCGAGTGCAGCAGAGTAGATATTCTGACGGTCGGGATTGTTGCCTACGCAGAGTATCTTCGGCTCATTGGGATTGTTCAGGTCGAGGGTAAAATCATCGCCCGTCATCACCCAATAGAGCTGCGGAGAAATCATTCTCGAAAGCGGAATCTTTGCACTTGCTATCTGGCCTTGGAGCTGATCTTGAGCTCCACCTTTCCATGCGTCCATAAATGGAGATAGGTAGTTTTCCAACGAAGGATATGAGGTCAGAATCGTAAAGATATCCGCATACGGTTTGTTCAGGAACTCAATCGTATGTGGGAAGGTACAATACTTTCCGTCCTTGTAGATTCTCAGATACCAGATAATCGCAGCCAAAAGAATAATCGGTGACTCTACGAAGAAGTCTCCCTGCTTCTGAATCCATGTCTTGTTAAGGTTCAACATGATCGTGTACGCACTCTCATAGGCATCGCTGATATCAACCATAAACTTCGGATTGATAGGATTACAGCGGTGTGAGCGACGCGGGTCATCAAAGTTGATGACATAGAAACTCGGCTTTACCTTGTACTTGTCGATGTTCTTCAACAGCTCGTTATAGGCAATTACCGATAAGTCGTCAAACTTGTAGTCGTAGATGTATGTTGCAAAACCTTTGGCTATGGTCTGCTTGATGTAGTTGTTCACTACGGCATACGACTTACCGCTACCCGGTGTTCCCAATACAATGGTTGCTCGGAACGGATTCACGACATTTATCCAACCGTCCCATTCCTTGCCTTGATAGACAAACTTCGTAGGCAGGTTTACCGAATACTCGTTCTCCATCAGTCGTGTCTCCTGCATAAAGCTCTCGTTGGCCACATTGAAGACATCTTCCATAAGGTTATGTTTGAACATACGGCTCATCCACATACCCGACATAAGAAGGAGGATATATCCGGCTGTTATTGTAATGGTATAGATTACCATATTCACGATTGGCGAGAACGGAAGTTCGAGCAACCACCAGTTCATAAAGAAGAGTACAAGACCACCAAGGAAGGTCGCGTAAATCTTCTGCCAGGTCATCTTCTGATTTTTGACTCCCTTTGTGCCGAGGCACGAGAGAGCCAAGAATATGATGGCGAACACCTTTGTCACAAGCAGGTTGCTGAACAGTCCTGCCGTATTCTGAAAGTTGAGCAGTATCTTATCTACCACTCCGATGTTGATACCCATATCCACGATGGCCTGATAGCAGAACCAATAGATATGTACTACAATAAATATAATGGATATGGCACGCATAAACTCCATGACCTTTGCCAATCCTCTCAAATCATCTTCCTGTTGCATAATAAATTCGTTTTAATGGTTAGTGAAATGGTTTACGATATGCCGCGTGAACGGCGTTTTTTCTTCTTCTTTTTCTTCTGGTACTGCTTGGCGAGCATCTCCTCCTGCGGATCATTTGCAGGAGCGTCAAACGAGAAGATTCCGAAGGCTTGCTCCAGTCCCGATTCAAGGTCTGCCGATGAGAGGCTGTGGCTCTCGGAGAAACCTTGCGGCATTTCCGCCCATGGAATGTCGCCCTGCGAGTTGAATAGCTTCTCGAAGTTGTTTGCCGAGAACTCCTTACCCAGACGGGAACCGTTATAGACCTCACGATTGTGGTGGTCTATGAAGGTGACACCGTAGATGCGCCCTGCATCATTCTCGCGGAACACCACATCAATGCCCTTGCTGCCAAGCAGACGCACAAACTCCTCGCGGTTGCCGCGAGAGCCGTGCATTGCCAGAGCCACATCGTTGCGGATTTTGGGTTGCCACCTCTTCGCTCGGAACTCCTGAGCATTGTAGGCGATACGCTTCTCCACACCCTCGAAGCCGAAACGCTTGCCGATAAGCGAGGACTTGATTGGCGTACAGATAGGCTTGCCGTTGTCATCGGTCATCGTGTAGATGATACCCGAATAGGGCTTGCCATCGAACTCGCCTTTGACCTGCTTTGCCTCGATGTTGAAGCACGAGAGCATGGCACTGTACTCGCCGAAGGATTGGAAACGATACGAGGTAAAGACACTCTTGAGAATGTTGGATACCTGCTGCTTTACATCGCCACGGGTGTAGTCCGCCTTTTTCAGATAAGGTTCCAATAGTTCCCTGCGTTTGTCGGCAATCTGTTTTAGTCCGAACATCTGCTCCAATTCTCGGCAAGCCTTCATCGAGCGGTTCCACTCGTAGGCATCTTCTATCTTCTCGCCATTCTCATTCACGCAGGTAGATACAATATGTATATGTCTGCGGTCAATGTCCTCGTGGAGATAGACAATGTAGGGCTGGTTGCCGTAGCCCATCTTCTGCATATAGGCTCTTGCCAAATCCACAAACTGACTATCGGTAAGATTGTCGTCCAATGTCGGATTGAGCGATATATGCAGGATAGGCTTCTCGGTGTTGCGGTTGGCAGCGAGATAACTCTCAAAGGCGAACATCGTCTGACTGACAATCCTGTCAGGGTCGTAGAGAGAGTCGGTAATCATACGGTTGCCGGCTATGATGCGACCTGTCGCCTCGTTTACCTTCTGCTGGTTGTAGATGATGGCTCCGTAGAGCGAAGCACCTCTGTTGATTTTAGCCACCATATCAACCTCCGCTTTTACGGTTCAAGTGCCTCTCCTCAAACTCGCGTGTGAGGGCGATAATCTGTTTGCTCAGCACTACCAACTCCAGTGTGGCTTTCTCCAACTTGGCGACAAGGGCGAATGCCCGCTTATCCCCGAAGTTGGCTTTTACGGCTCGCACCGTCTGATTGTAGTTGTTACCGATGGCTTGGAACTGATGGTAAAAATTCGTGAGGCGTATGTAATAATCCATAGCCGCCTTGTCGAGTTTTACCACCTTTACTTCACGCTCGAAGATTAGAGCCTTTAGAAATTTCGATCTCTCTTTGAATCCTGATTTTTGGAATTGGATGTCGAAGTGTCCGTTCTCTTCCGATGTCAATCGGACCACATAGCGATGTATAGCTGGATCTAATTTGGGTTTCCGGCCTACACCTTTTCTTTGGTTTTTCCTGTTGTTCGTCTGCATACTTTTACATTTTATTGGTTACTAACTTCCGCTATGGATTCACGACTTTGGAGTGAATCCCTCCCCGAGCCGCAGGCGAGTGGCAAGTTTGTTTTGAGTGCCCGAAAACATTTCGGGTGCCTCAAAACACAACTTGCTATGTTCGCTTGAAC
>UMHB01053888.1_pt1 | contig 16248 bp, 14 predicted proteins | sample 1965441 | NCBI WGS metagenome assembly UMHB01 (sample SAMEA4836089, study PRJEB28245) | human gut metagenome | biome: gut microbiome; material: fecal sample | place: Denmark | collected 2008 | reverse complement strand
CAATGGAATTATTGAACTGTACACGGAAACCTCTGTTTACCTGTACCTGACCATTGTCATCTACCCATGGTACTCTGAACATGATCTGACGATCCGGCTCTGTGATTCTCTCGAGGATAGCGTTCTTTCTGTAAAGCTCCTCATTTGCCTCGATTACAGGTCTTAAAGAATCAAGTACCTCTGTTACTGCCTGTAAGAATTCAGGCTGTTCAGCGTTTTTCTTCTGTACTACTGCGAGTACTTCATCAACATAGCTCATTTTTATATCTCCTTTACAAAATTATTTTTGACATCAACAAGTTTATTTTATATAAATCTATTGCTATAATCAAGTAATTTTTGAAGGTTTTATATAAAAAAAATTCATTTTATTTATTATCTTCATTTATATTATCCCAGTTTTGGTACTGATTCTCCTCATCATCGGAATATACCACCTTGAAATAATCCGAGAGTTTTGCAAGTGAAGTTATAAGAACTTTCATTTCGTCATCCGAAAGATCGTCCTTTATATGCTCTATCATATGACGGTGAAACTGCTCATGATGATAGTATGCACTCTTTCCCTTGTCGGTGAGTGAGAGCTTTACCACACGCTTATCCTCCTCACTGCGGATACGGTTCACGTATCCCTTGCGGGTGAGACCATCTATTGCCTTTGTCAGCGTGCCCAGAGTGATAGACATAAGCTTGGCTACGTTGCCGGAGCGCTTTGGCTCATCGACTCCTATTGCCTCTATTATATGCATATCGTTGATAGAAATATCAGAAAATTCGTCTGTTATCAGACATCTGCCCTCTATCTCTGTCAAATCCTTGAACAGACACACCAATAATTCATTTAAAGTTTCATCTGCCGTCATAAATACCTCTTTCTATTGCCACTCTATGGCGCAGGCTCCCCATGTAAGTCCTGCTCCAAAGCCTGATAAAATTATTTTTTCCTCATGCTTTATCATACCATCTTTGCGGACTTTATCAAGCAAAATCGGCACACTTGCCGCAGAAATATTTCCACACTGCTGTAAATTGGTCGGAAATTTGTCCATAGGCTGCTTAAGCCTTTTGGCAACCGACTCAATAATACGGATATTGGCCTGATGCAGCACATAGACATCCACATCATCTGCGCTCCAGCCGATTTCATCAAGCAGCTCATTTATAGCCTTTGGCACTGTCTTTACCGCAAACTTGTATACAGCAGGACCGTCCATGGTGACATAGCCACCGAGTGCAGACAGCTTTCCATTGTCGGTAAACGGATTGACTACAGGACGGTTGTCTCCGTCAAGCGCCTCACCGCCTTTTCCGTCCGAGCCCTGTACAAAGCCCTTAAAAGCATCGCCCTCGTCTGTCACAACCGCTGCTCCCGCTCCGTCTCCGAAGAGCACACAGGTGCTTCTGTCATTCCAGTCCATTATTTTTGAAAGAACCTCTGCTCCCACTACAACTGCCTTGTGAAACCTGCCGGTCTTAAAATACGCATCTGCTGTGGCAAGCCCGAATAAAAAGCCTGAGCATGCGGCATTTATGTCAAATGCCACTGCACTGCCTGCACCTATCTCAGCCTGAATCTGACATGCGAGCGACGGAACGATTTTGTCTGTGGATACGCTTGCCGCTATTATCAAGTCTATCTCACTTCCGTCAATCCCCGCATCCTGCAGCGCACTTTTTACTGCATCACAGGCAAGTGAGGTGGTTGTCTCAGTCGTTGCAATGTGTCTGTTTCTTATTCCTGTACGCGAGCTGATCCACTCGTCAGATGTGTCCATTATGGCTGCCAGGTCATCGTTTGAGACCACTCTCTGTGGCAGGCAGCTTCCTGTTCCAACTATCTTCATAGAATTTCCTTTCCGGGACTAGAACTTGCGGAAACGCTTGTATCTTTCCTCCAAGAGCTGGTCCTTTGTCAATTTGCTTTCTTTTTCCAAGAATTTCTTCATGTTGCCCTTCATGTAGTTTCCGATTGATGAAAGGGCATCCTCGTCGGCTCCGCCAAACTCAGGTATTATATCATCCACGACATCAAGCTCCTTTAAGTCGTGTGCTGTAATCTTCATTACCTCTGCGGCTTCCTTTGCACGCTTTCCGTCCTTCCAGAGGATAGATGCAAAGCCCTCAGGCGAGAGAATTGAGTATGTGGCATTTTCCATCATCCACACTTCATTTCCTACAGAAAGAGCTAAAGCTCCGCCGCTTCCGCCTTCTCCTATCATGAGACAAAGGATTGGCACCTTGATGCCGCTCATCTCATAAAGGTTTCTTGCGATTGCCTCACCCTGTCCGTTTTCCTCTGCTTCCATTCCCGGATAAGCTCCTGATGTATTGACAAAGGTTATGATCGGACGGTTGAATTTCTCTGCCTGCTTCATGAGGCGCAGCGCCTTGCGGTAGCCCTCAGGTGATGGCATACCATAGTTTCTCTTTGCGCAGTCCTCAAGGTCTTTTCCCTTGTGAACACCGATAACCGTGACCGGCTGGCCGTCTAAATATGCGATTCCACCTACGATAGCCGGGTCATCGCGGAAATATCTGTCTCCGTGCAGCTCCATAAACTCATCAAAGATATAGTCCATATAGTCAACCGATGCAAGTCTCTTAATCTGTCTTGCGGCGCTGACCTTATCCCATACCTTAAATGGCTTAGCCTTTACCTCGCGCTCCTTCATAAGCTCTGTCGGCTCGTAATTGTCGTCTGAGTGAAGCGGGTCAAAATTGGCATAGCCAGTGGTAGGTCTGTGAGCACGTAAAATCTTGTAAAGAGTCTTCTTTAAATCCTCACGCTCTACTATCATATCCACAAAGCCGTGCTCAAGCTGGAACTCTGCCCTCTGGAAGCCCTCAGGCAGCTTCTGTCCGATGGTCTGCTCGATAACACGAGGACCCGCAAAACCGATAAGTGCCTTTGGCTCTGCAAGAATGATGTCTCCAAGCATTGCAAAGCTGGCTGTCACACCACCTGTTGTAGGATCTGTGAGTACAGGCACATATAAAAGTCCTGCCTCTGAATGACGCTTTGCTGCGGCTGAGGTCTTTGCCATCTGCATCAACGAAATGATACCCTCCTGCATTCTGGCACCGCCTGAACAGCAGAATAATATAACCGGAAGTCTTTCCTCTGTGGCACGCTCAAATGCGCTTGTGATTTTCTCACCAACCACATGACCCATGCTTCCCATCATAAATCTTGAATCAATTACACCAAGCACTGTCTCCTCGCCGTAAATCTTTGTCTTACCGATGACAATGCCCTCAGAAAGTCCTGTTTTCTCCTGAGTCTTTGCAATTTTCTCCTCATACTCAGGGAAATTAAGAGGATTTCCTGTTGTAAGCTCTGTAAACCATGGCTCAAATGCTTCCTTGTCGGAAACCATTCTGATTCTGTTTTTAGCACGCACACGGAAATAATAATTACACTCATAGCATACGTATTTGTGCTGTTTTACAACTGATTTGAGCACAGTCTTGCCACACTTGGGACAAACGATTGTCTCAGGGACATCCTCTTTTGTTTCCTGTGCTGCACCGGCATTTTTGCCATCTGCGGCTGTTTTTGCGCTCTCAGCGTTCTTTGCTAAAATCTCTTCAGCCTCTATATTTTTATCTTTCTTCTTGAATAACTTCATCATGTCTCCTTATGCAATTAACCTATTGCAAATGTAAGCTCCGCCATACAGGCAACCTTGCCGTTTACCCTGGCAACAGCCTTGCCCACACCGATAGGACCCTTAACCTTTATAATCTCAGTGGTCAGCTCCAGCGTATCTCCCGGAACCACCTTCTGCTTGAACTTGGCATTATTGATGCCTGCAAAATATGCAGTCTTGCCCTTCCACTCATCCTGACAAAGAATGGCAACTGCACCGGTCTGCGCCAAAGCCTCAATAATAAGCACTCCCGGCATCACCGGATTTCCCGGAAAATGTCCCATAAAATGTGGCTCATTCATAGTCACATTCTTCTTAGCCACACACTTTACGCCCGGCTGCAGCTCCTCAACCGTATCAATGAGAAGAAACGGACTGCGGTGCGGCAGAATATCCATAATCTGCTGCGTATTCATAATTGACATATACATCTATCCTTTCTCAATTTACTCCAAACTATCTACATGCTTCGCGCTCAATAACGCGGAGCCGGAAAGCACACAGTGTGTTCTGAATGAAAAATATGAACTGTCACGGCGTTCCATCCGCTCCAATAGCATGAAATGCTAACACCATATCACAGCCTGTCCTTGCAAAATGCCGTGACTGACTTCATATTTTTCACGAGGAATATACTGTGTGTTCCACCGGACCTCACAGCCTACATTCGCGAAGCCCCTAAAAAGCAGAAGCTATTTATTTATAAGCCTTGAGCAGAATACTTGCATTATGTCCACCGAATCCCAGTGAATTGCTCAGTGCATACTCAACAGGCTCCTCATAGCTGTCCTTGCAGTAATTGAGGTCAATCTCCTCATCAGGAGTCTCATAGCCAACAGTCTTATGTATAAATCCATCCTGGATTTCCTTCACACATGTTATAAACTCAACAGCTCCCGCTGCTCCGAGCAGATGTCCTATCATAGACTTTGTTGAATTGATTTTAAGATTTGCAGCCTCATCACCGAACGCAAGCTTGATTGCTCTTGTCTCAAAGAGATCATTGTGATGTGTGCCTGTTCCGTGAGCATTGATGTATTTTACATCTGCCGGTGTGACACCTGCATCGCTCATGGCATTGGTCATGGCTCTTGCTGCGCCTGCGCCATCCTCCTGCGGAGATGTGATATGGTATGCATCCGATGAGCAGCCGTATCCGACTACCTCTGCATAAATCTTTGCGCCTCTTGCCTTCGCATGCTCAAGCTCTTCAAGGATAACTACTCCTGCGCCCTCACCCATTACAAAGCCGCTTCTGTTCTTGTCAAACGGAAGTGAACACTTTGTCGGATCATCTACTGTAGAAAGCGCTGTAAGTGCTGTAAATCCTGCGATTCCGATAGGACATACACTGCCCTCTGTACCACCGGCTACCATCACGTCAGCCTCACCGTACTGGATGCTTCTGTATGCCTCACCGATTGTGTTTGTTCCTGTAGCGCAGGCTGTTACATCATTGATACTCTTTCCCTTGAGACCGAACTGGATAGAAACATTTCCTGCTGCCATGTTACAGATCATAAGCGGAACAAGCAGAGGATTGACTCTGTTTGGTCCCTTTTCATAAAGCTTTTGTGTCTCGCGCTCCATAGCCTGAAGACTTCCGACACCTGAACCGATGGCACATCCAACCATGTATGGATCTTCCTTTTCGATATCAAGTCCGCTGTCATCAATTGCCTGCTTTGCTGCAGCTACAGCGTACTGTGAGAATGGCTCCATTCTCTTTGCTGCCTTTCTGTCCATAAAATCCTGTGGGTTAAAATCCTTAAGCTCTGCTGCAATGTGACATTTATAATCTGTTGTGTCAAATTTTGTGATGTGGTCAAATCCGATTTTTCCGGCCTTTACCGATGCCCAGAAATCGTCCACATTATTTCCGATTGGTGTTACTGCTCCAAGTCCTGTTACAACTACTCTTCTACTCATATTGCCATTCCTCCGTCAACAGACAGCACCTGGCCTGTGATGTAGCCTGCTGCATCTGATGCTAAAAATAATACTGCGTTTGCGATATCCTTTGTGTTTCCCGGTCTGCCAAGCGGAATCTGTGATAAAAGATTCTCCTTTGCCGCATCGGCAAGCACATCTGTCATCTCTGTCTCTACAAAGCCCGGTGCCACTGCGTTTGCTGTGATTCCCCGGCTGGCAAGCTCTCTGGCTACAGCCTTTGTGAGTCCTATAACTCCTGCCTTGCTTGCGCTGTAGTTGGCCTGTCCTGCATTTCCGAGTATTCCGGAAACTGATGAAATATTGATAATTCTTCCTGATTTCTGCTTCAAGAAATAGCGTGACATGTGACGGATTGTGTTGAACGCACCCTTAAGGTTTGTGTCGAGCACTGCGTCATAGTCTGCCTCGCTCATCTTCATGATGAGACCGTCTCTTGTGATTCCCGCGTTGTTTACGAGAATATCTATGTGCTTGTACTCCTTGATGAGCGCTGTTATCATATTCTGGCACTCGTCAAAATCAGATACATTGCACTGATAAGAAACTGCATCACCGCCTGCTGCCTTTATCTCTGCAACAACGGCATCTGCCTTTTCCTTTGAACCATTATAATTTACTATTACAAAGGCATGTGCTGCGGCAAGTGTAAGAGCTATCTGTCTTCCAATTCCGCGGCTTGCGCCTGTAACCAGGGCATTTTTACCTGTTAACATACTTTTCAAAATCCTCCAGTTTGTCTATGTTTACGACTTTTACGTCTCTATTTATCTTTCTCATAAATCCGCTGAGTGAGCGTCCCGGTCCGATTTCCACGAACTCATCTGCACCATCTGCGATAAGACGCTCGATGGTCTGCTGCCAGCGTACTGACGATGAAACCTGCTTTGTCAGATAATCCTTGACGTCTTCCGGTGACTTCACATAGTCTGCTGTGACGTTTGTGATATATGGCACCTTGATATCGTGGATTTCTACACTCTCAAGTGCATCTGCGAGCTTTTCGCCTGCGCCCTTAAGCATTGCTGAGTGGAAAGGTCCGCTTACCTTGAGCGGTACACATCTCTTGGCGCCTGCCTCGCTGCATGCTGCTGCGGCGGCATCTACTGCTGCCTTTTCTCCTGTGATAACAATCTGTCCAGGGCAGTTATAGTTGGCTACCGATACCACTGAATTTGTCTCATCTGCTGTCTTTTTGCAGATATCCTCAATGACCTGCGGATCAAGTCCTAAAACCGCTGTCATGGCTCCACCTGTAGGAACTGCCTCCTGCATGTAGATTCCTCTTTTTCTGACAACTGCGAATGCATCTGCCATGGTCATGGCTCCTGATGCGATGAGAGCACCATATTCCCCAAGGCTTAAGCCTGCTGTGACATCAGGTGTGATACCTTTGTCAATGATTGCCTGATATATAGCTGCCTCAACTGCAAGCATACATATCTGTGTGTACTCTGTAATATTCAGCTTGTCATTTTCCTCAAAGCATAATGCCGGAATATCCAAGCCTGTCTGTTCACTGGCAAGGTCGATTACTGCCTTTGCATTTGGCATTGTATCGTAAAACTCCTTACCCATTCCTATATACTGTGAGCCCTGTCCGGGAAACATAAATACTCTCTTACCCATTTTCGGTTTCTCCTTATTTCTGACAGGATACCGTAAGCCACTCTTTCCAGGCGACCCGGTATCCTTAAATTTGCATGTAAAAAGTGAATACTGTCTATTTGTTCAGTCCCACTACATCCTCAATGATTTCTTTGCAGGTTTCCTCTTTCTTTACGAGGCCTGCGCTCTGACCTGCCATGACGCTGCCATATACGGTATCTCCATCTACAACGGCTTTTCTGAGTGCGCCAAGTGTCATTTTTTCGAGCTCTTCAAATGGAGCTCCTTCCTTTTCCAGCTTGAGATATTGTCTGGTCATCTTGTTTCTGAGTACTCTGATCGGATGGCCTGTGCTCATTCCTGTAACCTCAGAATCTATATCCTTGGCCTTAATGACCTTCTGCTTATAGTTTTCATGTACTATCGATTCTTTTGCGGTGACAAAGCGTGTCCCCATCTGGACTGCCTCCGCACCGAGTGCAAATGCCGCATTAAAGCCTCTGTTGTCTGCAATTCCGCCTGCTGCGATAACAGGGATGCTCACTGCATCAACAACCTGTGGCACAAGTGTCATGGTAGTCTGTGCTCCGATATGTCCGCCTGACTCCATTCCCTCGGCGATTACTGCACTTGCCCCGCCTCTCTCCATGAGCTTTGCGAGTGCTACGCTTGCAACTACAGGGATTACGATGACGCCTGCTTCTTTCCACATATCCATGTACTTTGCAGGATTTCCTGCGCCGGTGGTGACTACCTTTACCTTTTCCTCGGCGATGATTTTTGCTATCTCATCGGCCTCCGGATTCATAAGCATGAGGTTGACTCCGAACGGCTTATCTGTCTCCTTCTTTGCAGCGACTATCTGCTCCTTTACCCATGAAGCCGGGGCTCCGCCTGCTCCGATGATGCCAAGTCCGCCTGCATTGGACACAGCGCTGGCAAGCTCATGGGTTGCTACCCATGCCATGCCACCCTGAATGACCGGATATTTGATTCCAAGAAGCTTTGTTATTCTTGTCTCCATGTCTTTTAAGCCTCTACACCTTTGTTCTTAAGATACTCAATGATGTCGTTTACTGTTGCGATTTTCTCTAAATCCTCTGAAGGGATTTCTACTCCGTACTCCTCCTCGAGTGCCATTACAAGCTCGAAAAGATCTAATGAATCTGCCTCAAGATCCTCCTTGAAGTTTGACTCTAATTTGATATCATCCTCGTCGATTCCTAACTGATCTGCTACGATTTCCTTGATTTTCTCCAACATATTTCTGTTCTCCTTTTTCTGTGTTTATTTTCAGTTTTGTGTGCTGGTATATTTGCACTAGTTTGCATGTCAAATATTTTCATCATCAAATCATTTGACAGTGAAAGTATATCACATTTTAAATAGTTGTCAAGTCAAAGTATTTTTATTTTTCATTTTTATATGATACGGGACAATGATATACAATAAAAAAAGCAGAACAAGTATTTCTACCTATTCTGCTCATTTTTACATAATTTAATTGTTTAGATATAGATTATCTACCGGCTGTTCGCCATCTGCTTCACATAGTCGAGTGCCTTCTTAACCGGTGGGATTGATATCACTATGATTGTGATAATTCCCTCTGCAGCAAGGTATGAACCATTGTAGGTCACTGAATATATGAGCGCATCTATCGTCTTGTTTCCTATCGTGACAGGTGCGTATGCTGCAAAGAACACAACTCCCGACAGCACTGCAAAGAAAAATCTACTGGGCTGCTCCGCCTGTGTTGTCCCCGGTATTCCCACCTGTGTTGCCACCATTATTTTCTCCGGTATTTCCGCCTGTGTTGCCACCATTGTTTTCTCCGGTATTTCCGCCTGTGTTGCCACCGGTGTTTTGTCCACCATTTCCGCCTGTGTTACCACCGTTGTTTTCTCCGGTATTTCCGCCTGTTGTTCCGTCTGTATTGTCTCCGGTATTTCCACCTGTGTTGCCACCAGCAGCATCTGTCTTATTCGGGTCTGTTGTGGTCTTATCCGGTGCTTTAGTTCCTGCATCAGGTGTGGTCACTGTCTGATCTGTAGGATTATTCTGCGTCTGGTCATCGGCAGGTGTATCCTGTGTCTCCTGGCTGTCCTGATAATCATCCGATATTTGGGCATATGGCAGGAAATCTATTGGTGTAAGGTCAGCATGTATCTGATCCATGTAGTTCTTCCATATTTCTGCCGGATAAGAGCTTCCTGTCAGCTTTTTGACTGACTCAGGCATATCACAGCCTACCCATACACATGTGGTGTAGTATCTGGTAAAGCCACAGAACCAGCCATCCTTCTTATCGTTTGTTGTTCCTGTTTTGCCGGCGCAAGGCATGCCATTGTCCAGATTAGCGCTACGTCCGGTTCCTGATTTCATAACATCTGTCATGACATCTGTCATCATACGTGATGCTGTCTCTGTATATATGACGGTGTCCTTCTGCGATGATGTATATATGATATTGTTGTCAGAATCCACAATCGACTTTATACAGGTAGGATTCCTGTACATTCCATCGTTCTCAAGTGTTGAATATGCAGATGCCATCTCCAGTGTGGATACACCTGTTGTAAAACCTCCAAGTGCTGTTGCTGTGACATAGTCATCCTTTACGATATTTGTAAAATTCATATCCTTGAGATACTGTAAGCCTACCTTTGGTGTGAGCTCATCATATAGCTGCCATGCTACAGTATTCAGTGACTTTTGAACGGCAAACCTGATAGTCACATCACCGTAATATGAATCACCCGAGTTAGACGGTCCTCCATCAAACTTGTGGTCATTTACGACGGTATCCGGTGTCTTACCACGCTCAAATGATGGTGTATACACAATGAGTGGCTTGATTGAGCTTCCCGGCTGGCGATGGCTTTGGAAAGCACGGTTTAGCGTATGACTGACCGCATCCTGGCTTCGTCCACCAACTATTGCAACCACCTCGCCTGTGTCGTTGTCTATACAGGTTGCAGCACTCTGCAGCTTAAATGTGCCATCATCGGTCGTGTCTGTAAAGTCCAAAAGCGTCAGGTCAATTGAATCCTGAAGCTGCTGCTGCATAGTCAGATCAATTGATGTATAAATCTTGTAACCGTCTGAGTAAAGCTTTTTCTGACAATATGAATACATCTCATCATATGAAGCATCATACTCCTTTTCTTCATCGTCTGAGTCAAAGTAATACTTGAACTTGAAGCCCTCATTCTCCATGAGCGCCCTCGTAGCGCAGTAATATGCATAGGTATCCACATAATTGTACTTGACCGTGTCATCTTTCTCAGGCATATTGAGGGTAATCTCCTCGTTTATGGCGGCCTCATATTCCTGCTGTGTGATTTTGCCATCTTCCTTTAGATTTTTCAATATGAGATTACGACGTGTCAATGTATGATCCTTATTGTTTATCGGGTCATAGTATGTCGGGCTGTTCGGAATCGCACACAAAAAGGCAGTCTGCGACAAATCAAGATCCGAAAGCTCACAGTTAAAATAGCCATGGCACGCTGCCTGAATACCATAATATCCGTTCATGAAATAGACATTATTCAGGTAGAACTCCATAATATCGTTCTTTGAATATTTCTTTTCCAGCGCCATCGCTATGAACATTTCCTTGACTTTTCGCTGCCAGTTCTTGTTCGTATCCAGATAAATATTTCGGGCGAGCTGCATCGTGATGGTACTGCCACCCTGGGTAATTCTCTTGTTTTTTATAATTGACTTTGCGGCACGCACTATTGCCTTTATGTCCACACCATTGTGCTTATAGAACTTCTTGTCCTCGATGCTGACCATACAGTTTACGAAGTTCTGCGGTATATCCTCATACTTCACATAGTCAGCCTTTTTGGTAGTGGCCGTCTCGGATATCTCATCACCGTTTGTATCGTAGAGTGTACTCGTGCGCGCCGGTAAAAATGTGTTTTTGTCAGATTTCTGCACGAGCTCTACCGCCTCTGAGTGAAGCTTCGCAACCTTGTCTGCATAGCCTCCAAAGTAATAAAAGCATAATCCACCGAGAATCAGTACCATCAGAAAAATCTGAAGCTTTATGAAAAACCAGAAAACGCGATGCTGCTTTTTCTTCTTTTTCTTTTTCTGTTTTGCCATTTCTAAACGTTACCTCCAAACTATCGGTATACCATTGTATATCGGCATACTTTATAGATAATTGACAACTATATCCAATATGTACTGTCTATTATACTACAATGCCTCAACATCAGATAATTAATAATTGATTAATTTTCTATTATACCTTTATAGCACAAAAGGAAGCTAATTGCTCCCTTTATCAAACTATTTTACATCTTTATTACTGTTGTAGTCAAGTAAATAGTTTTTTACAATGCTTTTCGCTATCTCTAGCCAAGCTGGTCAGCCAGAAATTCTGCTGCTGCACCCGCCAGCTTTTCGGCAATCTCAGACTTATCGGCTTTTTCATCGAAGGTACATAGTATAACGGCTCCCGCACTATCACCATCATGCACTATTACTGCTATTGCCTGCGCTTCACAGTCAGCTTTATCGTCCTTCACCACAGGTATCAGGGTATCGTCTTTTTTACTGTACAATACACTTTTTCTCTTATCCATAATATTCTCGAGTTCTTTTGACAAAGCCTTGCCTATATAATTTTTGTGGTTTTTACCGGCTGCCGCTATTATCTCATCCCTATCCGCCACACATACCATGGCTCCTGTTACCTTTGACAGGCTCTGTGCATATGCCTGTGATATATTCTTCAGGCTTCCCACCTGCGAATATTTCTTTAGCACTATCGTCTCGTCTGCATCCATATATATTTCCAGTGGGCTTCCCTCTTTTATATGCAGCATCCTGCGAAGCTCCTTTGGTATGACTATTCTGCCGAGGGAATCTACTCTTCTGGTCAATCCTGTGATTTTCACTTTATTGTCCTCCGGTTACTTTTTTGCATTTGCATTCATGCTTTGGAGGTAGTATATGGGAATTTGAATAAAATATACATTCAGTATGCACTGATACAGTGCTCTTTCATAATAGCTTTCATAATAGCTTTTATAATGTCACGGTATGTTTTGAATTTGATAAGGTATCTATATCCATCAGCTCACGCTCATCTGCGATATCCACATATACACAGTCATACTTCTTTGCCACACTTCTGCCACCCTTATCACCCTCCAGTGATAAAAGCTGCGGGATAAGCGATGAATGAAATACACACGGATTACCTACGGTATCTCCACAGCGAAGCGAAAAAGCCAATCGCATATTCCCTTTATTTTCAAGTACTTTGTCTATTAATTTAATCACGCTTTGACTTTTTAAATATGGCTGGTCAGCTACTGCAAACATGTAGTAGTCCTCTGTTTCGGCTGTATTATGTAACGAGCCACTGTTTTTTTCCGGCTTTTTCTGCCACACACTGCTTTGCCACATCTGCATACCGGTCTTTTTCTGCTCCTGCACCGCCATAATTCCTGCTTTTATGGTGTAGGATATGCCTTTTTCGCTGTCCGGACTTAAGACTGCATGGCAATCAGGGATAGATGAGCAGTAGTCCAGTATTTCCCGGTAACGTGTAACGACGGTTATATCTATGACCGGGTTATTCGATTCTGCATTTTTTAATTTATTATATCTATCTTTAATTTCTATCAAACGCTCAAGCAGATGCCTGTACATAGGTTTTCCATCCAGCTCATAAAACAGCTTGTTACTTCCAAAACGGCGGCTGTTTCCAGCCGCCATGTATATGATATGAATCATTTCACTCTTAGATCCTTTTCGTGCCAGTCAGGGTCTGCCATTCCCATAAGTATTTTCTCTGGGGTAAACGGAACTGTCCTGTGCCACACACCTGTTGCGCGATAAATGGCATGTGCCAGCGCAGGAGCCGGTGTATTGATAACTATCTCGCCGATTGACTTGACTCCAAATGGGCCTGAAGGCTCATAGCTTGTCTCAAATTCGACGTTGATATGTCCCACATCCTGTCGTGTCGGTATCTTGTACTGCATGAAATCATTTTCTGCGATTTTACCACCGGCATTGTAGGTGACATTCTCATAAAGTGCCATGCCGATTCCCTGACCTATGCCACCCTCTGTCTGTACACGCGCAAGGTTTGGATTGACCGGAATTCCGCAGTCCACGACAGCCTGATAATCAAGTATTTTAACTGCTCCTGTCTCCTTATCAAGCTCTATCTCGACCATGCCTACCATGTATGGTGGTGGTGAAACAGGTGATGAATATGTGGCGGTGACATCTACAGGTATCGTGTTGTTGACCTGTGATTTTGTTGCTATATCGGAAAGACTTACGGAAACTGCACCATTGTCTGCACCGTCCGGATTTATGATATACACCTCTTTACCGTCGAAATCCACCTCTGATGCAGCACAACCCAGCAGCTGTGCACCGATTTTCTTTATATTTTCACGAAGCTCAAGTGCTGCATTCTGTGTGGCCATTCCTGTGATGTAGGTGGTTGATGAGGCATATGAACCCGAGTCATAAGGAGAAGCATCTGTATCCGCTCCAAACACTGTTATATCATCCGGCTCGCAGTCAAGTACCTCAGCCGCCATCTGCGCAAGTATTGTATCACAGCCTGTTCCCATGTCTGCCGCGCCTATCATCATATTGTAGGTGCCACAGTCTGAAAGCTTTAAGGTACACGAGCCGACATCTACATTGGATATGCAGGAGCCCTGCATTGCAAGTGCCATGCCTGCCGCACGAACCTTGCCATTTCCCATGTCGCGGACAGGATACTTTTCTGCCCAGTGGAAATTGTCCGCGCAGTGCATTATGCATCTGTCGAGTGCACATGCATTTGCTGTCTCGCCAAAATATGCCGGCATAAACATGCCCTCGCGTACAATATTTTTCAAACGAAGCTCAACCGGGTCTATATGCAGCTTTTCTGCAAGCTCATTGACGGTTGATTCAAGTGCAAATATACCCTGTGTGGCTCCATAGCCTCTGTATGCTCCTGCCGCCTGCACGTTTGTATACACAACATCGCATGAAAATCTGGTTGCCTCGCAGCCTCCTGTATAAAGCGGAAGCGATTTATGACCGGAGAGTCCTACTGTTGTAGTGCTATGCTCTCCGTATGCTCCACCATTTGACAGCGTATAAAGATCGATTGCCCTTATATGACCATCTTTCATCGCTCCGAGACGCACGGTGACTTCCATCTCATGACGCGGTGACGCGATAGTCTGACACTCTTTTCTGCTGTAGATTATCTTGCTCGGACGCTTTGTCTTCCAGGTAACAAATGCCGGATACACCTCACAGACCGCTGTCTGCTTGGCACCGAAACCGCCTCCGATACGCGGCTTTTCAGCGCGCACCATAGACTTTGGAATATCAAGTGCATTTGCCAGTATTCGGCGCAGGTGGAAAACTATCTGTGTCGAGCTGATACAGTGAAGTCTGCCGTATCTGTCTATCTCACAGTATGCCCTGCAGGTCTCCATATATGCCTGCTGCGCTGCCTTTATGCGATATGTGTGCTCAATAATCTCATCGCACTCTGACAGAATTTTCTCTACATTTCCATGCTCGTCCTCCTCGTGGTGAATGAGATTGCGCTTTACATCGCCTGTATCTATGCTGGATGACCAGTCATCCTCAGGATGCACGAGCACCTTGTTATCCAGCGACTTTCTGAAGTCAAGCACCGGCTCAAGCACCGTGTACTTTACTTTTATCATGTTAAGAGCCTTGTCCACCGCCTTTTCAGATTCTCCGACCACTATAGCGACGGCGTCACCTACGCTTCTCACATGGCGATCAAGGATTAATCTGTCATATGGTGACGGCTCCGGAAAAGTCTGGCCTGCGATAGAAAAACGCTTTTTCGGAACATCCTCCCAGGTGTATACTGCGACCATGCCCGGCACCTTAAGAGCGATATCTGTCTTTACATCCTCGACAATTGCATTTGCATACGGGCTTCTAAGAAGCTTTATGACAAGCGCATCACGCGGTGTGATATCATCGGTAAATACCGGCTTTCCGAGTAAAAGCTGGCTCGAGTCCTTTTTAGGTATACATTTTCCAACTGCGTGGTAATCCCTTCTGGCGCGGTTGAAGCTGTTTTCGTTAGTTTGATTTGTGCTCATCCTGCCACTCCTTTCCGATATCCTCTCCGTAGACGCCTGCCTCAAGATTAAGAGGTGCGCCCTTTTTCTTACTGTTTAAGAAATTTCTGATTGAGCGCAGCTGACTCTGATATCCTGTACAACGGCACAGATTTCCTGAAAGATATTCAAGAATTTCCTCGTCAGTCGGGTCTGGATTTTCTCTCAGAAGCGCCACAATATTTACAATATAACCCGGATTACAGAAGCCGCACTGATCCGCTCCCTGTGCAGCAAAAAATCCTGTAAACTGCTTAGCTTCATCCTCAAGTCCCTCGAGGGTGTCCACCGCTCTGCCGTCTGCCCTGCCTATCGGCGTGCTGCATGACAGCACAGGCTTTCCATCCAGAAGCACTGTACAAAGACCGCAGTTGCCTGACTCACAGCCTCTCTTCACCGAAAAGCAATTGTGCTTGCGGCAAAAGTCTAAAAGGACCATATCCTGGTCTACCGAGTCGGTTATTAACTTTCCATTTAATTTTATTTTAACATCCATATATATGAATTCCTTCCTACTTAATGCTCGTGCTTAATTTCATCGCAGATGTCAAGCGACTGTGTGACAGCGCGGCGTGTAAGCACCCTGCATATCATCTCCCTGTACTCGGCGCCTGCCCTTATATTGCTTCCAAAACGGATATGCTCTGCAACATATCCGGCAAATTTATCTATTTTGGCATTGCTTTCGGAGTTCTCTGTCAAAGCTGCATTACCGTCTGTCTTTGCATCTGCTAAACCATCGAGTATGCCCTCCTCATCCCACACAGGCTCTGCCATATATGGTGATGCTCCGATAACCGCCACATACCTGCCGCTTCTATTTGCCACTGCACATGTGAGCACCGGAAAGTCTGTTGACTGGTTTCTCTGGCTTAAGTATACTACGC
>UMHB01044581.1_pt1 | contig 17203 bp, 13 predicted proteins | sample 1965441 | NCBI WGS metagenome assembly UMHB01 (sample SAMEA4836089, study PRJEB28245) | human gut metagenome | biome: gut microbiome; material: fecal sample | place: Denmark | collected 2008 | reverse complement strand
TGCTTAAGCCGCAAGGCGGGAATTGTGCGGTGTTGCCTTAACACATAAAAACAAGGCACCGGGCCAATTACAGGTTCGGTGCCTTGTGGTATTTATGGTGTCAGGATGCCGATCAATCTGCCATCGGCTGATGGTCCGTGATGGTGTGCTCCTGCTGGTACTTGAGCGCAGCAGCGATAAAGCCCTTGAACAGGGGATGTGCGCGGTTGGGGCGGCTCTTGAATTCGGGGTGGAACTGTACGCCCACATGGAAATCACGGCCGGGCAGCTCAACAGCTTCTACCAGGCGGCCATCCGGGCTGGTACCGGAGATCACAAGGCCGTGGTTCTGCATCTCTGCACGGTAGTCGTTGTTGAACTCATAGCGGTGGCGGTGGCGTTCGTCAATTTCTTCTTTGCCATAGCACTCACGCAGCTTGGTGCCCTCGGCGGTAATGCAGGGGTACTTGCCCAGGCGCATGGTGCCGCCCTTCGGGATGTTCCCCTGCTGGTCCGGCATCAGAGCAATAACATTGTGCTCGCCGTCCGGCGTAAACTCGCTGGAGTTGGCATCGGCATAGCCCAGCACATCGCGGGCATATTCCATAACCATAATCTGCATACCCAAGCAGATGCCAAAATACGGGATGTTCTGTTCCCGTGCATAGCGGGCGGCCTGGATCATGCCCTCAATGCCGCGGTCGCCAAAGCCGCCGGGCAGGATGATGCCATCCACACCGGAAAGCTCTTCAGCGCAGCGCTCCTGATCCAGCAGGTTTTCGCTGTCCACCCAGTGGATCTCCACTTTGGACTCATTCTCAAAGCCGGCGTGATACAGGGACTCCATTACGCTCAGGTATGCGTCATGCAGCTTGACATATTTGCCAACCAGGGCAATGGTGCAGGTCTTGCTGCGGGTGGCAATGCGGGAGATCAGCTCTTTCCACTCGGTCAGGTCGCTGGCCGGAGTTTCCAAGTGCAGCTGACGGCAAACAACGTTGGTCAGGCCGGCAGCTTCCAGCATCAGCGGGCACTCGTACAGGCTGGGCATGGTCAGGTTTTCAATCACGCAATCAGGGCGCACATTGCAGAACATGCTGATCTTGCGCTTGATATCGCTGCCAACGCGGCCATCGGCACGCAGCACGATGACGTTGGGGGCGATGCCCATGCCCTGCAGTTCCTTGCAGGAATGCTGGGCGGGCTTGGATTTATATTCGTCCGAGCCGGAAATATAGGGCACCAGAACCACATGGATGTAGCAGCAGTTTTCCATGCCCTGCTCAATGCCAACCTGGCGGATGGCCTCCAGGAAAGGCTGGCTCTCAATATCACCGGTGGTACCGCCGATTTCGGTGATGACAACATCGGCTTCGGTGCTTTTGGCAAGATTGTAGATATAGCTCTTGATTTCGTTGGTAATGTGGGGAATGATCTGCACCGTCTGGCCCAGATAAGCGCCCTGGCGTTCCTTGTTCAGCACGTTCCAATAGACCTTGCCCGTCGTCAGGTTCGAGTACTTGTTCAGGTTTTCATCAATAAAGCGCTCATAATGCCCCAGATCCAGGTCGGTTTCGGTTCCGTCATCCGTCACGAACACCTCGCCGTGCTGTAGCGGGCTCATGGTGCCGGGATCCACGTTGATATAAGGATCCAGCTTTTGAGAAGCCACCTTCAGGCCGCGGGTTTTCAGCAAACGGCCCAGGCTGGCTGCTGTGATGCCCTTGCCCAAGCCGGAGACCACGCCGCCAGTAACAAAAACGTACTTTGTCGCCATATATACCATCCTCTCCACAACTACCACAAATAAATGGACGCTTTATTATACATCACTTTTATTTCCAAAAGCAAGAGTCTTTTTTCCTGTTTGGTGCAAATTCTCTTGCGCACCATCGTACAATCCCCTATAATAAATAAGATAGTATTTAAGGCAACACCGCACAATTCCCGCCTGACGGCTTAAGCACCGCTCCGGCGGCTGCGGCACTTAGAATTATGCGGTGTTGCCTTAAGATCATGTTGAGAAGGGAGCGTGCTTGTTTGCAAAAGCTCAAAAAAATTTTCAGCCGCCAGAACGGGTTGGTCCTGCTGCTGGTTCTGGTGGAATTTATGGTGTTGGCGCTGCGTTTTGTGGGGGATTTCCGCACAGGCGGCGTGATTGATATTACGCCGGGCCTGATCATTCCCTACGCGGAGGAATGTACCAATGATGACCGCGGCGCCCGCGTGGAAAACTTTACCGGCCTGTTTGCCACCACCCGCTGGATCGACCTGCCGCGCGGCAGCTACCAGGTTTGCATCAACTATGTGAATGACGGCGAGGACGGCGAGGTCAGCTTTCTGGATGAGATCATGCCCACCGCGCAGTACGATGCCGCCAAGCTGCCCGCTGAGCGCACCCGCACGGTGTTCAGCCTGTGGATGCCCTACGGCTGCGAAACCGCACAGCTGCAGTTTACCGCGGACTGCGGCAAAAACCAGGTCATCTACATTACCGGCGCACAGATCGTACCCACCCACGCGTGGGCGTATGTGCGGCTGCTGACGGGGCTTGTGTTCTGCGCCGTACTGGACTGGGTGATCCTGTTGCTGACCCGCCGGGTCAAATTTCCCATCCATACCCTGCGCGGGCGGTATATCGCCATGGCGCTGGTGGGCATCGGCGTGTTTGCCTGCCTGCCGCTGGGGCTCGGCTACCTGACGTACGGGCACGACCTTTCCATCCACCTTTCCCGCATTGAGGGGCTGAAAGCCGGGCTGCTGGCCGGGCAGTTCCCCGTGCGCATGGACCCGGCCATCATCAACGAAAAAGGCTATCCGTTCAGCCTGATGTACTCCGATGTGTTCCTGTACCCGGCTGCGGTGCTGCGCATTCTGGGTTTCAGCCTGCAAACCAGCTACAAAGTTTACGTTGCATCCATCACAGCGGCCACCGTGGGCATTACGTTTTATGCCCTGCGCAAAATGTTCCGCAGCGATTGTGCCGCGCTGCTTGGCACCGCGTTGTACACTCTTTCGTTCTACCGGCTGACCAACGTGTTTGTGCGCGCTGCAGTGGGCGAATATACCGCCATGGCGTTCCTGCCGCTGGTCGTGTACGGGCTGTGGCGGATTTATCGCCAATCCCCTGCCGATGGCAAAAAGGCCGAGCCCTGGTGCTGGCTGCCCTTTGCCCTGGGCTTTACCGGCCTGCTGCAGAGCCATCTGCTGACAACCGAACTTGCGGTGTTCTTTACCGCCGCGTTCTGCCTGCTGTATTTCAAAAAGACCTTCACCCGCCCGGTGCTGCCCGCTCTGTGCAAAGCCGCCGGGGCCGCCATTGTGTGGAACCTGTGGTTTATGGTGCCGCTGCTGCAATACATGGTGCAGGGGGTGTGCCGCATCAGTGGCAAGTATGATGCCGCCTACCTGTACGACAGCTCCGTTTACCTGGGCCAGATGTTTTTGATGTTCGGCCAGAGCAGCGGCGTGGCGGAGAGCATCCAGAGCGGCATTGCGGGCGAAATGCCGCAGACGCTGGGCCTGGCACTGGCCGCGGGTGCATTCTTCTTCCTGCTGGCTGTGCTGGACCCCGCCGTGCGCAAAAGCAGCCGCGATGCCGCGCGCATTGGCAGCCTGACACTGGGCTTTGGCCTGCTGGCCGCCTGGTGCGCCAGCGACCTTTGCCCCTGGTACGCGCTGTTCCGTTGCGAACCATTGCAGGCACTGAGCAAGACTCTGGGTAAGCTGCAGTTTGCCTGGCGGTTCTTCACCCCGGCCACCATGCTGCTGGTCGTGTGCGCCTGCTGTGCGGTGGTGCTGTACCGCAAAGTCCGGCCCGAAGCCGCCAAGGCAATGGCCGCCGCCCTGCTGGCGCTGACCATCATCCCCGCCGGGTACCTGATGTATGACAAATGCACCACCAGCGAAGCCGTTACCTGCATGAGCCTTGCCGCGGTGGATGACCTGCCCGGTCAGGTGGGTGGCGGCGAATACCTGCCCACCGAGGACACCACCACCGATGACAGCGTCTGGGGCCGCCTGACCCCCGAAGCGGATGACGGCGTAGAGTTGACAGAGTACACCAAAAACGGCCTGACCATTCAGCTGGCGGCGCAGAACACCGGCGATACCGAAGCATCCATCCGGCTGCCGCTATTCTACTACCCCGGCTACCATATGACCGCTGCGGACGGAGCCGCACTGACCCACAAGAACGGTTACCTGACCGTTACCCTGGCTCCCGGCTGGCAGGGCAGCGTACAGGTGCGCTGGACTGGAATGTGGTTCTGGCGCGCGGCGGACTGCATCAGCCTGCTGGGCATTGCAGCCACTGTTGTGCTGTACCGCAAAAGCCAAAAGAACGCAGCACACGTTTAAGGCAATACCGGGCTTGTCGCCCCCAAGCGGGGTTGGCGGCCCGGTTTATTTTATTAGGCCGCATTGGGGGTTGGATGGCTCCATCCCCCAATACAAGCATTTTTCCTAAAACATCAAGGCAAACGCCAATCCGGTTTGTCGTTTCTGCCAGTTGCTTTTTTTGCGTTTGGCCCGTATAATAAGCACATAAACAGCAAGGGCGCTGCGAACACAAATCCTGTTCGCAGTGCCTTTTGTTTTATAAAAAGTCCGACTTATTTGCGTGATGATACCACAGAGGAAAAGGAGTTCGGTAAGTATGGCAGCAACCGTTATGGAACTGTACGGCAGCAAAGTCTTCAACGAGCACGAAATGCGTGAGCGTCTGCCCAGCTCGACCTACAAGAGCCTGAAGGCAACCATTGAAAAGGGTCAGGCCCTTGACCTGGAAGTAGCCAATGTTGTGGCCAGCGTGATGAAGCGCTGGGCGATTGAACAGGGCGCTACCCATTACACCCACTGGTTCCAGCCCCTGACCGGCATCACCAGTGAAAAGCACGATGGTTTTGTCAGCCCCCAGCCGGACGGCACCGCCATCATGGAGTTTTCCGGCAAGGAGCTCATTAAAGGCGAACCAGATGCTTCCTCCTTCCCTTCCGGCGGCCTGCGCGCCACCTGTGAAGCCCGCGGCTACACCGCATGGGACCCCACCAGCTATGCTTTTGTAAAAGATGACGTGCTGTGCATCCCCACTGCATTCTGCTCTTACACCGGCGAAGCACTGGATAAAAAGACCCCGCTGCTGCGTTCCATGCAGGCCATCAGCGACCAGGCCTGCAAGGTACTGCACCTGTTCGGCAAGGATGTTGAGCGCGTTGCCACCACCGTTGGCCCGGAGCAGGAGTACTTCCTGATCCGCAAAGAGGATTACAACAAGCGCCTGGACCTGGTTCTGACCGGCCGCACCCTGTTTGGCTCTGCACCGTCCAAGGGCCAGGAACTGGAAGAGCACTACTTTGGTGTGATCCGCCCCATTGTCTCCGACTTTATGAAGGATCTGGACACCGAGCTGTGGAAGCTGGGCATCCCCGCAAAGACCAAGCACAACGAAGTTGCCCCCTGCCAGCATGAGCTCGCCCCCATTTACGATACCACCAACGTTGCCATCGACCACAACCTTCTGACCATGGAAATGATGAAGAAGATTGCCGATAAGCACGGCTTGGTCTGCCTGCAGCACGAAAAGCCGTTCGAGGGCGTTAACGGTTCCGGCAAGCACAACAACTGGTCCCTCAGCACCAAGAGCGAAAACCTGCTGGATCCCGGCGATACCCCGATGGAAAACCTGCAGTTCATGGTCTTCCTGACCGCCGTTATCAAGGCAGTCGATGAATACGCTGACCTGTTGCGTACCTCTGTTGCCACCCCCGGCAATGACCACCGCCTGGGCGCTAACGAGGCCCCCCCGGCCATCATCTCCATCTTTGTCGGCGAAGAGCTGGAAGCTGTTATCGATGCTGTCTGCACCGACAGCCCCTATGCCGGCCCTGTTAAGATGAAGATGGACCTTGGCGTTGATGTTCTGCCCAAGTTCAGCAAGGACACCACCGACCGTAACCGTACTTCTCCGTTCGCCTTTACCGGCAACAAGTTCGAGTTCCGTATGCCCGGTTCTGCCGAGAACCTGAGCGATGCCAACACCATCCTGAACACTGCTGTTGCCAAAGAGCTGAAGCAGTTTGTTGCCGATGTGGAGGGCGCTGCTGACTTTGAGTGCGCTGCCGCCGCCTGGGTCAAGAAGACCCTGAACGACCACCGCCGTGTGATCTTCAACGGCAACGGTTATTCCGAAGCCTGGGAAGCTGAGGCGGCCCGCCGTGGCCTGCCCAACCGCAAGTGCACCCCCGATGCCATGGTCGCTCTGAAGGAAGAGAAGAACATCTCCCTGATGGAAGAGTTCGGCGTTCTGACCAAGACCGAAATGCTGAGCCGTTACGAAGTTGAGATGGAGCACTACTCCAAGATTATCAACATCGAAGCCCGCACCATGCTCAAGATCGCATCCAAGCAGCTGATTCCTGCCGCCACCAGCTATATGGGCGAAGTTGCCAGCACCGCCGCAGCCAAGACCGCTGCTGTGGAAGGCATCTCCACCAAGTCCGAAGCAAAGCTGTTGACTGCACTTTCCAAATACACTGACGAGATGTCTGATGCAACCGACGCTCTGAAGGCTGTGACCGATAAGGTCAGCGCCCTGGACGATGAGACCGCTAAGGCTCATGCTTTCCATGATGAGGTTCTGCCCGCCATGGATGCCCTGCGCGCCGCCGCTGACGCTGCTGAAGAGCTTGTCGATGAGGATTACTGGCCGCTGCCGTGCTACAGCCGTATGCTGTTTTACACTGAGTAAGCAGTGACCCAAAAAGCCCCCGGCAGCAAGGGTTTGTGCTTTGCACAAAATGCCGGGCACGGCTTTTTAACACGCCATTCTCCTTTTCCTATTTCTTACACCAGCTCGAAAGGCCCGCCGCGAGGTGGGCCTTTCGAGTTTAGGTAGGAGTCAGTTGAAAGTTAGGAGGGAGGAGTTAGGAGTTAGAAGTTTATTGGGTTCAATGCTGAATAAACTCCCGGCACTCGTTCCGCCCTATCGACCATACCGGAACTTTGCTCCATATGCTATAATGGGATTAACCAAAAGGCAACGGGCGCACAATGTGCGCCCCTACGGAATTTCTAATTGCATCAACTCCTCACTCCTACCTCTTAACTACTCTCCCCTCTCTGCCAACTATGTAGCTCAAACATTGGAGGATTCCACCATGAAGCATACTGCACAGGATATCCTGAACTATGTCGAAGATAACGACGTAAAATTTGTACGTCTGGCGTTCTGCGATATTTTCGGCAATCAAAAAAACATCTCTGTCTTTGCCGGGGACCTTCCCTATGCCTTCGAGCAGGGTGTCTGCTTTGACGGCAGCTCCATTGCCGGGTTTATGAACACTGAGGAGAGCGACCTTGTGCTTTGGCCGGACCCGGACACAATGACCATTCTGCCCTGGCGCCCCACCGAGGGCCGTGTAATGCGCATGTACTGCGATATCACCCTGCCCAATGGCCGCCCCTTTGCCGGCAACAGCCGCGGGTACCTGCAATCGGTGGTCAAGCGCGCCAAGGCCATGGGCCTGCGCTGCGATGTGGGCTGCGAATGTGAGTTCTATCTGTTCCAGACCGACGAGCACGGCAACCCCACCCGCATCCCGATGGACCACGGCGGCTACTTTGACATTGCCCCTCTGGACAAGGCCGAGAACATCCGCCGCGAGATCTGCTTTGCCATGGAAGATATGGGCCTGCGCCCCCAGCACAGCCACCACGAAAGCGGCTTTGGCCAGAACGAAGTGGACTTTATGTATTCCACCGCGCTCAAATCGGCCGATAACCTGAACACCTTCAAAAGCACCGTCAAAGCTATTGCGGACCGCAACGGCCTGTTTGCCAGCTTTATGCCCAAGCCCATGCAGGACCAGGCCGGCAGCGGCATGCATGTGAATGTTTCCATCCACCGGGATGGCAAAAACCTGTTCCAGGGCGACATTGCCCCCGACAGCGAGGCCGGACATTTTATTGCCGGTATTCTGGCGCACGCGCGGGAGCTGACCTGCTTCTGCAACCCGATTCCCAACTCTTACACACGGTTTGGCAGCTGCGAAGCCCCCAAGTATGTCAGCTGGAGCCGCCAGAACCGCAGCCAGCTGGTGCGCCTGCCTTCCGCCACCGGCGAATTCTGCCGTCTGGAGCTGCGCAGCCCCGATCCCTCCTGCAACCCATATCTGGTCATTGGCCTGATTCTGGCCGCCGGGCTCGACGGCATTGAAAAAAAGATGCCGCTGCCCGCTCCGGTCAACCGCAATCTGTTCCACAAGAGCGCCGCCGAAGGGCTGGAAAGCCTGCCCGAAAGTCTGCGCGAAGCCATCACCATTGCCGCACAGAGTGACTTTATCGCCAAAGAGCTGCCTGTGCCGCTGATGAACAAATACTTTGAATACCAGACCCAGTTGTGCCATGGTTACGAAAGTGCCTCCGACCCCCAGGCATGGGAGCGTGAAAACTGCTTTTTGAAGATTTGATGTTTCCCAAAGCAGGGCAGATTTTGTAATTTAACAGATGGGCGGTGATGTGTTTGTGCCTTCAGCTTTGATTGCCTCTGCGGGGAACAACGCAAATGAATACCTGGCAAAGCATGTAGCGGAGCTGGGTTACCTGCGCCCCACCATTGTGGCCAGCGGCGGCGAAGCCCGCCGCCGCATGGGGGATATTGATTTCGAGGTCGTGATCATCAACACCCCCCTGCCGGACGAGTTTGGCCACGAACTTTCGACCTATGCGGTAGAAAAATCAAACGCCGGTGTCATTCTGCTTGCCAAGGCGGGCACCGCAGACCAGATTTCCGATAAATTGCAGCAGCACGGTGTGTTGGTGTTGGCAAAGCCCTTTACCGGGGTGCAGTTCCGCCAGGCCGTTCAGATGGCCGCCGCCTGCTGCCGCCGCCTGGATTATCTGCGGCAGGAAAACGACAAACTGCGGGATAAGATTGCCCAGATCCGGCTGGTGGACCGTGCCAAGTGCTATCTGATCGAGCACAAGGGCATGAGCGAAGCGGAAGCCCACCGCATGATTGAAAAGACCGCCATGGATACCCGCCGTGACCGTGCAGAGGTTGCCGCAGAGATCCTGGAAGAAGAGTAACGCAAATGCGGCAGGCGCAAAAACCTGCCGCATTTTTTCAGCCTATTTTCAGCTAATTGTGGTATACTGTATCTATAAATTGAAGAAAGCCGAAGGAAATTTGCCGGTGAATATCCTGATTGTAGAGGACGAACCCCGCCTGGCCGATGTGGTATATACCGGAACAGATGGGCTGGATTATGCCCAGAACGGCAGCGGAACCGGGCTGGGGCTGGCGATTGCACAAAGCATCTGCCAGGCACACCACGCCGCTATCCGGGCGGAATCCGGGCAGGATGGCACGACATTCCGGGTAGAAATCAGGAGGAAAGAGCAAGGTGAACACCATGGAAATTGAACGCAAATGGATGGTGCAGGGCTGGCCCCAGGGGCTTTCCCTGCTGGAAACTTACCGCATGGACCAAGGGTACATCAGCGTGCGCCCCACAGTGCGCATCCGGCGCGAAGCATTGCAGGGCGGCCGCACCGCGCTGGTGCTCTGCTTTAAGGGCGCACCGGACAAAACCGGCCTGATGCGGGAAGAGATAGAAACCGAGATCACGCCGGAGCTGTTTGAAAAGCTGGAACGCCTGATCGGCAAACCGCTGATTGCCAAGGAGCGCCGCACCTATGCCCTGAAGAACGGCCTGAAGCTGGAAGTGAACGATGTGGACGCCGGGCTGCCCAGCCATTTTATGTATGCCGAAGTGGAATACCCCGATGAACCCACCGCACGCGCCTGGACCCCCGCCGACGATGCCCTGACCCATTATCTCTCCAATGAATGCACCGGCCAGCCGGGAGCAAGCATGGGAGAGTACTGGACCGAGACGAGAAAATAAGTTAGGAGTTAGGAGGGAGGAGTTATTGCGGCGGTTTTAGGTTTTGCAATTAACATTATAAAGGCAACACCGCACAATTCCCGCCTTGCGGCTTAAGCACCGCTCCGGCGGCTGCGGCACGGCATCTGCGTTGCCAAAATGCTCGATAATGTCGGGTTGCGGTACCCGCATCGTGCTTCGGGGGCAAAAGCCCCTCGCACTCTGCGACCGCTGCCCCTGCTTCGGTTCGCTGTTTCCGCCATTGGCGGCGCTCACCTTTGCAGCATCCAGTATTATCTGCGCTTTTGGCTTGGCATCTGCCGCACCTCGCTCGCCGTATCGGCACTTAGAATTATGCGGTATTGCCTAAAATATCTGTAGGGAACGGTCTTGACCGTTCCGGAACCTCAAAATCATCTCCTCACATGGGATGTTTGCCAAGGCAACGGAACGGTCAAGAACGTTCCCTACATTTTAATTTATATATTTTGGCCGACCTTTAACGGTATCTGCGACCTAAAAAACTCCTAACTCCTCACTCCTACCTCCTAACTCTCAATTCCACTTTTCCTCCCCCGTTCTCCCCGTTGCTTACGGTTAGGGTGCCGTTATGGGTTTGGGCGGTGCGGCGGGCGGCAGCAAGGCCAAGGCCCCAGTGCTGGCCGCGGGCGGCATCGGTGGTGAAGAGTTCCCGGCCCGCTTTCTGCAGGGCTTCCGGGCTGAACCCCGGCCCGGTATCCGTTACAGTGAAAACAATTTCCTGTCCCTCTTCCACAGCATCCAGCGTGATGGTTCCGCCAGCGGGGGTAAAGCGAACGGCGTTTTCTAAAATATTATCCAGTGCCCGGCCCAGTGCCTGCCTTTGTGCGGGGATGGTTCGGGCGTTTTCCATTGCGTTGTTTAGTACAAATTGTATATTTTTATTATCGCACAACAATTTGGCATCATTAGCGCACCGTGTCAGAATTTCCTGCACCTGCACCCGCTGCATCGGCTCCTGCGGGCTGGTTTCGGCGGTGTTGACGGTGCGCAGGGTTTGCAGGTAGCGGTCCGCTTTTTCCGCGGCGCGCTGCATGGCGGCAATCTGGGCTTTCTGGGCTTCGGTCAGGTTCTCATCCTCCGCCAGCAGGTCGGCGTTGCCGGTTATGATCGCCAGCGGGGTTTTCAGGTCATGGGCCAGGGCGGCGGTCTGCTCGGCGCGCTGCTGTTCCAGCTTCCACTGACTTTGCAGGCTGGCTGTCAGTTGGCTGCCCATTGTCTGCATAGCCCGCAACGTTTCGGCGAACTCCCTCACCTTAGCGCCGGAAACCTCGATTTCTTCCAGGCGCTGGGCGGCGATTGCTGCGGAAGCTTTGGTCAGCTTGCGGATCTCCCCCGTCAGCACCTTCGCCGTGCGGTGGGTCCACAGCGCCGACCATATCACCTCCAGCAAAATCAGCAGCAGAATATACATGGTCTGGAAATCCGGCAGGACTTCCCGCAGCGCCGGGTCCGCATAGGGCACCGAATAATCATACTGCAAAATGCAGCGTGCGCCATCCGCCATATCCACCACGTATTGGTATGATGCCATCACCCACTGCCTGCCGCCCGCTAATATGTTCCTCGCTTTTTTCAGCTGGCCGGCTGTCATGTTGGTTTGCAGCACATGCGCTGTCCCGGCCTGTAAGATGGCATAGCGGCACAGCGGGTCAATGGCGTTGGGGTCAAAGGTTTCAACGGTGGCGGTTGCGGCGTAATCCCGTGCTTCGCTGCACACCTGCGCCCCGGTAACGGGAGGCAGCAAAAACCCATTGCGTATAAGCGACATAAACAGCCCCCACCACACCAGCAGGATCACAATGCTTCCACCGCCGCACACCACAAGGTAGCGCACCAGCACATTGCGCAGCGGGGTCAGGTTTCGCTTTTCCATTGGTAGCCCACTCCCCATATTGTTTTCAGTACGGTTTCCGGCGCGGCAACGCCCGCTGTGCGCAGTTTGGCGCGGATATTTTTAATGTGCTGGGTCACTGCCGTATCGTCCGCTGTGCCATCATAGCCAAAAACAGCTTCATATATCTGTTCTTTGCTGAACGTCTGCCCCGCGTGCAGGGCCAGATACTCGCTGATTGCGTATTCTGACCGGGTGAATGGCAGCGGTTGCTCCCCCACCATCGCGGTTTTGGCCGCCAGGTCGAACCCGATTCCGCCGCGCACCATGCGGCTGGCGGGGGCGCGGTTCTGCCGCCGCAGGTGGGCGGCCACGCGGGCGCGCAGCTCCGCCACGCGGAACGGCTTGGTCAGGTAATCGTCCGCCCCAATGCCAAGGCCGGTCAGAACCGACTGTTCATCGGTGCGGGCAGTCAAAAATAAAATCGGTGCCTGCGTTATGGCGCGGATGCGGCGGCAGGTGGCAAAGCCATCCTCGCCGGGCATCATCACATCCAGCAGGATGCAGTCCGCCCAGCGGCACAGGCTTTCCGTCACGGTCACGCCGGATGTGCGGATTTCTACCGCGTGGCCGTCCCGTTCCAGTGCCGTTTTCAGCAGTGTGCAAAGATCTGGGTCATCATCAACCGCAAGAATATGCGCCATAACATCTTCCTCCTTTTTATGCAATCAGGCGATACACCAGGCAGGACACCCCATACAGCAGGTAGACATGGGCCGGGTAGAACCAGTAAAACAGCTGTTTGTGCCCGCTGCCGCGCATGCCGTTGTAAGCCAGCATCAGCACCGCGGCGGCCACGCCAAACCATTCGTAATAGGTGGTAAACATCTGGGAAAGTTCAAACCCCGGCTGACCGCGCAGCTGCAGGTACACCAGCACAAAATCCCACAAAAAGCTGTACAGCGCCCACACAGCTACCTGTGCTTTGCGGTGGTTCCGCAGCAGATACAGCAGCACGCCGCCAACCAGGTAGCTCCAACCACCGTCCGTGATGCTGGTCCACATGGGCACTGGGCTGGTAATGACAAACGCCAGCACGGCGCTGATAATCGGCCTCTGCATAAGCTGCGGGAACATTCCCAGCACTGCAGCAAACAGGTACGGCCAGCCGACCACTGCCGCGATAGCGGCAATGCCCTTCCCATACTTTTTGGCGCGCACCCAGTCGATGCCCTGCCAGATCACACAGAGCAGAACAAAATCCTGGAAGATCGCGTTCTGCGGGTAAAAGCCATCCCCGCGGCGGAACGCCTTGGCATAGATCATGAAAAATTGCACCGCCGCCATGCCCGCACCGATGCACCAGATACGGAAGAAATACCGCTTGCGGTCATGCGTATGGGCAAAGCCTTCCACCGTACAGAACAAAAACAGCGGTGCCGACAGGCGCGCCAGCATGCTGAACCATTCCGGGATGCATCCGGTAAACTCAAAAAAGTAGTGGATATGATCCATCAGCATCAGTACCAGCGCAATGGTTTTGAGCGCCGTGCCGGACAGACCTTTGTGTGTTGTTTGCAGCATCTCATCATCCTCCTTATGTTTGCTACACATTCAGTTTACGGCTGAATTGTGTAGAAACCATAAGGAAGAATACGATTGCCTGCCATAAATTCTATAACAAAAATGCGATCCTCGCATTCAACAAGGACCGCAGCGGGTTCAGCAATTATTTTGCAGTTTCAACGGTGTAGGTAAAGCCGTACTCTGCCTGCAGTTCCTTTACGGCGGGCTCCAGGTCCTCGATGAAGGTCGGGGAGTAAACGCTCTGGCCGTTATGGGCCTTCTTGTAATCTTCCAGCAGGGCGGTCAGCTTCTCCCAGCCTTCGTCTGCCTTTTCCTGAGAAACCTCTTTCGGGAAGTCGATGATAAATTCGCGGTGTTTGGGAATGCGTGCTTTCATGGTGATTCCTCCAGATAAATTGTTTGCGGCAAAGGCTGCACAGCTTGGTGCAGCGCTGCCTTATTGATTGAAGATGCGTTTTGCATTTTCAGCGGTCAAATCCAGGACGCTCTGGGCATCCATCTGCCAGATCTCGCCGATCTTGGCTGCCACATGGGCAATGTTCCGGCTGTCGTTGCGGGTGCCGCGCACCGGTTCGGGGGACATATAGGGGCAGTCGGTTTCCAGCACAGCCAGTTCGTGCGGCACCATGGCCAGCACCTTGGCCGCGCGCTTGGCTCCTTTATAAGTCACAGCGCCGCCAAATCCAAGGGCCATGCCCTGCGCCGTCAGCCAGGCGGCGTCCTCAGCGCTGCCGCTGTAACAGTGCAGCACCCCGCGGGGGCGGTACTGGCGCAGCAACTCATACATTTCGGCGTGGGCTTCGCGGTCATGCACCGAGACCGGCAGGTCCAGCTCCTGCGCCAGCTGCAGCTGCGCTTCAAACAGGTCGTACTGTTCCTGCGCTGGCAGCGGCCAATGGTGGTCCAGCCCGATTTCCCCCACCGCGATCACAGCGGGGTCATCAAACAGGGGGCGCATGGCGGCAAGCTCGGCCCGCCAGTTCCCGTGGTAAGTGGCCACAGTGGCGGCGTCCTCCTCGCCAAGGCTTTCGGGGTGGATGCCCAGCGCGGCATGTACAAAAGAATATTTGTGGGCCAGTTCCAGCACCGCAGCGGCATCGCCGGAATGCGTTGCACATTCCAGCACGCCCACCACGCCGCCTTCCCCCAGCGCCCGCATCACCGCATCCCGGTCCGCATCAAACTGCCGGGACGAATAATGCGCGTGGGTATCGAAGATGTTGGTCATAGCTTTGCCCTTACGTTGAATGAGGAATTCGCAATTAGAAATTGCCAAACATTGTTCTTAATTTCTCATTACTAATTTCTAATTCCTAATTTTCCTTTTTCTTCCCTGCTGCCGGCCTATTAACCAAATAGATCCCCCCGCACACCAGCACAAGGGCGGCGAGGTATTGCCATTCGAACAGGGGCTCGCCGTTCAGGATGGCGGAGAGCAGAACGTTCATGATCGGAATGATCAGGCCGAACACGGCAATGCGGGAAACAGGGTTGTTTTTCATCAGCAGTGCCCAGATCACATAACCGGCACCGGAGATAAATGCCAGGAAAAGCAGCACCGGCACAGCGCCAAAGCTTTGCGGGTGCAGGCTGCCGCCCAGAACAAGGCCGATGACCAGCAGCGCCGCACCGCCGACCCCAAGGTTCAGGCAGGAGACGGTGAACGAATCTACCTTTTGGGTCACGGCTTTGTTCCACGGCCCGGCCAGTGCAAAAATCACCGAAGCGATCAGCATATAGGCAACGCCCGCCGGGCTGCCGCTGCCGTGGTTGCCAAGAGTTGCCACCAGCACACCGCTGAACCCCAGCGCACAGCCAATAGCTTTGCGCGGCGTCATGCGGTCGGCTTTGCCGTACAAAAAGTGTGCCAGGATAACCCCCATAAAGCTCTGGGTGCTGTTCAGAATGCCGCCCATAGCTCCGGTCAGCAGGGCAACGGCGGAATAATAAAAGGTATACTGTGCAGCAGTCTGCCACAGGCCCAGCCCGCAGCAGGAAAGCAGATTTTTGCCCTTTGGCATGGGCAGCGGCCCGCGCCGCAGCGCCGCGCCCCCGGCATACACCAGCAGCGCGCTGAGCATAAAGCGGACACCGGCAAAGCACATGATGGAAGCGGTATCGGTGGCGTCAATAGCAAACAGCCGGTACCCCATTTTGATAAACGGAAACGCCGACCCCCACAGCACATTGCACACCACTGCCATGCCCACCGCAGCCGCCGGGTTGCCAAAAAAGGCATCCAAACGAGAGGGAGAGGAAGATTTTGTCATAATTTTTTGGGGAAGCGGGAGTTAATTAGGAATCAGCAATGCAGAATTAGCCATTTGAGTGTTCCAAACGCTTTCCCATTTTGTTTTATCTTCTGATACACTTTTCCTAATTTAGGCTATCTGGCAGTTTCAAATCTAATTGCTAATTCAAAACGGCCTTTGCGCCCCAAAAATTCCTAACTCCTACTTCCTAACTCCTATCTTCCTCAGTGTACTCTCGTTCCGGTGGGCACGTTATCGCTGTAGAAAGCGATCTCGCAGCCGCCGTCAGCGGTGTCAGCGGCAACGATCATGCCCTCGCTGGTATACTTGCCCTTCATCATCGGGCGGGGTGCCAGGTTGGCCACAATGGCGATCTTTTTGCCGATCAGATCTTCCGGCTTATACCACTTGGCAATGCCGGACAGGATGCAGCGCTCGCGCTCGCCGTCAAACACGGTCAGGTGCAGCAGCTTCTTGCTTTCTTTCATGTTTTCGCAGGCGCGCACTTCGGCCACGCGCAGCTCCACCTTGCAGAAGTCGTCAAAGCTGATTTCCGGCTCATGGTCGGTGATTTCAGCAACGGCTTCCTCTTTCTTTTCCTCGGCCTTGGGGGCAGCGGCGGCTTCGGCAGCAGCCTTCTGCTTGGCGTCCTCGGCTTCCAGATACTCGATTTCCTTCTTCACGTCAATGCGCGGGAAGAGGGCTTCGCCCTTGTGCACATGGTATTCGGCCGGATGGTTTGCCAGGTCGGCATAGCTCAGGTCGCTCAAACCCAGCTGCTCGGCCATCTTGGGTGCGGTGTTGGGCAGGTAAGCCTGCATCAGCACGGTAACGGTGCGCAGGGCATCGCACAGGTTGTAAAGAACAGCTTCCAGGCGGGGCTTGGTTTCCTCGCTCTTGGCCAGCACCCAGGGGGCAGTCTCGTCAATATACTTGTTGGCGCGCTGCACAACCTCAAAAATAGCGATCAGTGCAGTGGGTACATCCAGAGCATCCATGGCGGCATCCACCTTGCCGGGCAGGGCGGCAGTCAGGCTTTTCAGCTCATCGTCCAGGGCATCGGCCTGGCCATTGGCGCTCACAGCACCGCCAAAGTACTTTTCGCACATAGCGACCGAACGGGACAGCAGGTTGCCCAGGTCGTTGGCCAGGTCGGTATTGATGCGGTTGATCAGGGCTTCATTGGTGAAAGCACCATCGTTGCCGAACGGAACTTCGCGTAACAGGAAGTAACGCACAGCGTCCACGCCGTAACGGTCGCACAGCTTGACGGGGTCTACCACGTTGCCCTTGGACTTGGACATTTTGCCGCCGTTCAGCAGCAGCCAGCCATGGCCAAACACCTTGGTGGGCAGGGGCAGATCCAGAGCCATCAGCATGGCAGGCCAGATGATGGTGTGGAAACGCAGAATCTCCTTGCCGACCATGTGGATGTCAGCAGGCCAGTACTTATCAAAGTCATGGTAGGTATCGTTATCATAGCCCAGTGCGGTGATGTAGTTGGAAAGTGCATCGATCCACACATAGATGGTGTGCTTGGGGTCAAACGGAACCTGGATGCCCCAGGAAACGCTGGTACGGGATACACAGGTATCCTGCAGGCCCTGCTTGATGAAGGCGATCAT
>UMHB01037735.1_pt1 | contig 18009 bp, 9 predicted proteins | sample 1965441 | NCBI WGS metagenome assembly UMHB01 (sample SAMEA4836089, study PRJEB28245) | human gut metagenome | biome: gut microbiome; material: fecal sample | place: Denmark | collected 2008 | reverse complement strand
GCAGAGGAGTTTATACGCCTTTGTCTCTTACGAACCGTAAGGGACAAAGGCGTTTTTGTTTGCGGGAAAGCCATTTCCCGGATGTTTCATTGCCTTTACATCCGCAAAAATAAGTGTTCAGGAAAAGGAGAGTTTATCATGAAAACATTGGAAAAAGTAAGCGACTTTGTGGGCAAGTACATGGCCGCCATCGTCATTGTGGTGGCCGCGGGTGCCCTGTTCTTCCCCGGCACGTTCAGCGTGGTAAAGACCGCATGGGTCAACACCCTGCTGGGCATCGTGATGTTCGGCATGGGCCTTACCCTGAAGCCGGAGGACTTCAAGGTGGTGTTCAGCCGCCCGAAGGATGTGATCATCGGCTGCATTGCGCAGTTCACCCTGATGCCCTTCCTTGCATGGGCGCTGACGCAGCTGTTCCACCTGCCCACCGAGCTGGCTATCGGCGTCATCCTTGTGGGCACCTGCCCCGGCGGCACCTCCTCTAACGTGATGACCTATCTGTCCAAGGGCGACGTTGCACTGTCCGTTGGTATGACTGCCGTTTCCACCGTGCTGGCCCCCATCCTGACTCCCCTGCTCACCCTGCTGTATGCCGGTCAGCGGGTGGACGTGAACCCGGTGAATATGTTCCTGTCCATCGTCAAGGTGGTGCTGGTGCCCATCGCACTGGGCTTTGTGGTCAACCACTTCTTCCATGCCTTCACCCAGAACGCCGTCCGGGTGCTGCCGCTGGTCTCCACCACCGCCATCGTGCTCATCATCTGCGCTGTTGTGTCCGCAAACTCCGCCAAGATCATGACCAGCGGCCTGCTGATCCTTGCCGTAGTCATCCTGCACAACCTGCTGGGCTACCTCACCGGCTTCGGTGTGGGCAAGCTGCTGAAGCTGGATTCCACCAAGTGCCGCGCGATCTCCATCGAGGTCGGTATGCAGAACTCCGGTCTGGCCACCTCTCTGGCCGCTGCCCACTTTGCACAGTATCCGCTGGCAACCATCCCCGGCGCTGTGTTCTCTGTGTGGCATAACATTTCCGGTGCCGTCCTCGCCAACTTCTTTGCCCGCACCGCCGAGAAGAAGGACTGATCTTATACCATAATAAAAATGGCTGCTGCACAGGGTTTCTTCCCGGTGCAGCAGCCATTTCTTTGTTTATTGAACGTGATCTGCGCGGTTTTCCTGTCTTTGCCTGTTTCCCGGACTGTTGCGCAAGCGCAAGCATCCCGGGAGCAAAAAGGCACCCGAACCCCAGACCCCCTGCGTGTGATGCATGATGGCTTTTCGTTTTTTAGAGCGATAATTCGTTAAATTGATGCAATTTGCTACAGATCTGCTACAAACGTCAAGTTTTTAATCATATTACGCTCTCGCACAAAGCTTCGTGGTCATTGTATTTATTGCCTCTCGTCCCTCAAATTCTTTAACTTCTTTCTGTAATTCATTTTCTATCATTTCTCGGTCCATATTAAGCTTATCAAGCAAAAAGCTATGTCGCAATTCGAAACTTTCAAACACATCTGCCCATGTTAATGCGTATAGTTCGTATTGTTCTAGCTGAACAACCAGTCCTTTCTTGCCTGCTGTTTTATTTTCTCCCACATTGCGTCGTTCTTTCACATCGTCATCCATTTCATTGCAAACAGCTATAAACTTCCATCTACAGAACTGGGAATTGAACTGTGGCTGTTTCTTAACAAAATCCATATAGTCTTCTATCTGTCGCAATACTTTTTTTGTAAGAACAACCTTTGGAGCTTTTAATTCTACAATTAGATTTTCCTTGATTGCATTTCCTTCTCCGTCTTCTGTTTTTCTAGCTCCACACAAAAAATGTCCATTCGACGCATTTCTTCGTCATCTTTTGTTAGCACTGCTTCTGGGCTATCTTTACCGTACAGTAGATATAAATACTTCTCAAGTGCCTTTTGCATTCTCTTGTCCGCTGTAACCAAATTATATTGTTCACCAAACAGCCAATAATGTTGCTCTATAATTTTCTGGATGTGATCACGCTCATTTGTATACGGTTCCATGCTATAAAGCATCCATTTTAGCCCTTCAATCACTTTGTACCGATTTTCTATAAAACGAATCGAATCAATCACATTACTCAACTTCGTCTTTTTTAAAACATCTGCAAAGTCTTCTCTCTGTTTCGGTGTTAAATCCACAATTTGAGAAATAAATTCTAATATGTTTTCTCTTTCAGCAGAATCCAACAGCAAATTTAAAAATCCGAGCAGTGACTTTTCTTGAATTGGTTTCAACTTATAAAAGATCCTTGACTCTAACTGATACAGCTCTTTTGTTACTGAAATCAATTCTCTTTTTTTCGTCTTCCCATATATATCATTCCCAAATTGGGGAAACGATTTTCTATCCATCATCCCCTTTACCGCCTCATCTGCTTTTTGGGCTAAATATTTTCCCAGGACCTCTTCTATCAATTTACGAATTTCATGTTTAAGTTTTCGCAATAAAATTTTTTCATTATCCAAGGTTTGTTGTTCTACCTTTTCGTCTTCATATTCTTCACAATTTACGTCTTTTTTGTTATTAAAGTATGCAGATTTCACAAACACACTGTGGCAAAAATTCACCGTGTTTCTATTAAACGCCGTGCTATCTTTTCCTTTAGTTATACCTTGCGTATCCATATAATAAATACAGTACTTTTCTTTGATTGCGTTTTTCCATACAACTATCGAGATAATAAAATTATTTTCCTCTAATCGGATTATTTTTTCTTTGCTCAGTTCCGTGTCAACATAATCCTCATACTTTAGAACTTCTCCATTTATCTTAAGCTGAAGTTCTCTATTTTTTTCAAGAAATAAAAACCACGCAAATTCTTTCAGAAGCGATTCACGTAACGCTTCCATAGACATTTCCGCTACCGTCACTTCATCAATTTGCGAAATTGTGACTTCTGTTCCAGTATTGTCATTCGTTTTCTCTATTTGTGTTTCTTCAAACTCATTTTTCTTATCACTCTCTATTATAATTTCGTATTTGAAATTTTCATTTCCTTCTTTATATACAGTACTCCATTTTAAAGCCGCTGCTATGCCAAATCCCGAAAATCTTCCTTTTCCTTTGTTTGCTTTTGTTTTAAATGGATTAGGGTAGCTATTCTTTTTAGATGTCAAAAATGTCCCAAATGTATCGTTTAGTGTTGAATGACTTATTCCTTCGCCATTATCATAAATCTTAATTTCTGATAACCCTCCCAAATCATTGGGGATATAAGATACTTCCACCTGAGTCGCATTTGCCTCAAAACCATTCCAAATATATTCAACTAGAGCTTCTTTATAATCTTTTGTAATACCAGATGCCTCTATACTTTGACTCTTAACTTCTAGACTGTGTTTCATTATGTTAACGCCTCCCTTAGATTTCCATCTTACTCGTTTCACTCGTCAAGATGGTTAGTCTTATTTTAAATAAGTCCTTCCGAATCTTATATCCCCTAAAGATTGTTCCATCTACATTATGTAACTGATTCAAATCTATATTCCTTACTGCCTCCAATGCTGCTTCTCTCTGTCTCAAGTGCCGCTTTCCAACGGTCAAACAGCTTGCACCATCCAATATGTCATACTGCTGGAATGCTCGGTTGAAGTCCATCAGGTGATGTAGACGGATAGGTTGATTCGTCTCATTGTCCACCAACAGACCCCAGTTTTCCCAATGGCGGTCGGTGTTGCCCACCAGATAATCCAGAATGTTCATCATATAGTATCCGTGGGCGTCCAACTCTAAAATCTTATCCAGCGTGTTCCAATCATGGTTTGTGCAGTAGACATCATAGGCTGCATACGTCACAAGGCTATATCGCTGCGAGGTCATAATTTTGCTGATGGAAACCGGCTCGTTCTCAAACATTCCCTGCTCATACAGAACCTGATGACAGTCAAAGCATCGGCAGATTTTACTTGCCAGCACTTCACGCTCGACTGCATCTTGTCCACCGTCTTTATAAAGATAGAAGCCTTCCTCTTTGCGCACCCACGCTTTAGGATAGCATCCGCCAGTGGACAAATCATTTGCCAAAAGATGGGCATTTGTCACAGCCATCTGATGTCCACGCAGTGCAATATCCACAAGAGCATTGCTTAAAGAGTGTGTGTAGAGATTGATATCCTCAAATCGGACAGTCTCTTTTTCTTCTTTTACCCAGAACACATCCAGCAGAGACAGGCAATGGTACGAAAGCGCAATCTGGGCGCGCTCACGGTCCGTAACACTCTGAGGTGCGCCTATACTATTCAGAATCTCTTTCGCATAGGTACGATCCAGCGTTAGCATACGGGATGCACACCAATAATAGAAATTCGTTACATTATTGATTCGATCATCAAAATCATCCGATTCTTCCAGCACTAAATCGTATGGCATAAAATCTTTAAGGTGAATTTTGCATTCACCAGCCGTGCTTACTTGTGCCACACACTTTTCCATGTGCATGATATGATAGACTGTTGCTTCGCTCATTGTCTTCACCACCTTATTGACTGGTGCACGCTTTCTTTTCTATTATTGTACCGTCTTTTCTACTGCAAAACAAGATGCAAAAAGCTTTTAGTCTCTGATATATACCCAGTTGCCATCCACAGAAGCAAGCGCATTTTTCTATTGCATTTCTAGTTTAAGTAAAACCGAGTGGAGTGGCATCATGTTACCCTGCACGGTTTATTTTTTTAGAGTGTTTCTTTTGCCTGTGCAGCTCTTTCCATTCTTCAATTGCCAGCTCTGGGCCACAGTGTGAAACATCAGTATCCGCCCAGTGAAAGCATGTCCCCGCCAAAACAATCGGCATCCGACGTAAAAATCGTATGTCTCATTTTTACTTGTCACACAACATCATCCCAGACCCAGACGAGTTTTCCCCTAGCATCTTCGGATGAATCAGAATTTCCATGTCCAACAGGTTTTCAAAAGGAACTGAATGTAATCTATTGGTGCAAGGTTGTTTGCCTTTGCTGTTTCTACCATACTGTACTCACTTTTGGTTCGGCAGGCATATCACCGAACAGCCAGTTCTCTCTTCCCGCTGAAAAGGGACGGATCTTGTTTTCCGCTCGATTGTTGGAGATGTCACAGCGAGGATCTTTCAGGTAATGTTCCATATCGGACCGCTAACCCTGTGCATATTCCACTGCTTTTTTCAGATTTCCAACTAACACCAAAAAATGCGCATTGGTTGGTTGACTGTAAGGCGTTGTTCCTTAATGTAATCATCTCACTGCATTACCGGAGGGCTATTTCGTCAGAAAGTCTGGAATTATTGGATCGATTCTATTCGTCTATATTAGGTGTCCATTTTATTCCAATAATTTCCGAAGGGACCTTCTTTGTCTTATATATAAATCCCACACTATACTTTGCTCTGGTAACTGCCACATAAAACTTTGAAAGGCTTTCGCCTTTCAGTCCTTTTGATTTTCCTGACAGCCACGTTAGCATTGGCTGTGTTGGATATATCAAAACTCTATCGAACGTAAGTCCCTTTGCCGAGCCAAAAGTCATCACCCTAAACTTTGCATTTACCTTGGTTCTTCTGTCATATCTAAGCTGCATTGGCTTATATGTTTCCATGTAGTTATCAATATCCTTTTCTTCAATCCAAAATATTCCGTCATGTTCTGTTTTTACATTCATTGCGGAATCACATGGCTCCATGTCAGGATACATCTTATTTGCAAGATTACATATGATCTGATTGTTGCGATACGATGTCGATAATGTCGTGGAATCAATGTTCATTTCAGGAATGTTCTCCTGTACAAAGTTTATTATTTTTCCACCTGCATACTTTTTGTATTTTGCCTCATAATGAGTTCGATATGTCGTCTGACGAGGATCTCCTACTAAAGTCACGCTGCAGCCGACCTCGTGTAGTTTTCTTATGACTTCTAAATCGTATCCAGCAAAATCCTGTATTTCATCTACAAAAACATAAGGAAAATTTTTTCGTATTCGTTGAAAAACGCAGCCTTTTGACAAATCATCCAAAACGCATGACAATTTTGAAATCATGTTTGAATATATATTACCTGAGGCTGTCACATATTTTTTCTCATTTGTATCCTTTAGCTTCAACAGGTTTTTATCTGCTTTATTCACTAATAATACACCAGACACTCTATTAGTTATAAGATAGCTTTGATAAGGCCGTATCCCATGCCTAATAAGTAGTGAAAACCATGGAATAATAGTCACATTGGATGGAATGCAACCATTTACCTCATAGAATTTTTCTCTAATACTTTGTTCATTTGCATCAGTATAAGTCGTTATCAAAATATTTTCAGAAATCTCCAACGCTCGCCTTACAAGAAATGTTGTTTTCCCCGCTCCTGCCGCCGCAACAATTAGACTACTCATTTTTTATTGCCCTCATTATATATTCAGGATATTTAATTTTCGTAGCCGATTCAAAAATTGCTATTGCGCAATCCGTTTTATGCGCGTGCATATATTTGTGCATCTCATCATCAGTATTGTAGTTGGTTCCAAAAATATTGTTCATCACTTCCCGTCCATTTTCCTTCAATATTTTTGGTTCTAATGTATTGTAATTAAAATCCTTATTTGACAATTTTAAATCACCTGTATCTACTACATTATCAACGCATATGTGGATACACGGTATTTCTTCATATTCTTTGTACTTTTTCTTAACAGCTTCAATATCTCCATCGTTATCCGTAACAACAGCTGTTGCTTTGTTCAACGTCTGTGCAATTTCAAGATACCTCTTAAAAGCCACTCCTCCTACGGTCATTACATCTATTCCATCTTGGATAGGAAGACGTCCTTCATGAGTATCCATATAAGCTCGCTGGACAACCAGTTCATCTGAGTCACCCTCTACCAAGATTGATCTTTTACAAAGAATCAGGCGCAAAGTATCATAACCGGCCACTTTTCTGAAAAATTCAAAAGTTTCCTTTTTGAGTGATTTCATCGAGCAGCAATTATTGCCTGAAAGCAAAATTAAATTTTCCAGTCCAAGTTTATTAGCGACAAAGCTACTATGCGTTGATGCTATAATTTGTCTACCAGAGGCAGCCTTTTTAACGACGCTCATCAATTCACTTAAACGAGAAAAAGACAAATGGCTCTCTGGTTCTTCAATCAAAATAATACTTGCCTTTTCTGCCTGTTTATGGCTTAAAGCTAATTGCGTTTTTATGATGCATTGCGCGCCTTTTCCCGCATGAACAAAAGGTATCCCATCTACCTGTGTAACCAAACTTGACTCCCAAGAGTTCTGAACCCCTTGATCCGCACTTAATGATATCTTTCCGCCCATAATCGTCGAAGCTGAACTAATTTTTTTGTTTATTGATCGAATTGCTTCATTTTGTGCAAATTCATCTATCATAGTTCTATGGGCTTGTGTTATTGCTGTTATGTCCTCTGGCTCAAGAAAATCTTTTACTACTTTAGAAATGTAGACATCCGATCCATTTTGGTATCTGTAATTTGATGAATCGATCATTACAGATCGTATTGGTATGAATCTGGGCATTTTCTCATCTCGACTAAAAGAGAACCATCTTGCTTCATAAAACTCAATGGGTAAACTTGTGAGTTTCTGTGTTTTAAGCAAACTTTCATATTCCGCATTAAATTTATCAGAAAATCCAATCAAGAATTTAATTCCTTCTATGCCATCAATATTTTCGGAATTACCATTTCCTTCAAATTCTGGCAATGTCCCACTCTTAAAGTATAACTCAATCATTATCTCCGGAGGTGCAATCGGATGTCTCATCTCCACAGATGCCAGATATTCCGCAACGATTTCTCTATTAAACAAATATGCCGACAGTTGATTTCTAATATTTCGACCAGCATATATACCCATTAAGGCCACATGAATAGCTTCAAGAATAGTAGATTTTCCAGATTCATTATCACCAACTAAAAGGTTGATGTTTTCATTAAATCTAATTTCAAACGGATCTTTGAATTTTTTAAAGTTTTTAATGATTACCCTCTCAATGGCCATTTGTACCCTCTCCTATCACTCTACTCCTAACGCTTTAAACACCGCATCCTCTGCGCTGCTGTAGAAGATCAGATTGAAGCTACCCACCAATTCCGGTGGAACAGTCCCCAGATCAACGGCACTTGAAATCGGCAGCAGAACCTTCTTTGCACCGCTATCGAGGCAGACCTGCAGGCTGTTTGCAAGCTCATCTACCTTCAAGATTGTCCCACTGATGCTGATCTCGCCCAGAACTGCAAGGGTACTGACCGTAGGACGACCAAGGGCAATGCTGCACAATGCAATCAAGGTGGGCAGTGCCAGCTTTCCTGTCATACCGATGCCCTGAAGATCCTGATAGTTGATAATGTAGTCCTTAGATGCCGTGCTGATGCCGCCGCTAATGCGGTTTCCGTTGGCTTTCAGGAAGTTGAAAGCCGTGTTGGTGGATTCTCTGCAATCACGGTCACTGCCAAGACCGGTGCGCTCAAACTTTCCGCTGCCCGGCAACATCTGACTTTCCAACCGGAATACACCGATCATGCCGCTTTTTCCACGCGAAACAGTGTAGATCTGTCCCGGATTGCACATTCCATCCGGAATCAGCTTGCCGCCGCCCTGTTCGGGAACCGACACAAACTTTTCTTCAAAGGTATCCAGATCAATGTAGCTGAAGTTCACATCGTAGAACTCCATACCACCCAGCTTTTTCAGTTGCTCTTTCACTCGACGGCGCATTTCCAGCGCAAAGACAAGGATTTCCTCCAGTTGCTCTTTGGTAAACTCACCGTCCGGGTACAGCAGCTTTACATAGCCGCCTACGATCTTACGCACTGCGATCGTGTCACGCTGATTCAGATTTTTACCAAGGCGGAAATACTTATCTAGTGCATCACCGTACTGCTCCTTACGCAGTTCCCGGATAAACTCAGCAAGATAATCCGTGATGAAGCCGTAGTCGTTGGTGAAATGCTCCGGGCGGAATTTTGGAATCTCCCAGCCGGGAATGTAACAATGCAAGCGATCCAAAAATGCAGTGTCTGTTCCCATTTCAGGCGGGAACGGGTCAAACAAGCTGGAGGTTTTTAGCAGCACATCCACACTCTGGTTAATATTTCCCACAAAGACCATCGAGGCCGAGGCTGCCTTTTCCTCTTTGCCACGGGCGAAGGAGCCGGAAGCCATATAGTCCTTCATGATCTGGATGCCGTCTTTGTCCTTGAACTTGATACCAGCAACCTCATCAAAAGCCACACAGTCCCACAGACCCACCAGACCAACAGTCTTTCGTCCCATATTGTAGAACAGGTTTGCCACAGTCGTCTGTCCACCGGACACCAGAATGCTGTTAGGGCTGATTTCCTTATAGATGTGGGATTTACCGGTGCTGCGAGGACCAAGCTCGCAGAGGTTGAAGTTGTTCTCCACCAGCGGCAGCATACGAGCCAAAAGGAGCCATTTCTCCCGCTGGTTCAACTGCTCCGGCTCATAACCGCAAGAACGCAGCATTACATCCATCCACTCGTCCTGCGTGAAGGCTTTACGTCCAGCGCGCACTTCCTCAATGTCGATATGGGGCATCTGGATGGGGGTCAGCTTGCGGATGCTGATAGGCGAAACATCTTTCTGCTTTTTCTGCCGGGGTTCGCTGTCAAGATCTTCCATACCAAAGGTACTGTCACCCTCGGATTCATATTCCAGTTGGACGATGCACCAGATACCACCACAAAGCAAACGGTCAAATTTTTCCGGGTAGTCATCCGTAATGGGCACATTGGAGAGCCCCAGATTGGAAAACTCTGCAAAGAAGCAGTCTTTCTTGATGTCCAGATGCACGGTCACCATATCGATAATGGTGTGGCTGCCGTTCCGACGCAACTGAGAAAGCACCTTCTGCGCCTCATCCGGGCGCACAAAGTTATCTGCCAGAATATGCTTTACGTTCTGCACGCCCTGCTCGATGATCTCCTCATCGTCCGAGCTGCAATACTGCCCCAGCAGAAACTCCAGCACATAGACCGGTACGTTGGCACCTTCCTTGATCTTTTTGGTCAGATCCTTGCGGACGATGCGACCATCAAAGTTTTCCCGCAGTTTCCGGCGCAGTTCTTCCCGGTTTCCCTCTGCTGCCTGATCCATCATTAGCATACGGTGTACCCGCCTTCCTTTTTGTTAGAATCCAAAGCCAAAATCGTCTGCAAAAGCAATATCCATCATCACCGGATGGCGCCACTGTTCCAGACCTGTATCCTCATCGTAGACCACAAGATAATACTGTTTGTCCTTGTCGTACTTCTTGTTCTTAAAGGTAAAACGCAGCCGGAAAATACGCTTTTGTGCGCTGAGCTCCCGGTTGTCTGCCACATAGGTGTTTTCGTTGGAGATCTTCTCGTTGTCCTCCGAGATAAAGAACACCCGGTACTTTGCCGGTTTCACAGTATCGCTGACGGCTTCCGACTGGACAAAATCCATGGAGGTGATCAGATTCGTGATCTTGTGGAGAATGCTGACCAGTGCGATCTCTGCATTCTTGGTCTCCTGATGTCCACGCTCCATTTTGATATCCAGCACTGGCACCAGCATCTCCTGCGGCGAGGAGCCGCCGTGGACGTAGTTGGCACCGCCGCCAGCAACCTTGAACACGTTGCTGCTGACCGGGTAGGAAACCACCTTGGCATCCTGGTTGCCCAGTACTGTGCCCATGCTCATGTGCCCGATGCCGTCATCCTGAAGCGGAGCAGCGGACACCACAAAGCGGCGGTTGACAAAAGCATTTTCCATGCTCTTGCCTGCGATTTTCTCGCTCTCGGACAGCTTATCCCGCTTATAGATAAAGCCGTGGTCTGCCGTTACGATAAAGTGATGGGTGTTTCCGCTGCCATTGATGCGGCGGATCAGATCCATGATCTCCTGCACGGCTTCCTCACAGGCGTTGAACACCTCATCCTCGGTGTTGGGCTTGTCGCCACGGGCATCGATCTGGTTGTGGTACACATAGATGACCTGCCGCTTGGTAAGGACATCCCGCAGGTCTGCCACCTTCATGCTCTTGATCTCGTCAAACTGGATGCAGACACTGTCCGGCACATAGTTTTGCAGCACCTGCTGACGCCCTGCCAGCGTATCGCAGAGGGTGCCATCCACCAGAACCTGAAAGTCATCGGTCATTTCCAGCGTGCGGTGCGGGAGAAGCGCAGCCATGCCCAGCCGGGTGTAGGAGGGCAGCACGCCCAACTGCACGCTCAACTGCGCCGAGCACTTGGGGTCATCCTGCATCCGGGCAAAAAGCTCCTGCCCTACCTCATACCGCATGGCATCGGAGATAATGACCACGGTACGCTCCTTGGCGTAGCGCAGGTTGGCGTTGTAGAAATCTCGCTGCAAGGGCAGCACTGCCAAAGCTTCCTCCTGCCGGAGCCCCTCGTTCCATGCCGGGAGAAGGGTGGCAAGATATTCGTTGGTGTAGATGTTCTCCACCAGCTCCCGCAGCGGTTCAAAGGCTTCGGTGTTTTCCAGCTTGTCGTAATAGAAGTAGAACTTCCGGTACTGCTGGTCTATCTGATGATCTGCAGACAGATACCGGTCCACAATGGCTTTGAAGCCCTCGGCGCTGCGATAGTTTGCCGCCTGCACCATGCAATAGGCGCTTTGCAGCAACCGGTAGGTCTTGTCGGTCTTTCTGCCAAAGTGCATCTTGGCACGCTTTTCGCACACCTCCGGGATGGTCAGCTCGTTGAGCTTTGCCCCAGTATCCTCGGCAAGGAGCCGCCCCATCAGCCACTTGACCAGCACCTGATCCACCGCAAGGAAGGTATCGCACTCCACCAGATCATCGGCACGGCAGCCGGAGAACGCCTGATAGACGTTCAGCCCCTTTGCCACATGATCCGAAAGTTCATCGTACTTATCCCGGTAGAGGACGCTGTTCATCAGGCTGTCGAGGAAGGCAATGATGTTGCCTGCCTTGTAGGACACAAAGGACTTCCACGCCGCAGGCAGCTCCGTCTGCACATAGCGGGCGGTATAGGTGACGAAAAGGGTCACCAGCAGCCGTTCCAGCGTGGGTTTTACGTCCGTATAGCCAAAATGCTGCTCGCACAGCCGCCAGAAGGACGGCAGCAGATCGTACTGTTCAAACTGCTGCAAGTAGGCATTTTCCGACAGGCTGCTCTCAGTGAGCACGATCCGCACCACCTCCTCAAAGGAGCAGGTGCGTGCTTTGCAGATGGCGCTGAGCAGCCCGGTGAGGATGTTTTCCTCGTTGAAGTTCTCGATCTCCAGATCGTAGAACCGCTGGGTGCGCTTTTTATCGGCAAAGAACTTGATGTGCTTTTCGAGGATAGGCTTATACTTTTCCTCAATGCCAAGGTCTACCGACAGCAGTGAGGCACGGTCGGCAAAGAACCGCCGGGAGTACAGCAGGGTGTCCTCCAAGTGGTTTTCCCGCACATCGGGCTTGGGGAACGGGGCGTAGACAAGGTAATTGGTGGTGGTGTCCACCCGTTCCAGAAAGTATTTGGTATAGAACTGGTTATCGGGCTGGAGGTGGTAGAGCTTTGCATTTTCCAGTTCCACGTTTTCCAGATCCTCGGCAAAGTCTGCCTTGTCATCGTACCAGAACACCAGCTTGCGGGTGTCGCCCACAAATTCCGCATTCAGGCGGTCTATAATTTGTTTTAAGTTTAATTCGGCCATTATTATATACCTTGAAATTATTTTAACATTGACATCATTTTTGAGCACGCTTCATTATACCAGTGCTTCATAAAATCTGTCATTGTAGACAGTTTCGGCATTTTTTCTCTTAAGTAATTCCCAAATGGAGGAAGTTCTTTCAGTGAAAAATACTCCTTAAGCAGTTCAAATACATCTGCTCCATCTTCTGCGGCGCACATGAGCATTTCATAGTCTGCAATACTAAAATTAAAGTAACCCACTACTTTAGTACAAGTCTTTTTGCTTTCGATTTCTTTAAAAATTTTTTCATAGTAAAATGGATTTGCTTCAATATTATCCATAGTGACACTGACTATATACATCTCAGTCACATCGGCAAACCTTCCATTTTGGAGTGCCTTTGTACAAAACGCATCTGCTTCTAAAATTGGACACACAAAAAGTTTACTATTGTTTTTATCAACAGCACTATTTTTTGCCATTACTGAACTTAAATTAGAAAATCCCTTTGCCTCAATAACCAATAGGCGATTTGTTTTTTGAAGGTATGCATCAGAAGATTTTGATTTACTATTTCTACTATCGATTGAAAACTCATTTATGAAAGTATAATCTGGATTTTTCATATTGTGGGCGATTTCTTGAACATATCTTTCGAACAACCGCCCATAAAAAGCCATTGCTCTACTATCATTTTCTGGATAGCAGTCTCTAATTAGCCAAAAAAGTTTTTCAAAAAATGCGTTTGAGAGAGTATAATCACTAATCGAAATATATCGTCCTTCATTATCTTGAAGAAATGGAGCTTCCAAAAATTTTGAAAAATCCCATTGACGATCTTGTGATTCAATTGCCCAATCACGTAGTTCTTCGGGTTTAGCTGACAACAGTTCTAATGCTTTTGAAAATATTTCTCTATTTTCTGCTTTTTTATAAGTATCAGCAACTGTTCGCCACGCACTCATATGAGTGATGGGTTTTTCTTCCAGATAATACGGTTGAAGTTCGCAAAACAGTATCGAAGTATATTGTGTTGTCGTTATTCCATATTTAGTTGAAAAATCGTCATAATAGTTTCGGTATTCGCCCCTTATATCTTCTGGAAAATTATCTGCATCTTTATTTAAGATTTCTAGCATATAATACATTCGGAGAAATCTTCCAGAATCTGGCAGATGATGATTTAAATGATATGTTGAAAAGATAAAATGACCTCTGTCAAAACTATGCTCTTCATTTTGGCAAACTTCATCAACCACAATAAGTTGCAATTGTATTATTTTTGCGTAATCAGCATCGGTGATCTTGTAATCAACCTGATTCAATGTTTCATAGTTTCCATAAGCTATAATCTTTTTTAGAAGTATCAAAAGCATTTGAATCGAAATAACGTGCTGATTTTTCCTAAAAATCGGGTTTGTACTCAAATCTTTACAAGATGCATCGCCAAGACATAGAATTATCTTTTTTAGGAACGCTTCATAAGGAAGCTGTATGGAATATCCACATACATTTATTGGCTTCATTTTGCCATGCCTTAGAGTTATCAATTCTGAGATAATAGAAATCGCTTTGTGCATATTTAACTTTTGTATTTCCGGTATTAATTCTGGAGCTGTTCCCGGAAATAAATCAGAGTATCCTAACAAAATCTGTGCATCTGTTGCATCAACATTATATCGACACATAAATACTCCTCTCCCAGCAAATTATTTTTTCTCTTTAACCATGATGTTCTTGCTATCCGCCAGCACCTCGTAGAACTTGCCATCGGCGGCGGTCTGGAGCTTGCGGTAGTTCACCTTTACGCCGTCGTCGAGGTCCAGCGCAATACGAGAAAGTGCCAGATGGCTGATCTTTTCGTCGTAGTCCCGGCACTCCTTCAACTGCTTGGTCAGCTTGTCCTTGCGCTTGGAGGCGGCAGCGGCTTCCCGGGCGTTGGTGGTGTGGTCCATCATGTCCTGCATCCGGTTGATTTCGGATTCATACACACGCTGCATCTTGTGCAGATAGTCCACACGCAGGGTGCCGATGGTATCCGGGGTGTAGCGGTGGAGGTAGACCAGTGCCTTAAAGCCGTTCTGCTTGCCGCTGTCGAACAGCCAGTAGATGGGCCGCTTGCCGGAGCCGGTGACCGAGTAGGTCTGGCAGTGATCCTTGAAAAAGTCGTTCACAAAGTAGTTGCGGATGACCTCCCGGCTGGTGGTGCCCTTATTGCCCAGCGCCTTGGCAATGTAATCGAGGTTTGCTTCCAGCGTATCTGCACCGTATACCACCTTCAGCCAGTCGCACAGGCGTGCAATGATGTCGTCCTCCAGATACTCCTCATCCGTAATGGGGATCACGTTATCCACATCCGGGGCAAAGGTGCACTGTTTTACGCCATCCTCGGTGCGGAGGTACAGTGCGCCCGGCGCACGCAGCAGACCCGGTGCACCTAAAACACCAGTTCCGGTCACAGCATTGCTGGCGTGGACAAACTTCTCTTCAAAGGGCTGGCCAGCCAGCACAAGCCCGGGCACATCCAGCGAGTAACGGCCAAACATACAGCCCACGGCATAGCTGAGCAGGCTCTTGATATCCCGCTGCAAATCTGCCTTGCGCACGGTCACATCTTTCTCTTCCACTTCCGGGGTCAGTTCATCCTGCAAACCGTAAATATCAATAAAAATGCGGTTCAGTTCTTCCTCGTTGGCTTTCAGCTTTTCAAAGCGCTCCTTGCACTGGCCCTGCCACAGCAAATAGCAAATTTCCAGCGGGCAGCTTGCCTCCGGCAAGTAGCCATAAAAGTAGTCCATAGCAGCAGCTGTACTGGTAGCATCCCATAGGCCCTTGCTCATGTTCACAAGGGGGTGGGTGGTAAAGTCCCAACTTGTTTCAAAAGAGTCCCAGTCAGAACGTGAATTTTCAATACACTCTTCTACAATTAAATTGACCTTTTCAATCTCGCTATCTTTAATGCAAAGCGGTAGCTTTCCAATCGTTCCAGAGCCAGTATTGATTGTTGGATTCACACATTTCACAAAATCCACAACAAGTTTAGTGTTGAGAAAACCCAATGTATACTTTACTATTTCTGCTTTTTGAGCAAATAATCCATTTGCGCCAGAATCAAAGATTGCTCCCTGTGGCGAATACCGAAATCCTGTTTGGCTAGATGTCACACCACTCCATGTTATTGATTCATCAAAGTACCTATCTTCACTTCTTATTTCTTTACTATAGCTGCCATATCTTTCTGCAACATAGCTTTTCAAATATTCACCATCATTTTCCCAATTAACCACATAGTCATTATTGCCAAACCATCTGCGAAATTCTCCGCCTTTATTATAACGGAACCATTTTCTTTTACTTTGTTTTGCAGACTGTCTTGTGAAATCGCCAAGGCCACATTTTAATAGTGAAATTTCAAACCAGCAACGCAAGAAGAGGTTATTGTTTGTTGTAGACATACCATTTCTGGTTTCCAAGACATCATCAATCATTGGGTTGTTCGCAAAAGCGTCCCGAACCTTTTCACTCACCCAATACGCCACCGGACTTCCCGGAATCTTTGCAAAATTATCACTGTATTGCTCAAAATAGTAACCACAATTATGATTGTTGATTGCTTCCAGTGTTTTCTGACGCTGAACTTCCATACCGCCACGGAAATCTGTCAGTCGCAGATAACAGCCTTTTTTCGCAATATAGCCTTTTCTGAATGCAAATGTACAAATTGGAACAGTTGCTTCTTCAAAAGCCGAGTATTCAAACTGAATCAGCGTTTCAATCGTTGTATTCGTATACAGATATTTCCGCATTTTCTCATAACTCTGAATGAACATCCATACATACGGAGTGAGGAAAGCGCAATATCCGTTTGTTCTCGTCATGGTAGAACATTTGACCACAAAAGCCGAGAACATATCACTCTTATAGTCTGCATAATTATCCTGCACAAAACTATTGAGTTTGGCATTCATCTTACTCATGCCAGCATACGGCGGATTCGTAACCGTGACCCAATACTTTCGTGCCATAGTTTCGCCAAGGTCGATGAGCTTTGCCAACTCCTCGGCGGTGTGTTCCACACCGGCACTTTCCAGCGAGATCTGCACCTCATCGTCAATGCCACTTACAAATCGGCGCAGCAATACCCAGTTATACTCCGGTACATTGAGGATGGAGCCGTACTCCTTGGCATCGGTCAGGATATCCAGCAGACCCTCCAACTGCATTTTGGCGGTGTTCTTTTCCAAGTCCGAAAGGCCCGCCCCAAAAAACTTGAGGTGAGCCCGGTTGATGGGGTTGCTTTCCTGAATGGCGTGGACGTGGCAGGTGTTTTCGCCGTTGAGGATGCGGCGGTTGTACTGCCGTGCCCTCATCATTACGGCAAAGTAGGCAAGCTGATAGGCACGGTCGTCAATGTCCAGACCGTAGAGGTTGTGTTCCAGAATGCTCTTGGCGGCATCCCGCTGGCTGTAACCCACGCTTTCGTAGATCTGCATCAGCACGTCAAAGGCATAGACCAGAATATGCCCGGAACCCATGCAGGGGTCGATAAGGGTCAGGTCTTCCGGGTTCAGGGCGGCGTACTCCTTGCGGATCGTCGCCAGCTTTGCCTGTACCTCCGGCTCCTGCGGGGCTTCGTCCAGATAATACTTCCAGCTTTTCCGCAGGTCGCTGTCCGGGTGACCCTCCACCCACAGGCGGCCAAGGCTGTTTTCCACCATGTAGCGGACGATCCAGTCCGGAGTGAACAACTGGGTCACCGCCGGGATCTCCTCTTTGGTGATCTTGCCGTTTTTGGCAAATGCCGCCGCCTTGGGCTCGGTGTTGTAGTATTGATACAGCCAGCCGATGATCTCCACCTGACCGCCCTGCTCGATGTTGAAGTCCTTTTCCGGGATATCGTGGGTCAGCTTGTACACCACGCCCTCCTGATCCACCACCGAAAGGTTCAGCAGGACTTCAGTGTAGTCGGTGGTCTTTTCAAACAGACCGGGCAGGATCTCATTCAGCGCATTGCACTGCTTGATGAACAAAAAGCGGAACAGCTCGTCCAGCTTGTTATCCTGCTTCCACTGGATGATCTGGGCTTCTTCCTCGGCGGTAAAGGGCAGCTCGGCATCAAAGGGGGTGGTGACCAGATCCGGCTCCACCTTGCCGCTCTCGGAGCTAAGCGCCCGCAGGTGGGAGGGCAGATAGTCGTTGACCTCCATGAACCGCACCGCGATCAGGCGGTTGAACCATGTATAGGCAACCTCCTCCATGATATACTGGTAGGCGGTGGCGTAATCGGTATCCACCTCCTCGTATTATAAAAGAGTAGTATTTATAGACCGCTC
>UMHB01012002.1_pt1 | contig 18061 bp, 15 predicted proteins | sample 1965441 | NCBI WGS metagenome assembly UMHB01 (sample SAMEA4836089, study PRJEB28245) | human gut metagenome | biome: gut microbiome; material: fecal sample | place: Denmark | collected 2008 | reverse complement strand
GTGTTTTTAACTAATTCCCCCAAGTTTTCAAACTGAGCCTTTACTTCAATATCGGTTGCTGTTTCAGGGAATGTGACAAATAAAAATAGGACGTAGATACCTACGTCCTAAATGTTGTTTTGATAAAATTTTTAAATTCCCTGATAATTCTTTCTGCTTTTTATATAAAGCAACAGGGAAGGGATATTGTGGAGCATGCGAGACTCGAACTCGCCACCTTTAGACTGCCAGTCTAACGCTCTAGCCAGATGAGCTAATGCCCCGGTTTTGTGTTGCAAAGATACACATAAAATTGAAATTACAAAATAGAAACCTTATTTTTCTTCCAATTATTTTAATATAATATTATTTCTCCTCTATGAATGAACAAAGAATCATCCATTCTGTTTATGAGGTTCATCAGGTGGAGCAACTATCGAGTTGCATATCTGATTAATTTAATTTTTTGTTCATAATAGATGCCCCGGCTTGCGAGAAGTCGGGGTATTTTTATTACATTTGCAAAAACGTATCTGTTTAATGTAAACAAATAAAATGAATATGCTGATATATAATACCACTTATCAAGTAGCAATTGATGATGCACGTAATTTTGTCATCTGGCTTAATGAATGCTATATTCCCGAAGTAGAAAAACAAGGATTGCTTCAAAGTCCGCGCCTTACTCACATCCTCAGTCATAAAGAAGAAGACAGTGAATGTTTTTCACTGCAATGGGAAGTAGAAGACAGTGCAGCCTTACATCACTGGCATACCCGGCAAGGTATGAAGCTTAACGAAGAAATGATGAAAGTCTTCAAAGACAAAGTGGTAGGATTTCCCACCTTAATGGAGGTTATCAAGTGATTCAGCCGGTTAAAGAGAAAATAATTCTGGGTATTGACCCCGGAACTACCATCATGGGTTACGGATTGCTGAAAATAACAGGTACCAAACCGCAAGTCATCACCATGGGAGTGATAGATTTGCGTAAATACGATAATCATTATCTTAAGCTTCGTCGAATCTTTGAACGTGTTATCGGCATTATTGAAGCGTATCTGCCCGATGAACTGGCCATTGAAGCTCCCTTTTTTGGAAAGAATGTACAGTCCATGCTAAAATTAGGGCGTGCGCAAGGGGTAGCAATGGCTGCCGCACTAAGCCGTGACATCCCCATCACCGAATATGCTCCATTAAAAATAAAAATGGCTATCACCGGCAACGGACAAGCCAGTAAGGAACAGGTGGCGGATATGCTGAAGCGTATGCTCCATATTCCCGATAACGAAATGCTACCTTTTATGGATGCTACCGATGGACTTGCCGCAGCCTATTGCCATTATTTGCAAGCCGGAAGACCCACTCTTGCCAAAGAGTATTCAGGATGGAAAGATTTTATCAATAAAAATCCTGATAAAATAAGGAGATAAACAAAAAAAGTATTGGTAAGTAACAAAATATAAATTTATGAATGTCAAACACGTTATTTGGGCATCGATTATGTCAACCACCATCAGTTGTCAGTCTGTAAAGAAAGAATATACATCTTTTGAAGAATATCCTATCCCCGAAGGGAAGTTAGTGGAAATGGAGTACTCGCCAATTGAAACCAAGTTTACACTTTGGGCACCTACAGCTGAAGAAGTGCGTGTATTGTTATATGATTCGGGCAACGAAGGTTCTGCTTATCAAACTCTGTCGCTTGAAATGGGAGAAGATGGTATTTGGAATACTTCTATTAAAGAAGACTTAAAAGGAAAGTTCTATACTTTTAATGTAAAAGTAAATGGTAAGTGGCTGGGAGATACCCCGGGCATTATGGCTAAAGCAGTGGGAGTAAACGGAAAGCGTGCTGCTGTCATTGACTTGCGCTCCACCGATCCTGAAGGCTGGGCGAACGATGTACGTCCGCTTTTAAAGGACTATGCCGACATCATAGTATATGAAATGCATCATCGCGATTTTTCTTTGGATTCAGTTTCGGGAATTCGTAATAAAGGAAAATTCCTTGCATTAACCGAATTAGGAACTACTACTTCGCAGGGTGAAAAAACCGGCATCGACCACCTGAAAGAATTGGGTGTCACGCACGTGCATATTCTTCCTTCATACGATTATGCATCTGTGGACGAAAGTAAACCGGACAAGGCACAATACAACTGGGGCTATGATCCTCAGAACTATAATGTACCTGACGGTTCTTATTCCACCGATCCTTATAAGCCCGATGTGAGAATCAAGGAATTCAAGCAGATGGTGCAGGCCCTTCACAAAGCAGGTATCCGTGTGGTACTCGATGTGGTTTATAATCATACTTTTAACACTGAGGAAAGCAACTTCGAGCGTACGGTACCCGGCTACTTCTATCGCCAAACAAAGGATGGTAAACCGGCCAACGGCTCCGGCTGCGGAAACGAGACTGCCAGTGACCGTGCCATGATGCGTAAATACATGGTGGAGTCTGTACTCTACTGGATAAACGAATATCACATTGACGGCTTCCGATTTGACCTGATGGGTATTCACGATATTGAGACAATGAACGAAATCCGTGCTGCCGTAGACAAGATAGATCCATCCATCTTTATTTATGGTGAAGGATGGGCCGCCAGCGCTCCCCAGCTTGATCAAGAAGAACTTGCCATGAAAGCCAATATATACAAGATGCCACGTATTGCCGCTTTCTCCGATGAAATGCGCGACGGTTTGCGCGGTGGTTGGGATGATGACCGGAAAGGTGCTTTCTTGATAGGCCAACCGGGGCATGAGATGAGTATAAAGTTTGGGTTGGTGGGAGCAGTCAAACATCCACAAGTAATAAATGATTCGGTGAATTACAGCAAAGAACCGTGGGCGTTACAACCGACCCAAATGATAAGTTATGTCAGCTGCCATGATGATATGTGTCTGGCAGACAGACTAAAAGCTACGATGCCGGATGCAACGGACGAAGAACGTGCCTCTCTGCACAAATTGGCCGAAACTTTTGTCTTCACCTCACAAGGTGTACCTTTTATTTTTGCCGGAGACGAAATGATGCGAGACAAGAAAGGAATACATAATTCTTACAATAGTCCTGATAGTATCAACACAATTGATTGGAGGAACAAGACGATACATCATGATGTTTTTGATTATGTGAGAGAGCTGATAGCATTGCGAAAAAATCACCCGGCTTTTCGAATGGGAGATGCCGATAAAGTACGCCAATACATGGAATTCCTGCCTGTAGAAGGCAGCAATCTGGTGGCCTTTATCCTGAAAGATAATGCTAACGGCGACTCATGGAAAAATATTATCGTGGCGTTCAACAGCCGTAAAGAGCCTGCCAAATTATCTATTCCGACCGGTCGCTATACAATCGTTTGCAAAGATGGAAAAATCAAGCAGTCGGGAATGGGGCAAGTATCAGGTAATGAAATCATTGTACCGGCACGCTCTGCAATGATTATTCATCAATAAAGTATATTCTTGATTACCTAAGATAAAATCAAAACGACAATAAAGATGGAAAAGACATGGAGATGGTTTGGAAAGAATGATAAAATTACTCTTCCCATGTTGAGACAAATCGGAGTAGAAGGTATTGTGACTGCTCTTCACGAAATTCCCAATGGTGAGGTGTGGCCTTTGGAGGCTATCCTAAACCAAAAGACATATATTGAGACTTATGGTCTGCGCTGGTCGGTAGTAGAAAGTTTGCCGGTGAGTGAAGCCATAAAATATGGCGGTGCCGAGCGTGATAACCTGATAGAGAATTACAAGAAAAGTCTTATTAATTTAGGCAAGGCGGGAGTAAAAACAGTCTGTTATAACTTCATGCCTGTTATCGACTGGATTCGTACAGATTTAGAGCATCTTTGGGAAGATGAAACATCATCACTCTATTTTGATAAAATACGTTTTGCATATTTCGACTGCCTGATTCTACAACGCGCAGAAGCTGAAAAAGACTACACGGTAAATGAATTGAAACAAATGTACGAATTAGATAAAGTCATTACCGATGCTGAAAAAGAAGAACTTGTAGATACCATCATTATTAAAACCCAAGGCTTTGTAAATGGAAATATCAAGAATGGGGACAAGAACCCTGTTGACACATTCCATCATCTGTTGGCACCCTACAAAGGAATAGACCGTGACGCCCTGCGCGAAAATTTACGTTATTTCCTTCAAGCTATTATGCCCGTATGTGATGAATATGGCATCAATATGTGTATTCATCCCGACGATCCTCCTTTTCCTGTTCTTGGTTTGCCACGCATTGTAACCTGCGAAGAGGATATTGCCTGGATACTGCATGCTGTAAACAATCCGCATAACGGGCTCACTTTCTGTGCCGGTTCGCTCAGTGCAGGACTGCACAACAATGTACCTGCTTTGGCGCGAATGTTTGCCCACCGCACTCATTTTGTACACCTGCGCAGTACGAACGCTTTTCCCAACGGAAATTTCATTGAAGCCTCCCATTTGGGAGGCCGTGCTCATATCATCGAACTTATCCGTATCTTTGAGAAAGAGCGTCCGGGCGTTCCCATGCGTGTAGACCACGGGCGTATGATGCTCGGTGACACCGACAAGGGATACAATCCCGGATATTCGTTTCACGGTCGCATGATGGCATTGGCCCAGATAGAAGGAATGATGGCCGTTGCCAATGACGAATCAAAACTTGAATCCTAAATTGACATACATACTCACTTTATCGGCATGGTTTGCGTAGTTGATGGATGCTTCCAGCGGACCAAATATACTATCCAATCCATAGCCGACTCCACAGCCGAACATAGTTTTCTCTTTCAGTAACCCACTCACTTTATGACTGCTCAGCGCATAATTGCCGGTCAAAGTGACATAATGCACACTTCCCATTCGCTGCCGGAACTTTATCGTGCCTATCAATAACGAATTATCCATAAGTTCTACATTATTTATTCCCACAAAAGGCAACTGCTGTTGCAGGAAGCGTGACGGAACATCTCCACCCATGGCATTCAATTTGGAGTAGGGGATTTCCTTTCCAATGAGAAAGCGTCCGTATACGGAAGGAAGAATTGAGAAACGATTGGTCAGCCGCATTACCCCTTCGCAATAACCTTTGATAGCAGAGAAAGGAGCATGGTCATTATATTGTGTAAAATTATCTGTATAGAGTGAATAGGAAGCACGCGCCGAGATACCTCGTGAAGGGAAATAAGCCTTATCAAATGTTTCATATTCCATTTGAGCAAAATAACTAAAAAAATGCTCATTGTCTGTCGAGTATTGCTGAGTGGTACTTCCTTCCTGATAAAGAAACTTATCATAATCATAATACTCATAACGGAGACCAATACCGAAACGCACATTTTTATACCACACATCCGAGAAAGCAAACTCTGCCTGATGATAACGGAAAGTAGAATTATGTGTGCGGTCGCCATAATGATAAAAATTGACGTCATTGTATTGGAACAGGTAGGACAGCCCGACACGTTTCAGCGGAGCCGGTTCCCAAGCATAATTAATTCCGGCAGTATAACGTTTTCCTAAACGTCCCGTAAGTGATAGCGTACTGGGCAATTTCCCTTTGAAATTACTGGTTACGTTTATTAATAAACTGGCTATTTCTTCCGAGTCGAAACGAATGCCGACATTTAGTTTGTTTTCATACTTCTTACTTAACGTGTAATTCAGGTTATAGCCACCTCCCGGGGCTTCAGGCAAATTATAAGTCGCCCCCGAATAGCCTAAATTGGCCGACAGAATAGCAGTAGCTTCCTCTATCCGGCGAATACTTATCTCGGAATTTTCTTTAAGATCGCAACGCTTCAACAACCATTTTTTGTCTTTCTCATCAAGACCGTCAAAAGTAATTTCTTTCACATATACCTTTCGCTCAGGCGAGTAGGGATAAGAAGGAATCGGTTGGGGCATATAAGTACTATCCAGCCCCAACTGGCTTTTCAGAGCCATTAATGCACTATCCTGTGCCATGGCAGCTTCTTCGCCACGCATTATCAGAGTATCGATGGCGGAGGGAGTAAAACTGGCGGCAGAATAACCCTCTACGTTTACCTTAATATAAGTAGTCGTTTCTTTCAGATTCTTCTTATATAAATCCTGCCCCATGAGATTCACCAATTGCCCTAATATGGCACCGGCACTATTTAATTCTCCGGCAGGCTTAAGTTCACTTTGAACATCCACCCCGATAATTAAGTCTGCTCCCATGGCACGCGCCACATTTACAGGATAATTATTTACTACACCACCGTCTACCAGTACCATACTGTCTAGCCTGACCGGAGTAAAGACTCCGGGGATGGCCATGCTGGCACGCATAGCAGTGGCCAATACACCTTCATGAAAATTAACCTCATTGCCATTTACTATATTCTCGGAAACACAGGCAAAAGGAATAGGCAACTTATTAAAATTGATGGAGTCGTGATAACCGATAGTAAGCTCACTGAACAAGTTGGCAAGATTTTGCCCTCTTATCAGTCCACCGAAAACTTCGGCTTTTACCCCTTTACCGAAAGGAATAGAAAACACATACTTTTGTGAGGCATCGCGTTCAGATAGATTTTGTTCACTTCTCGGTATCTTGTCGCTCAAAAGGAAAGTCCAGTCCTGACGGCGTACCATGCTGTCAAGTTGCTCGGGAGAATAACCGATAGAGTAAAGACCACCGATGATAGATCCCATGCTGGTACCTACCACATAGTCAATAGGAATACCGGCTTTTTCTATAACTTTCAGAACACCGATGTGCGCCATGCCTTTAGCGCCACCGCCACTTAGCACCACACCCACTTTCTTACGGTGGGCAGGCCGAGGCTGTGCCTTAAGAAGAGCAGGTATAAAGAGTAGACAAACTGCCATTGTTGTCAATGAAGAACGGCTGAATCGTTTCATGTTTATTTTTCTGTATTTAAAAATCTTTTATATAAAAAACAAAAACTGTGCAAAGATGGTTTAATCTTTCGGGGAATGCAAGTCTAATTGTTATAGTTATTGGTCGATTTCCTTTTTTCCTTCAATTTTTCAATCCTCCTAAATCGAACCGATAAATTAAACGAGCCAAACAAATGCTACATGAAGATTGCGTTTTTGCACTTTAAGAGAGCTGAATGAAATCACTTTCTTAAAAAAACAGGCTATAAAACTTTCTATCTAACTAATTTTCTTGTAAATTTGCAACTTAATTTTTGGGAGACTATGTCTTTGCCCGATTTACAATTTAGAGAATACAAGAAAAACGATATAGATTATGAGTAAGAAATTTGCTGAACACTCGCAACTCAACCTATCACAGGTCAATAAAGATGTGCTGAAAAAGTGGGATGAAAACGATGTTTTCGCCAAGAGTATGACAGAACGTGAAGGATGTCCTTCTTTTGTCTTTTATGAAGGACCTCCCTCAGCCAACGGTATGCCGGGTATTCACCACGTAATGGCACGTACTATAAAAGATACTTTCTGCCGCTACAAAACCATGAAAGGTTTTCTTGTCAAACGTAAAGCCGGATGGGATACTCACGGACTACCGGTAGAACTGGGCGTGGAAAAAGCACTCGGAATTACCAAGGAGGATATCGGAAAAACGATTTCTGTGGCCGAATATAACGCAGCCTGTCGTAAGGATGTGATGAAGTTTACAAAAGAATGGACAGACCTTACTCATAAAATGGGTTATTGGGTAGATTTGGATAATCCATACATCACTTATGACAACCGCTATATTGAAACTTTATGGTGGCTCTTAAAGCAACTATATAGCAAGAATTTACTGTATAAAGGATATACCATTCAGCCTTATTCTCCGGCAGCCGGAACAGGACTGAGCTCTCACGAATTAAATCAGCCTGGATGTTATCGGGATGTAAAAGATACTACTGTAGTGGGGCAATTCAAGATGAAGAACCCGAAACCCGAAATGACGGAGTGGGGTACTCCTTACTTCTTGGCATGGACTACTACACCATGGACTTTACCCTCAAACACCGCTTTGTGCGTCGGTCCCAAAATCGATTATGTAGCTGTACAAACATATAATGGCTACACAGGTGAGAAAATGACAGTAGTGCTGGCTAAACCATTGCTTTATGCTCATTTTAACCAAAAAGCAGAAGGACTGCCTTTAGAAGACTACAAACCGGGAGACAAGCTGATTCCTTTCAAGGTGGTAGGTGAATACAAAGGCACGGATTTGGTAGGTATGGAATATGAACAGCTTATTCCATGGGTGAAACCGGTAAACGTAGACGAAAACGGTAATTGGGAAGAAGCTGCCAATCAAGCATTCCGTGTTATCCTTGGTGACTATGTGACTACGGAAGACGGTACAGGTATCGTACATATCGCTCCAACATTCGGTGCGGACGATGCTTTTGTGGCACGTGCAGCAGGCATACCTTCATTGTTTATGATTAACAAAAAAGGTGAACCTCGTCCGATGGTAGACTTGACAGGTAAATTCTTCCTGCTGGATGAACTAGATGAAAAGTTCGTAAAAGAATGTGTGGATGTAGAACAATATCAAGAATATCAGGGGCGCTGGGTGAAAAATGCATACGACCCTCAATTTACTGTAAATGGTAAATACGATGAGAAAACTGCTGCCTCTGCCGAGACACTGGATATTTACATCTGTATGAAAATGAAGGCTTCCAACAAAGCATTCAAGATAGAAAAGCATGTACACAATTATCCACATTGCTGGCGTACAGACAAACCGGTCCTTTATTATCCGCTGGATAGCTGGTTCATCCGTTCTACTGCTGCCAAGGAACGTATGATAGAACTCAATAAGACCATTAACTGGAAACCGGAATCTACCGGAACCGGACGTTTCGGCAAATGGCTGGAAAACCTGAACGACTGGAATTTAAGCCGTTCGCGCTATTGGGGTACTCCGCTTCCTATTTGGCGTAGCGAAGAAGGTGAGGAATTATGTATCGGTTCGGTAGAGGAACTCTATAACGAAATAGAAAAATCCATCGCTGCCGGTTTCATGACTGCTAATCCTTATAAAGAAAAAGGATTTATTCCGGGTGAATATACCGAAGACAATTATGATAAAATAGATCTTCACCGTCCTTACGTAGATGATATTATCCTCGTTTCTGAAAGCGGAAAACCGATGAAACGTGAAGCGGATTTGATTGACGTATGGTTTGATTCAGGCGCCATGCCATACGCACAGTTACATTATCCGTTTGAGAATAAAGATATTGTAGATAATCGTTCTTATTATCCGGCTGACTTCATTGCAGAAGGGGTAGACCAAACTCGTGGCTGGTTCTTTACATTGCATGCTATCGCAACTATGGTATTCGATAGTGTAGCCTATAAAAATGTTATCTCTAACGGACTGGTGCTTGACAAGAATGGAAATAAAATGTCCAAGCGCCTGGGTAATGCTGTTGATCCGTTTGGTGCCATCGAACAATATGGTTCTGACCCTTTGCGTTGGTATATGATTACTAATTCTTCTCCGTGGGATAACTTGAAATTTGATACCGATGGTGTAATGGAAGTAACCCGCAAGTTTTTCGGAACATTGCACAACACATATAAATTCTTTGCTCCATACGCTAACCTTGACGGATTTACCTATCAGGAAGCCGATGTTCCTATGAGCAAACGTCCGGAAATTGACCGTTGGATTCTTTCGGAACTAAACTCATTGATAAAGAATGTGGATATGTGCTATGCTGACTATGAACCGACTAAAGCCGGACGATTAATCAATGATTTCGTAAATGATAATCTGTCCAACTGGTATGTACGTCTATGCAGAAAACGTTTTTGGGGTACAGGCTATACAGAGGATAAGCTGGCGGCATATCAAACATTATATGTATGTCTGGAAACTGTAGCTAAACTAATGGCACCGATTGCTCCTTTCTATGCAGACAAATTGTATATGGACTTGATTGCAACAACCGGACGCGACCATGTAGCTTCTGTCCACCTTGCAGATTTCCCGGTTTGCGATGAGACTGTTATTGACAAAGAATTGGAAACCCGCATGGAGTTAGCACAGAAAGTATCTTCTATGGGGTTGGCGCTGCGCAAGAAAATAAATATTATCGTTAAACAACCGTTGCAGAAGTTGATGATTCCGGTGGATGCACTGATGAAAGAACGTTTAGAGTCTGTAAAATCATTGATAATGAACGAAGTGAATGTTAAAGAAATAGACTTCGTGGAAGGTACATCCAATTTGCTTGTGAAGAAAGTGAAGTGTAACTTCAAGATTCTAGGTAAGAAATTCGGTTCATTGATGAAACAGGTGGCCGCTGCTGTAACTGCCATGAATCAGGAACAAATCAGCGTTCTTGAAAACGAAGGGAAAATTGTTCTCGACCTAAATGGTACTCCGGCTGAAATAGAAACGTCTGAAGTGGAAATTTTCAGTGAAGATATCCCCGGATGGGTAGTTGCCAATGAAGGCGTATTGACAGTAGCTTTGGATACTGTTGTAACCGAAGAACTGCGCCGTGAAGGTATTGCTCGTGAACTTGTGAGTAAGATTCAGAATATTCGCAAGGGCAGTGGCTTTGAAATAACTGATAAAATAAAGGTATCTTTATCTAAAAATGAGCAAACCGATAGCGCAGTAAAAGAATATAATACTTATATTTGTAACCAAGTTCTTGCCAACTCCCTTAATTTGGTAGACGAAGTGAAGGATGGCATAGAATTAAGTTTCGATGATTTCTCGCTTTATGTGAGTGTCATAAAGGAATAACATTAACCTTTTAAAACTAAATAATATGGCTGAAAAAACAAGATACTCTGATGCAGAACTCGAAGAGTTCCGTGCCATTATCATGGAAAAACTGGAATTGGCCGAGCGTGATTACGAACGCTTGAAAAGTAGTATCATGAATAAGGATGGTAATGATACGGACGATACTTCCCCTACTTACAAAGTATTGGAAGAAGGTGCCAATACGCTGTCCAAAGAAGAAACGACAAGATTAGCTGCACGTCAGTTGAAATTCATTCAGGGACTGCAAGCTGCTTTAATCCGTATTGAAAACAAAACATACGGTATTTGTCGTGAAACAGGTAAACTGATTCCAAAAGAAAGACTTCGCGCTGTTCCTCATGCCACTTTGAGTATCGAGGCTAAAAACGAAGGAAAGAAATAGCATTTTTATAGTTGACAGGAAAGCAGGTCAAAGAGGCTGCTACCTGTCGACTATTAATTATCACCTATTATAATGAATAAATTACTCACGAAAGGGCAACTTTCTGTTCTGATTGTTTTTGGAGTATTAATTATTGACCAGATAATAAAGATATTGGTAAAGACTAATATGTTCTGGCATGAAAGTATCCGCATTACAGATTGGTTTTATATCTATTTTACAGAAAATAACGGCATGGCTTTCGGCATGGAATTGTTTGGAAAGCTATTTCTTACAACATTCCGCATCATTGCTGTGGGACTGATAATTTGGTATCTGGCTAAAATCATTAAAGAAAATTATAAGACAGGCTATATTGTCTGCCTTTCATTAATATTGGCCGGCGCCGTAGGAAATATCATTGATAGTGTATTTTATGGCGTAATCTTCAATGAAAGCACTTATAGCCAAATAGCACATTTTGTTCCTGTAGGCGAAGGCTATTCTGAATGGTTTCATGGTAAAGTAGTGGATATGTTTTATTTTCCAATCATTGAAACCAACTGGCCGGAATGGATACCGGGAATAGGTGGAGAACATTTTATCTTCTTCAGTCCGATATTTAATTTTGCTGACGCTGCTATCAGTTGTGGTATCATTGCATTGTTGTTATTTTATGGAAAATATCTGAACACAGGTATTCACCCGGAAGAAAAAGCTCAGAAAAAAGATGCACAATAAGAAGATTCGTTGGACGTTGTTGCTCAGTGCGGCTTTGCTGGCAGGATGCGGAAAACAAATACCAAAAGATGTCATCCACCCGGATAAGATGGAGGACATCTTGTATGACTATCATTTGACTACGGCTATGTCCGGCAATATCTCTTATGATGAGAACTACAAAAAAGAAGCTCTTCGCAATTACGTATATAGAAAACATCACGTAACCAAAGCAGAGTTTGATTCATCTATGGTGTGGTATACTCGTTATACAGAAAACCTTGCCAAAATTTATACCAATTTAGGAAAACGTTTCCGTGAGGAAAAGAAGGATGTGAAACGCTTGCTGGCAATGCGCGAAAACAAACCTTCAATGTCACAACCTGGAGATACAGTAGATGTGTGGTATAATAAAACACTATATTGGCTGACGGATGCGCCACTATCCAACAAGATTACTTTTGAAATTCCCACTGACTCCAACTTCAAAGCAAAGGATGCTTTCTTGTGGTCGGCAAATTACATATTCCTCTCAAACCTGCAACAACAGGTGACGATGGGATTCAATATTCTGTTTGATAATGATTCAGTGTCGGGTAAAGTAGCCGAAGTAACGGCTTCAGGCATACAATCATTATATATCAAGCCGGATTCTGCTTATAAAATCAAGAGCATCAATGGTTTTATCTATCTTACGGGGGACTCTGTCAAAGCTCCGGGTATCATAGTGGATAAAATTTCATTGATTCGTTACCATGAACTAGCAGATACCATATCTATTGTCGCAAAAGATAGTGTACCCGAAAAATCAATGTCTGTCATAGATAAAGATACAGATTCATTAAAAATGGATTCAGTCCAGATGAAAGAAGCTGTTACCCCCGTACGCTTGAATCCACGCGATATAAAAGAAAAGGAGGGTATTCGCCCACAACGTACTCGCCTCCAAAAGAAATGAGACGATTTGCCTGTCAACGTTTATATCTTTCTCCCGACACATACTTCATCCGTTATGTGGTAGAATTGGGAAACAACGGAAAGATACAGAGCTATTACCCTTTGGAAGAAGAAATATATGCTACTCAATGGATAGGGGGAGTGATTGTGCTTTCTGCGAGAAGAAAACTCGAACCGATTATGCCGGAAAAGAATTTCAAAACCTTCCTTGCTCAAGCTACCCGGACAAATACCAAAATTCAGGAATGCTATGCATGGCATATTGCCAATTTTGATATTGTCCGAGAAGAATTTGTCCCTCAAAGCCATATTATCCGACTTTAGCGCAATCTTCTTCTGAACTCGGCACAAACCACAGCTGTGGCAATAGCTACATTCAAAGACTCCGAAGTCTCTCTTTCCTGTGGATAATTAGGAATATACAATCGCCTATTAATAAGTGCTTCCACCTCTCTACTTATTCCATTTCCTTCATTTCCCATTACAATCAATCCGTTAGCAGAAAGAGTCTCAGAATAGATTACATTTCCATCCAGGAATGTTCCATAAACCGGAATCCCTTTGAGTGAAGAAATTAATTTCGGTAAATCACAATAATGCACTTTCACTCGTGCTATTGCCCCCATGGTAGCCTGCACAGTTTTAGGATTAAAGACATCCACCGTTCCGGTAGAGCAAAAAATATCCTCTATACCGAACCAATCGGCTAAGCGGATAATAGTTCCTAAATTGCCCGGATCTTGTATATTGTCCAAAGCCAGGCATAAAGATTTTGAAATAACTTTGCTGTCCGACTCATAAACAGGTTGTTCAAATATAGCCAATACCTCTTGCGGTGTCTTTTGCAAACTGACCCGTGAAAGCTCTTCCTGCCCAACCTCTATCACCTCGTCGGCATGACAACCAGGATGAGAAGAGAACCATTCAGCCGTCCCCGTCAACAACCGACAAGGAAAATGCCCCATCAAATCATTTACCAATTTATGTCCTTCAGCAACAAATACTTTTTCTTCCTTACGATTCTTCTTTAACTCTAACGAACGAATATATTTAATTTTATTCTTACTTAGCATGATTATTTCCATTAAATAACAAATATTAGAGGCAAAGCTAAGAAGATATTTTCAATTAATATCTATCTTTGCGAGTAAATTTGCGAAGGTTACGGATTTGTATGAAGAAAAGCGCACACCCATATATATACACACTCATTTTAGCACTATGCACTTCGTGTTCGGTCAATAAATTTATCCCTGAAAATCAATATTTATTGGATGAAGTAAAAATTGTATCAGACACAAAGGAGGTAAAACCATCGCTTTTTAACTCTTACCTCCGTCAAAATCCTAATGCCAAATGGTTTAACATGGTTAAAATCCCCATGTATATTTATGGTGCATCAGGTACGGATTCTACCAAACGTGTAAATCGCTTCTTCAGAAAAATTGGGGATGCCCCGGTCATTTACAATGCAGATGTTGCCATGAAATCTAAGGAGGAGATAGAAAAAGCCGTACGTAACATGGGGTATATTGGAGCTAAAGTGACTATTCATACCGAAGCAAAGAAGAATAAATTAAAACTGTTCTACCATATAGAAGCTGGACGTCCCTATATGATACGTCATATAGCTTACAATATTGATGATTTAAATATTAGCGATTGTCTTCAACAGGATTCTGCCCAAAGTATGCTTTTCCCCGGTATGCCGTTTGATGTAAATGTACTTGACGCTGAGAGACAACGAATCACCAGATTGCTCCAGAACAAAGGGTACTATAAATTCAATAAGGATTTTCTGGTATATCAAGCAGATACCACCCGCAATACTTATTTGGTAGACCTCACTTTGAAATTACTTCCTTATCAACGTAAAAAGGAAGATCCACCACAAAAACACAGACAATATTTAGTGAATAGTGTCAACTTTATAGCTGATAGCGAAATGACCCCCATCCGTAAAGGTTCATTTACCGGTTTTGATTCATTGAGCTATAAAGGATACAACATGTACTATAAGGATAAAATGTTTTTGCGCCCGAAACTGTTAGTGGATTTCAACCGTATTCGTCCCGGAGAGTTTTATAGTGAACGTGATGTGCAGAATACTTATAGTGCATTGGGACGTCTGCGCATGCTGAAATATTCCAATATTCGTTTTAAGGAAGTAAATGTAAGCGACAGTACCAAATTGGATGCATATATAGTGATGTCAAAAGGACAAAATAAATCAGTTTCTTTTGAGATAGAAGGTACAAACTCTGCGGGAGATTTGGGTGCGGCTGCTTCCATTTCTTTCCAGCATAGAAACGTGTTCAAAGGTTCGGAAACGTTTACTATGAAAGTACGCGGTGCTTATGAGGCAATCACCGGATTGGGACAAGATTATGTCAATGATAACTATACGGAATATGGTGTGGAAAGCAGTCTTAACTTCCCTGAATTTATGTTTCCCTTTCTTTCTTCGGACTTTAAAAGGAAAATTAAAGCTACCTCTGAAGTGGGACTGAAATTTACATCACAGGTACGTCCTGAATTTTCTCGTATGCTTGCATCAGCGTCCTGGAGTTATCGATGGAGTGATAGAAAACATATACAGCACCGCCTTGATCTGGCGGATATTAATTATGTATATATGCCAAGCAAATCGCCCGATTTTCAAGAGTATTTAGATAAAATGACGGCTAACAACTCATTGTTACGTGCCAGTTATGAAAATGTACTGATAGTGCGTATGGGATACAACTTCACATATAACAGTGCCGGTAATACCATGATGCGCACACCGACAAAGAGTTCGTATTCCTTGCGTGTAAACGTGGAGGAAGCCGGTAATCTAATGTATGCCGCATCCAAACTGGCACACTCTACTCCGAAAGGGGACAAGGGATTTGTATTGGCTAATATTCCGTTTGCACAATATATAAAAGGAGATTTTGACTTTGCCAAGAATTTCATGATTGACCCACGCAACTCTTTCGTTTTTCATATAGGAGTAGGAGTGGCTTATCCTTATGGGAACTCACGGGCACTTCCTTTTGAAAAGCGTTATTTCTCCGGCGGTGCCAACAGTGTACGCGGCTGGTCGGTACGTTCACTGGGCCCCGGAGGATATAAAGGTAGTTCAGACGGGCAGATGGACTTTATCAAACAGTCGGGGGATATCAAGTTAGACTTAAATGTGGAGTATCGCACCCATCTGTTTTGGAAGTTAAACGGAGCGGCTTTCATAGATGCCGGTAATATTTGGACAATACGCTCAGACTCAGAGCAGGAAGATGGTGTGTTCAAATTCAACAAATTCTACAAACAGATTGCTGTAGCATATGGTTTGGGCATCCGCTTTGATTTAGACTACCTCATTTTACGTTTTGATGGTGGAATGAAAGCTATCAACCCGATGGAAACGGGTAAAGGACGTTACCCGATAACGCGACCTCGATTCAGCCGAGATTTTGCTTTCCATTTTGCAGTAGGTTATCCGTTTTAATTAGATTATAATTTTATAGCTTATGAAAAAAATAGAGAAAAAGGTATATACAGTAGAGGAAGTGGATGAGTTGAAAAAATGGTTTGATAATCAAACACTTCCACAGTCCATGCAAATAAATTCATCCGCTTATTCACCTGATTTAAAAGATACAGTGGCGATGCTGTTTGAACAAGCATATATCTGCTGTAACAACCCGAAGATGCAAGGATGCCTTTTATTATTAGAAAATATTAAGAAAAATTTAGAGGAGAAAAAGGGAATCGAGTAAGCAAAACATTCTTCATATTTGTTTAATACATTAATAGTATTTAATGCAGACAGTATGAAAAAGAATTTATTATTGTATGGCGTCTTTTTTGGGTGCCCTCTCATTATCTTCCTGTTCAGGCAATGCCAAAAACAAAGAAATGACTGACAATGGCATGAGTATGGAAAGTGCAAACGAAGTAATAAGGTATTGTGATACCTCGCTGAAAGTACTGAAAGATTTAATTAATGGAGATTCAATAAAAGCCATATTGGGTTATATAGATAAGACAGAGGGTACAGATATGCTCCCTATTGTTCCACAACCGGCTTTATATGAAAGGATAGAGCCTATCTGAAAGATAATTATACAATAGCCAATAAAATAAGAAAAGAGGAACTCCTGTTAAGTATAGCCCTATCCGAATACAAACAAGTGATATTTGATATTCTAACCCCGACAGTAGAAAGTGCCAAAACCGTTTTACCTTCCGTTCAAAAGGATAAAAAATAAGAGATAATTCAAAATCCGATAGGCTTATTTTGAAAAAGGTGGGATATGTTTCCACCTTTTTATGTATATTTGCGACTCTTTTGACGCAGCAATTGCGACAATACTATAACTAGAAAACGAAACACAATGAAAATTAAATTTATAAGTCTGGCTAGTGGCAGTAGTGGCAACTGCTATTTCATTGGAACAGACGCATATGGCATATTAGTGGATGCCGGTATTGGAATCCGTACTATTAAAAAACATTTAAAAGACTTGGGTATTGGACTTGATAGGATTCGAGCTGTTCTTATTACCCATGATCATGCCGATCACATTAAAGCGGTAGGGCATTTGGGAGAGAAATTCGGTATTCCTATTTATTCCACTCCCGAAATCCATATAGGCATCAACAAAAGTTATTGTGTGACAGAAAAACTTTTGACCTCCGTCCGCTATTTAAGTAAAGGAACACAAATTCAGATTGAAGATTTCAGAATAACAGCTTTTGAAGTTCCCCATGATGGAACAGATAATGTGGGTTATTGTATAGAAGTAGATGGCAAAACTTTTTCTTTTTTAACAGACTTGGGACATATTACATCTACAGCAGCTGAATATATCTGCAAAGCCAATTATCTAATATTGGAGGCTAACTATGACGAAGAAATGTTGAAAATGGGATCATATCCCCAATATCTTAAGGAACGTATTGCCGGGTCTAATGGTCATATGAGTAATCGTGAAACAGCAGAGTTTTTGGCTGAGAATATCAATGAAGGATTAAAATATATTTGGCTTTGCCATCTGAGTAAAGATAATAATCATCCGGAACTCGCTTATAAAACAGTAGAACTTCTGTTAAGAAGCAAAGGGGTGCTTGTGGGTAAAGATGTACAACTCATTGCTTTAAAGCGAAGTACACCTTCCATGCTCTATGAGTTCGAATAAATTTCGATGAAAAAGTGAAAAAAAATGGTGCAAAATATTTGGTAGTTTAAGATAAAACGCCTACCTTTGCAACCGCAAATCAGAAATGAA
>UMHB01024397.1_pt1 | contig 18179 bp, 13 predicted proteins | sample 1965441 | NCBI WGS metagenome assembly UMHB01 (sample SAMEA4836089, study PRJEB28245) | human gut metagenome | biome: gut microbiome; material: fecal sample | place: Denmark | collected 2008 | reverse complement strand
CTTTCGGATATACGGGACGGGCGGTCATTTAGGTGTAGACTTACCCCGCGGCCTGCTCCGCCTCCGCTTTGGCGGCGCGGATGCCCTTTTGAGCGGAGAGCCACCGACCGTAAGCCCCGCCATACAAGTCCTTTTTCAGTTTCCGCAGCGCGGCCTTATATGCCTTCTCCGCTCCGCTGGGGCCGTTGTAGTGGAGATAGATCGCCAGCTCCTGAAAGGTCATGCCGACCTCGTCCGGCTGGCCGATGCCGAGGTAGCTCCGCACCAGATTCAACTCTCTGGGCGTCAGCACCTCCTCCATCCGCTGCATCAGCAGCGTCCGGCGCATGAGGCGGTCATAGGCCACGGCGGGATCGCCGCCGCAGCTGACGGAGAACACAGCATCCCCCAACTGCCGCGTGCAGCACAGCGTCTGGTATTCCTTCAACAGCGCCTCGGCCGACTTGGAGGATACCTTCAGCTTTTCGCATACCGCCTTGGTCAGTTCCGATTCAGATGTATCCTGCGCCTCGGCGCAAAGGTACGCCACAGTGCGGAGTTGGCTGCCGCGGCTGGTTGGAATGGACAGCGGAAAGGCGTATCGCGAGGCATAGTCGGACAGCGCCGCTTCTATCGCAGGTGTCGCATAGGTCAGCAGTTTTGTTCCATGGGTGGGGTCAAAGTGCCCCGCCGCGTCCAGCAGTGCCAGCGCCGCCTCCTGCTTCAAATCCTCCGTCTCACACCATGGTGTGTACGCCCGCGCCAGTCCGGTGAGGTACCCCTCGTTCTGTGAGATAAGCCGCTCCGCGGCGTTTTTGTCTCCGGCTTGTATTCGCAAAGCCAGCTCTTCGTTGCAGGGGCTATCTCCTGCAACGGTGTACATATTTTTCGTCACAGGAACGCCCCCCTTCCTCATTTCAGCCGTTTTTCCGCCTCCGCGTAAATGTGTTCCAATTCCATATCCCGCGCATATCCGTCAGCGGCGTAGTCATTGTTCATCAGCGCCTTGTCCCGGTAGTTCCCCGCCAGACAAAGCGCCTCCTGTCTTAGTTCGTCGGAGATTTTTCCCCGCCAGTGATGCTTGCGGATGGTGTCGGTGCGGGTATTGAACAGGCGGTAGACCGGGTGCTGCTTGTTCTGCTCCTTCTGGTGCTTCATCGCGCCGTACTGCCGGCAGGTATAGCGGCTGTCCTGCGGTGCGACGCCATCGCAGTATTTGGGGATGTGACCGTTGGTGGTCAGAAAGTATCTCCCGCAGCCTTGGCACTGGCTGGGTGCGTGGCCGTGGTGCAATCCGTTCACCAGGTCGAATACATAGAAGTCAATGGTGCGCCTGCAAATCACGCGCTGTGCGGTTTTCCATTTTTCCTCATCGTTCTCATCCTGAAAATATTTGAATCCTGTGATAACTCTCGGATAAGAGAAAAATTCCTCTACCCCGCCAAACGGCATTTGCTCCAACAGGATCAGAAAGCTGTCATCCTCGTCAAAGCACTCATGCGCCGCCTTTGCGAAGGCGTCTGCATTACGCCGCTTCGCTCTGCGCAGATATTTCTTTTCGAATGCGCGGATGAGCAGGCAAAAATTATAGATCGCCACCAAGATTCTCAGGATCGGCTCGCAAAAGGAAAGCGCCAAGTACGGAAGATGCGCCTCCTCTTCCTCATAGTCCCGATCGAGCCGCTCCTCGCTCAAGGCATGTTCAAGAGCCTCATACGCGCGTTGCTCTTCGCAATAGCAAAACGGAGGGCAAGTATACAGCCAGGAAACCGTGTCATGCAGCAGCGGTTTCAATTGTGCCGCAATATCATGGCGCTTGCTCTTTTCGGCTGTGCTCAAATCGTCCACAAGCGCCGTCAGCACAGTGATACGCTCCAGAAGAGGATCGTGGATCTCTCCGGCAAAGTTCAAAATCTCCGCTGCAAACTGTCCTGCCGGAAACTCCTTTCCCTCGTAGTACACACGGTCATTCCAGCAGTCCATTGTCATGGTGTCAAACGTGTTATACTGATCCGTCCCGATCTTCAAAAGCCCGCCTCCTGTCCCATATCTGTTTTATGGCTGTCCGGTGATATTCTCATTCTATCAAAAAATACAGAATAATCAAGTGAAAGGGTTAGAACCTCGACTGCAGCGAAGTCTCTGCCCTTATCCTTTTATCTGGAGGAACAAAAATTGAAAAAAGAAAACAGATTGCTGACCATCGACGGTGAAACGTTAATGAGTCAGCCGCTCACACCGCTGAACTTTGTGGTGGATACGTTGCTGTCCCAGGGCCTGCACATCCTCGCCGGCTCACCCAAGGTGGGAAAGTCATGGCTGGCCGTCACGGTGGCGAAGGGCGAAGCCGTCTGGGGCATGGGTGTGAAGCAGGGCACCACGCTCTACCTCCGCTTGGAAGACTCCACCCTCCGCATCCAGAACCGCCTGTTTGAGATCACGGAGGACGCCCCCGCCAACGTCCACTTCTCTACCAACAGCGACACCCTTGGCAAGGGCCTGGAGGAACAGCTCTGTGCGTTCCTCGCTGAGCATCCCGACACGGTGCTGGTCATCATCGACACGCTGCAAATGATCCGCGGCACCGGTTATGACAACACATACGCTGCGTCGTCGCGGACTTCATATCCTTCGTTTCCGCCTGCGCGGAAAATGTGTGGGAACTGGTGTCGGACAGTCGGACGCAGCCGGAGCTGCTGGGCGGCCGGATCGTCATTCTTCTCTCTGAGTTGATGCGTGACCGTGCGGAATTTATAGGCACTCCCACGGAGCTGTCCGCGCAGATCGACCCTGCGGGCAGCGAGGGCATCACGCCGAAAAAGGTATCCCGTCTGATCCTGCAAAGCGTTGCCGCACTAAGCAAAATCGGTATTTCCGCCGTGGTGCGCCGCAGCAACGGAAAGCGGCTCATCGAACTACGCCGTGCCGAAAGTGACGATGCACAGGGTACCCAAGCTGTTGACCCTATCGACCCTGCCGATGTCTCAGGCGGTGAAAACGCCCCGTGTTTCGGCGTGTGAGCCGCTGTTTGTGCGGTTAGGGGCTGGGGTGGCGTGTGTACCCGCCGAGGGGATATTCAGCCCGCACAGGGCGAGCACCGCGGTGGCATAAAAACGGCAAATAAGCCGCCGTAGCTCCTGCGCGTCCAGTGTTTCAACGGCATGAAGCGCACGCCGAGGGTAATGATACCACCCCCATGCAGGAACGCCGAAAAAGCGCTGTGTGCAGGAGGGAACAGCGTGTCCGTCGGCGCAGAGCACCCACTCTGAGAAAGCCGTTTTTTCTGCTGAAATAAACCCCGCGCGGGGTTGTTCCGACACAGACAAAGCGGCCAGAGGGTAGTGATACCACCCCCCACACAGAAGTGCCGAAAAAATGCAAAACAGGAGTTTTTATTACCGCCCCCAACAGGGCTCCCGCCGAAACCCAGCGAAGCGGTTTCGGCGGGAAGAAGGCGGTGCAGCGGAGTGAGCGAGTTTTCGTCGGCGGCAGCGACGGAAACGAGTGATATGCAGCTTGTGCCGCCGACAGCCAGCATCGCATTTGTCTGGTCTGCGGCGAAGCCGCTGCCCTGCCAAATGCACTGGGCGGGGCATGGCCCCACACCCCCAAGCTGCGGGCAGAAGCCCACACCCACTTTTAGCTACGATTGGAGAAAAACATGAAAAAAGATATCAAATTCAGCACGCGCATGGCGTTCGCTGACCGCGAGAAGATCAGGGCACTGGCGGCAAAGGCCCACATGTCCATGAGCGATTACGTCACCGCCTGCTGCCTCGGCAAACGGATCGTGGTCATCGACGAGCAGAAGGAACTGCTCCGCCAGCTCAAGGGCATCGGCAGCAACATCAACCGCCTCACCGTCCTCGCCAACATGGGCAAGGTGCAGGTCATCGGTCTGGAAAAAGCTGCCGGTGAGCTGTCCGAGGTCAGCGCCGCTCTGCGGGCTGTCATGGAAGGTCGGTGAGCCGCATGGCCATCGTACATTTTGTGAACTACAAACGGGGCACACAGTCCCGCGCCGCCATGCGCGGCGTGATGCGCTACGTCATGCAGGAAAAGAAAACCGCATGGGATGGCGTGCCGCTCGCCAGCGGCATCAACTGCCAGCCGCAGAGCGTCTACGACGATTTCCTGAACACGAAACTGCTTTACCACAAGGATGGCGGCACGATGTTCTATCACATGGTGCAGAGCTTTCCAAAAGGCGCGGCGGTCGATCCCCGGCAGGCTCACGAAGCCGCGCGGCGGCTGGCGGAATACTTCGAGGGCTGTGAGGTGCTGGTCTGCACCCATGTAGACCGGGAGCACATCCACTCCCACTGCGTCATCAACTCCGTCAACTTTGAAACCGGCAAAAAGCTGCACATGGCAAAGGAACAACTGCAAGAGTTGATGCGGCGCAATGACATGATCTGTCAGGAGATGGGCCTGCCGGTCTTTGAGCCGACCACACAGCAGGCCCGCGGCATGAGCGGCGCGGAATACCACACGGCTCTGAAGGGTCAAAGCTGGAAGCTGCGGCTCATGAACACCATTGACGAGTGCATGAAATACGCCGCCGACAAGGACGCCTTCGTTTCTCTAATGGAATCCGAGGGCTGCGCCGTCCGCTGGGAGAGCAGCCGCAAATACATCACCTACACCACGTCGGACGGACTAAAGTGCCGCGACAGCAAACTACACGAAGAAAAGTATTGCAAGGAGGCCATGGAGCATGAATTCAGAATACGCGCAGAACGCATCAAGAGAAAATTCCATCGAGCAGCGGAAATCGATGGAGGAATTGAAGCGGATGAACCAGCCGAACAGCGCGCCGCAGCCGCAACCGATCCAGCCCATCGTGATCCAGTGCGATCTGCCGTAGGCGATGAGCAAGCTGGCGGAGCAGGCAGGCGGAATAAACTGGGAGCTGGAGGAAATTCGGAAGACCCTGCCAGAATTGAAAACACGCATCGACCTGACACCGGTGCAGAAGTCGCTCACGGAGATGCAGAGATTGCTGACGGAGATGAACAGACTGCTGGAACGGGTTGGGAACCTGAGCGAGAAGTATTCCTCCAAGTGGATCGACTGGCTTCCGGACTTCAGCCTGCTGGTGGCCCTCAAGTGGGTCATGCTGGTGCTGATCCTTGGCACGGCGGCACTGGCAGGGTGGTATGGCGCGGCGGCGATCCGCGGCCTGTTCCTCTGATCCCCGCCGTGGCCGGACTGACCGCTGTGGGGACATTGATGGACGAGGATGAGAATGCCGAGGAAAAGCGGCGGCGCATGGAGGCGAAGATCGCCGCCGAAAACCTCGGCGCTGTGATCGGCTTCGCCGCGGGCACGGCTATGGCGGTGAACGAAAAATTGGACGAGCAGTCTGTGCAAGAAAAACAGCAGCAAACCATGGGAGGACTCTAAAAATGGCAAGCATCAAGCAATTGGACGAGCGGCGATATAAGATCACCGTCAGCAACGGCTACCGGCCCAACGGCAAAAAATCAGCAAGGCGAAGACCATTCAAGTTCCGCCTGGTGTCCCCAAGCGCGGCATCGGGCAGTATGTCGTCCACGCCGCCGAAGAACTGGAGCGCAGCTTCAAGACCGGCTACGCCGAGGACGGCGAAATGACCTTTGAGGAATTCGCGTCCCGCTGGCTGAAGCGGCAGACGAAATACGCCCCCAGCACCATCGCTGCGTACCGGCGGATGCTGGAGGTGGTGTATCCCATAATCGGCGGCATCCGCCTCAATAAGCTCCGACCGATGGCGCTGGAAAATATGCTCTCCGCGCTGCGCAAGCGCAAGCACCACGGAAAGCTCATCAACGAATCCACTGTGCAGCGGTACCTCTCCGTGGTCTCCGCCGTACTCAGCGACGCCAAGCGCAACGAGATCATCGAGAAGAATCTCGCGCGAATGTTAGATCTGCCCACGCCGCAGCGCACGGTGCAGCGCATCCCCACGCGAAGCGAGGTGGAAAAGCTGCTGGACACGCTGGCAAAGGAGCCGCGGCACTACCGTCTGTTCTACCTGCTCTCCATGTACACCGGCTGCCGCCGGGGCGAGCTGTGCGCTCTGCAATGGTCGGACTTTACCGGCACGCAAAACGGTCTGCTACTCACCGTCAGCCGCTCCCGCAGCAGCGTTCCCGGCAAGGGCATCGTGGAGGGCAGCACCAAAAACGGCAAGAGCCGTGAAGTCTATCTCTCCTCTGACCTGCGGGGCATCCTCCTCGCCTACAAGCGCCGCAAGCAGATGGAGGCGGACAAGCAGCGCCGCAAGCTCAGTCCCTACCTCTTCACCGACGAACAGGGGCAGCTCATCCACCCGGACACCTTCACCAAGCGGCTGCGGAAGATCTATGCCGCCATCGGCTTTCCACGGGAGTACCACCTTCACACCCTGCGGCACTACTTCGTGACCTCGCTGTTGCACTGCGGCGTGGACAAGCAGACGGTGACAGACCTCGTGGGGCACGCGGACACCGGTTTCTTAGAGCGCACCTACTGCCACCCCCAGCAGGCGCAGAAGGAGCAGGCGGCAGGCTCCATGCTCACCATGCTCCGTCCGGACGGCGGACAGATTTTCAATCTCGCCACCTGTTCTCCGAAGCGGCACAGCGCATGATTGCTGCTTTCGTAGAAAATCATTTTTCCTCAAAATTAAGGATAGCTTTGCCGCCGCGCTTGCGGTATGTTGTGCTTACAAAATAAGCCTCAACTGTACCGAGGTCAAATGAAAGAGAGGTCATTTTTATGGCAAGCATCCGCAAGCGCGGCAGCAGCTATCTCATCGTGGTGTCCATGGGCTATGACTACAACGGCAAGCGCATCAAGCCCCAGCAGAAAACCGTCCACCCTCCGGAAGAGCTGACGCCCAGGCAGGTGGAAAAGTGGCTCAACGAACAGGCCGTCCTCTTTGAGCGGGAATGCCGCCACACGCCGCAGCCCGTCCAGCAGCTCACGCTGGCAAAATACATCGACCTGTGGCTGACGGACATCGCTCCTGGCAAGCTGGCCAAGTCCACCATCCGCCGTGACCGGCAGGACATCGAACGCATCCTCCCGGCGCTGGGGCACTACAAGCTCACCGAGCTGCGGCCGGAACACTTCCGGAATTTCTACGCAGAACTGCGAAAAGTCATCAGTCCCGATACGAAAAAGCCACTCTCCGAGTACACCATTGAGGGCGTGCACGCAACGCTGTGCAGCATCCTCTCTGATGCCGTGGAGGGTGGCTTTCTTTCGCATAATCCGGCATGGCGCACCTACCGCTACGCCGGTCGCAAGTGTGAAAAGAAGATCGCGGACGAGGAAACGGCGCAGAAGATCATCGCCGCGCTGGAGGGCGAGAGCATCAAGTACGAAACCTACTTCAAGCTCATCATCGCCACAGGAATGCGGCGGGGTGAGTGCTGCGGTCTGAAGTGGTGCGACATTGATTGGGAGCAGCGGTCCATCCACATCTGCCGCAACGCGGTCAAGGTGACGGACGAGGAGATCTTCGTCAAGGAACCCAAGACCCACGCGGGCAACCGCTATGTGTACTTCTCCGCTGAGATGGAAAGTCTTCTGCGGGAGTACCGGCAGGAATGCGCATACATCACCGAAATCTATGACCAGCGGCAGCTGACCACCGATGACTTCCTGTTCCGCCGTCAAGGAGCGCAGCTCCCCATGACGCCCACCACCTTCACCTACCGCTTCAAGCTGATCCTCAAGAAGAACGGCTTGCCGCAGGAGCTGAACGTCCATTCCCTCCGGCACACCGCCGCCAGTCTGATGATCGCGGGCGGTACGGATGTGGCCACGGTGGCGGGCATCCTCGGCCACAGCCAGCCCTCCACCACGCTGGACATCTACACCCACGCCTTCGACAAAAACAAAAAGGCCGCCAGCGCAAAGCTGCAAGAGGGACTGAAAATATAAACGCTATCAATTGAGCAAGATATGTATTGGAGTTGAGCCTTGTATTCCCTTATGCTATAATAATTAAAAAAAGTCTCTATCGCATCTAAGTATTTGTATTTTCAAAAGGCGGGTGAATGCAATGCGTATGACTGAAACAGAGCTTTTCGACTATCTTAACAAAGTGTTTCCAGAAAAAATAATATATACAGATCAATATCGCCTCGGTGCATATTTACCTGCATTTGCAGATGTGCGTAAATACGCTAAAGCAGAAGGATTGTCATCCGCACAGTGGCTTACCAACAGGGGATTTATCTGGAGAGAAACCGGATATGTCGAATCAGATATGCGTATTCGGAACACGCATGAATTATCTCCAGAATGTAGTGCGTTTGACCTTGCTGACTATGTGTTTCGTACATATCCATTAGTTGGTGAATACCATTTAACCAATAGCGAAGATACCATACTCTATCAGTCCGCAAGTCAAACTGTTAAGAAAGTTCTATTAGATATGGGACGCACCACCGCAAAGGAGGACGCTGTACTTGTACTCGAAACAATAAACTTGTTGAAAGGGTGGTCCTCTGAGTTGGCAGATGATGAGAACTCCGGGTCGCTCTGGAACTACATATTTCTTCAATATGGATTCAAATCAGAAAATTCTGACGCTGCTACAAATAAATTATACAATTATTTCAGAAGCGCGATCAAGGATACATTGACCCGTTACAAGAGATTCTTTGCCCCAGAGGGAACCCAGCGATATTATACATCATTACTACTCCATGCTCTGGCACCGAAACAAAGCATTGAATCTCTATATTCTATTTTGTTCGATTTTTATGTTAAAAACCTTGATTTTCAATATATTGCAGAGGATATCAGCTACAAAGTTTTCACAAAGGGCATGCGTGCCCGCTGGGATTCCCGCATCAGCAAAAACGACGAATTGCAGTTGAGAGCAGATGCCATATTTTCCGGCCTGCAGACATTGTTTAAGGAACGTCCCGGATATATGGCAGTTCTCTGTGACTCCATTGTGAAAAAGATGGATGCTATTCTCCGAAACGAAGGCACTGATCTTATCGATCCCAAGCGAAATTATTGGGATGCCATCCTCGTTGATTGGTATCAGAGGAAAAGCAACACTGAACGGATACAGGCTCAGGGAGAGCAACGACAGAGGAAAGCGGAATACATCGCAACTACAACCGACCGGATCTATGCCCAATATGCAATGGAGCATTCTTCTGTTGGCATCGTAATTCCTAAGATTCGTTTGCCTGGGGTAGCCCCACAGCGCCCAGCCATCAATATCTGTCAAGGGGAAAACTGCATCTATAATTCTGAACTCTCGGTTACCGGGGATGAGTTATGCTTAACAACAAGGAGTTGTTTCATTCCGTTTGAAGAAACCACATATGATTTTTCAAGCACACCCACTATACGAGTAGAGATTCGTTATGATGGAGAACTTCTCTATGATTCGGGGGGAAAACTATATCGCAGTTATATCTTATTGGATGCTACGGGCATTGAAAGAACGCCTCACAGTGGGATAATCTATCTGTTCGCTGACAACTCGCAAGAAGTCACCTTTCCTGACAATACGGATGGAATATTCAGTTGTCCATATCCGGGACAACTATACCGCATAAATTTGGATGAGGTGTCATCAACTGCAGTCAATGGCCATGAGATTTTTGTAAGCGCATCGACTGCAGCAAAATTCCGTCATCACACCTCCATACGAAAAGCAACTTTGGCTCAAGTAATCCAGCAAGGTGTTTCCACCGATATTTTTGTCGCTCCATTTCAGACCTTTATCATTCTCCCAAAAGGAGAAAAAAGCATACGATACCAGTTTTCTATCGATGGAATACGCTATAATGCAAATGCCTTTTGTAAAAACGAGAATGAATTGGAACTTCCATCAAACAACGATGGTCACTGTCACCGTATTCGCATAATCGACCTTGCCACTGATTCGGTAAAATACGAATTCAATTACATAGTCCTTGCAGATTTCAGCGTTAACCTGCACGCCCCTATCTATTATGCAGACGGATCGCAGACAAATGTCGATATCTCCTTTGCATCCAAGCAATTTCACTATTCTCTGATCTTAGGAGATTCATCAGATAATATGATTGTCCCCATTTCAGGGATGGAATGGCAACTTGAATTGTGTATTCCCTTAGTTAACTGCACCTTTATGGGGCATAGTGCATTCAAGTCATCTAATATGATTTGGTACAAATCCATTCCACATGACGAATTTGTACAATTGACGCTACCAGAAGGATGGGATGGACAACTTATGCTCGGCACACGCCCTATCCCCGAAGTGAGCCCCGGCTATTTTGAACTTGGCAATGTGCTCCATGCACTGATAGCAGCGCAAGCGGAGTACGATTTGTGGCTTTCATTGAAAAGCACAATGGGAGAGCATTCAAATCGCAAAATTACTACCATTGTCTGTAAACCCACTTTTGCTACACCGCCAATCGAAGTAATCGATAATGCTCTGTGCTGGCAGCCGAAGGGAAACTACGTTGGCGATTCTGGGAGCACCTTTCAAATCGAAATCCAACGTCCCAACGGAAGCATTGATACTTACACAGCACCAGCAGAAAACACCATCCTTGCGAACTCTGATTCTTTCGCTTTTGGAACCTATTCTTATCAAATTTTTCTAAAAAAGAAAAGCCTGTTTTGCACCGGAGTGGATGAGCTTATTTTCAAGAGCACATATTGTATCGGAAACCCATTCGAATGGATTTATGACGGAAAAGAGCTCATCATAGGCGATGCATTGTATTGGGATTTTGACACGGAAACTTTAAAAACATTACTCATGAAGTATGGATGCGGGATTCTGACAAATTTAGACTACCAAGGAACAAGCATCGCATCTGGTGAAACAATGCCAGCACCTTGCTACTCGGGAACGCTATCCTTTATCAGCAATACCGGTCAATATATTCCATTCAATTCCAAACCATCAAAAGAATATGAATTGGTCAATCCTGTTATGGTCTGGATCGTCAACGAGCATCTGCTAATCTTGCGGTGCGTGACGGAAGATGCGGTATATGTTGACAAGCACTTTTCTACTATAGTTAATCGTAATCCGGCTACTTATATGAGTAAGGCTGAACGATATCAGCGATTAAAGATACCCGATTATTTCAAGTACAGTATTAGAGAGGGCTACTGATATGTTTGATCCTATCAAGGCTTCTAAGGAAATCAAAGATAGCTATATTGATTATATCACGACCACTTTTGATATGGCTGACACCGACTATGAGCGAGAATTTCGGAAAGAGTTGCAGACGGACGGTATGGTAGCCAGCGGGCCCTTTCTTGATATTGGCGGCTCCTATGAAACAGGGCATACATTGCGGGAATTGATCCAAGCACAAAAAGCGAGTGTCTTGTTTGAAAGCCTGGAGCCTGTTGCAGAAAAAGAGCGCGAGCTAAAGTTAGACAGGCCTCTTTATCAGCATCAGGAAACAGCCATGCTGAAAGCGGGCAAAGGGGAAAATCTGGTCATTACCACGGGAACTGGTTCTGGTAAAACAGAGAGTTTTTTGCTGCCCATTATCAATCATCTACTGCGAGAGCAAGAAGCCGGAACTCTTTCCGCCGGTGTCCGTGCAATCATCATTTATCCGATGAATGCGTTGGCCAATGACCAGATGAAGCGTATGCGCGCTCTTTTCAAGAATTACCCTCAGATATGCTACGGTGTTTACAATGGCAATACCGAGCATACACAGTCCAAGGCGCTGGCAGAGTATCACCGCACCTACCACGATGAAACTGGGGAGCCGACTGATCCCGCGCCCAACGAGATTATCTCCCGTGAGGTCATGCAAGAAAGACCTCCCCATATTCTCATTACCAACTACTCCATGCTGGAATACATGATGCTACGTCCAAAGGATGACGCGGTATTCTCTGGAGCCAAGCTGAAATTTATTGTTTTAGACGAAGCACACATCTACAAAGGTGCAACAGGCATGGAGACCTCCCTGCTGATGCGCCGACTCCGAGCGAGGATCAGCGAACCCGATAGCGTTCAATACATTCTGACAAGTGCAACGCTTGGCGGACCTGATGCAGATGGTGATATTCTGAGCTTTGCTGAAAAGCTATGTGGTGTTGCATTCCAACGCTCCGGAATCATTCGTTCTACAGAAAAGCGACCTGCCATGGAAGATTTTTTGGACTTTGCACCAGCACTTTTTGAGGAACTGCAAAGAAGTCCTGATATTTCCTCCGTGTTAGACTGCTATCACGCTGACTTTGCTCCGGGAGGGAGCGAGGATGAAAAGCTCTATGCGCTTTTCTTGCATTCTCGGCTGTTTGCTTTGCTCCGGAAGGTCGCACACCAGCCAATTACGGTTGCACAGCTATGTCAGGCTCTGTCCGAAATATGCCCCATGACAAATGAACAGGTCATAGCCTTCATTACAGTCTGTGCTCGCGCCGAAAGAGATGGCGCAAATCTGATCAAACCCCGCTATCACTTTTTTGTGCGAGCCTTGGAGGGGGCATATATCACACTCGCTTCTCCTAAGCGTCTGTTTTTACATCGGAAGCACTCGTTTACAAACGAAAACAACAAAACCGATGCTACGGTATTCGAGGCCGCTGTCTGCACAGATTGTGGACGAATGGCTATTGTCGGCAGAGAAGAAGGCGGCGCTTTGCGCCCATCAGCGCGGAAGGGGCTGGACGACCCTTCCGACTTCTATTACCTTAAGGACGGCGCAGAAGATGCACTGATTGACGAGGAAGATTGTGCAGATGATGCCACAAACGATTTTGTCATTTGCTCGGTTTGCGGGGCTATCTCTACGGAAGCAGACACAAAATTTAAGCCACTATGTGAACACAGCGAATCCAACTATCGCAAGCTTCGCAAAATAGAACAACACAAAAACCATGTTGCCAGATGCCCTGCCTGCGGCTTTGGTTCGTTCCGTCGCTTCTATTTGGGAAGCGAAGCAGCCACCGCTGTATTGGGAACCGAGCTTTTCGAGCAACTTCCCAACGAGGAAGTCACCATAGCATCAGCACTAAAGGAAAATCAAAATTCTGGTCGGCGCAGCATCTTCGCTGGCACAGCGCAACCACAGCAAATACGTAAAAAGCTGATGCGGCAGTTTCTTTGCTTCTCTGACAGCCGAAGTGAAGCGGCGTTTTTCGCCTCCTATATGGAGCGTTCCTATGATGAATTTTTGCGTAGACGAGGTATTTGGCACATTGCGGAGAAATATCGCAATAGCGGCATAGTAAAAGTAAGCGTATTTCAATTCGTCGATGAACTCAGCCGCTATTTTGAAAACAACAGATCTTTTGCCGAGTGGGATGCTGGCGAAAATCAAGATGTGGGTAAGTTATCTGCTGCGAGCCGCAGTAATGCGTGGGTGGCGATTCTGAATGAAATGTTCAATGCCCGCCGCGGCACCAGCCTTGTGTCAATGGGCGTACTTTCTTTTGCATACAGGCGAAATGCTCAGGTAGCTACGGCTTTTCAGGGCGATCCGTATAACCTCTCATCACAGGATGCCATAGCTCTGCTTGAACTTCTGACACAGGACGCGGTATTCTCCGGTGCCGTCGATGCGGGAAAGGAATATACACTGACAGCCGCTGAACGCGAGTATATTTTCTTTACACCCTCGGCAAAGAAGTTGGTATTGCTGCGTACAGGAGACTCCGCAAAGCAAAGCTGGATCTCCGGGTGGCGTGGTCGAAAGCGTCCCAACGGGAATTATTATCCCAACAGTCGACTCGTGCGGCTGACGCGAGCATTGGGTATTTCCGATGATGAAGCGGATGTCATTTTAGAAGATTATTGGACTAATGTGTTCAAAGCGGAAACGGAGGAATTTGTACTCGATGCGAACGATTTTGATATTTGCATCGGTGGAACCGAAAGCACAAAATTTTACCGTTGTAAGAAATGTGGTCGGGTCACGCCGTATAATGTAAAAAAACAATGTGCTTCCGTAAAATGCGCAGGAACTTTGGAACCCTGTGATCCTCTAAAGGATTCTGCCATGAACCACTACGCCCGCCTCTATAGCAGCAGTCACTCTGAACCGCTATATATCAAGGAGCATACGGCGCAGCTTGCAAAGGATCAGCAAACACGGTATCAAGAAGCCTTCGTGCAAAAGAAAATCAATGCACTCAGTTGCTCTACGACTTTTGAAATGGGTGTCGATGTGGGCAGTCTGGAAACTGTGTATATGCGTGATGTCCCGCCCAGTCCATCCAATTATGTGCAGAGGGCAGGCCGTGCCGGTCGAGCAAAGCATTCTGCGGCATTTGTTATGACTTATGCGAAATTATCCTCTCACGACTTTACATATTATGACGACCCGACGGCTATGATCAGCGGAAAGATCAAAGCCCCAATTTTCGAGATTGAGAACGAAAAGATATTAAATCGTCATATTTTTGCTGTAGCTCTGAGTTCCTTCTTCGCACAGCACAGGGAAGTCTATGCGGGTGATAACCAAACCGTCTTGTTGAATGAAGGCGGCTATGAACTGCTGAAGGAGTACTTAAATACACAGCCGGAAAATCTCCGACAGCTTTTACTACGCTCGATTCCAGCAAAAATGCATCAGCGCCTTTGGATTTCTGATTTCGGTTGGATAAACAGACTTTGCGGAGAGAACGGTGTTCTTGAAACCGCCGTACAGGATTTCCGTGGAGCAGTAGCGGAAATGGAAAAAGAACTGTTGGCTTGCCGCCGCAGACACGATGATGAAGCCGCTGGAGTCTGGAGTCGTACCCTTAGAAATTTCAGGTGCAGCAAAGATGACAACGCTGGAAAAAAGAGTCTTATCGGTTTTTTGGTCCGGAATAATGTACTTCCCAAGTACGGTTTCCCTGTGGATACCGTTGAGTTGATTCCGGACATCAACGCCGTGGGGCGAGGAAAAGCTCTGCAATTAGCCAGAGACCTACAAATGGCCATCGCAGAGTACGCTCCCGGTGCAGAGGTCGTGGCAGATGGCAAAATGTATGTCAGCCGCTATATTCGCAAAATGCCGGGTAAAAATGCGGACGCCGCATGGGAGAAAGGCTTCTACTGCCCCAAGTGTCCTGCTTGCGGTCAGCCAAACTTCACTAAAGATCCTGTTACTGGCAGTGGTCGCGAATGCGTTTCCTGCCATACACCCATCAAACGCCTGTCTTGGAGAAAAACATTGGAACCGCGCATGGGATTCTGTGCAGAAAAAGAAGCCCGACCTGTTCCTATGCACCGCCCCGAACACGATTTTAAGACAGACGACTACTATATCGGAGACCCGCATCGTAATCTAATCGCCAAGCAAATATTCGAAGTAAACGGTCAAGTTCTGCAAATTGAATCCACCTCAAATGACTCTCTCGTAGTCATTGGTCAGACAGATTACAAGGTTTGTCCTGCTTGCGGATATGCAAGCGAAACCGGAGTCCCCCTTGAGCACAAGAATTTCAGAGGATACCGTTGTGTTAATAAGGAGGGCAACTCAACAGAATATCGTTTGTCGCATGATTTCAAAACAGATGTGGCAAAAATTACCTTTGTGACACAAGAGGCGGCAGATATAAATGTGATGCTGTCAGTGCTCTATGCTCTGTTAGAGGGATTGTCCCGCGAGATGGGGATAGAGCGCACCGACATCAAAGGATGTTTGTTCTACACATCTGTGGATGGGTGTATGATTTTCTCTGTTGTTCTATATGATGCAGTCGCTGGTGGTGCAGGCCATGTTCGCAGAATTGTGACCGCAGATGGACAAGCGTTTCAACAAGTTCTTGCAAAGGCAATTTCCGTTGTAGACAGCTGTAACTGCGACTCGTCTTGCTATAGATGCCTAAGAAATTATTACAATCAAAAGATTCATGATAACCTAAATCGTAAACAGGCCTCCGCATTTTTACATCAGTGGGCGGGGAACATGAACCCATTACCGGTGGAAACAATTGAATAAAAAATTTCCCTCTGCCATATAGCAGAGGGAAATTTTTTTGGTACGCCCGACTGGATTCGAACCAGCGGCCTTTAGAGTCGGAGTCTAACGCTCTATCCAACTGAGCTACGGGCGCGTATTCGGTTGTTCCGGCAAGAGATAGTCCCCTTACACATCGCTCGATAGTATAACAGATTTTTCCGGTCATGTAAAGCCTTTCTTTGCAAAAATTTTTATCCCTGCAAAGATTGTTAAAAAATTTGACAAGTCCGGCATTTTATTTTAAAATAGTGATAACATATTTTTTCAAAGCAGGTGGATCAAATCATGAAAAAAGAAAATATCTCGGACGCCGTCATTCGCCGGCTTCCCCGGTATTACCGGCAGCTGACCGATCTTTATCACCGTGGCATTGTCCGCACCTCCTCCCACTCTCTGGGGCAGGAAATGAATATTACCGCTTCTCAGATCCGTCAGGATTTCAGTTGTTTCGGTGAGTTTGGCCAGCAGGGATATGGATACAACGTTGAAGAACTTCGTTCCGAGATCGGTCACATTCTGGGTGTGGACAACGATCACCATCTCATCATGATCGGTGTCGGCAACCTGGGCCGCGCATTGCTGAACAACTTCCCCTTTGAAAACACCGGCTTCACCGTGGACGCCTCCTTTGACGTCTCTCCCGATGTGATCGATACACAGATCAACGGCATCCCCGTTTATTCGACCGATGAGTTGGAGTCCTACATCAAGCGCCACGCCGTGGACGTTGTTGTTCTGACCATTCCTCAGGCTGTGGCACAGGCTACCGCCAACCGGTTGATCGACCTTGGGATCCGGGGCTTCTGGAACTTTACCAATGTGGAGCTGTCCAGCCCCAATCCGGATGTTCAGTTTGAAAACATTCACTTTGCCGACAGCCTTCTGACCCTAAGTTACCGCATCGCCAATCACTGAGAAAGGAACTCCCCATGAAAAAGCTGGTCCTGTTCCTATCCGTATGCGCGCTTCTGGCCTCTGCCGTCTGGGTCGGCGCCGCTGGGGACGCGGGAGATCCGCTGGCATCTCTTTCTTACTTGAACGGCGAATTTTCCCAACGTGCAGAGAAAAAAATCGATCAGGCATTGGAGCAGTCGGACAAAGAGTTGGCCGAACGTCTGAAAAACGGTGAGGTAGGCGAGGCAACTGCCACCTGGCAGGAGACCCGCCTCAAAGAGGGTGACACGCTTCACGGCGTCACAGGCACCGGCGTTCTGCTGCTGGCCGGCCGCGGGCGCGTGACCTATGAATCCGGCGCTGTGGTGGATGTTACCACCGGAGCTGTGGTTCCCAGCGGTACGAATCTCACCGCCAACCACCGCTATCTGACCGCCGAGGACACCACCGCCGCCTATACCGTCACCTCCGAAACCGCGGTGGTGGACTATCAGGGGCAGTACGCCTTCTCCTATTCCGACCGGCCGGACTACAACGCCATGGCCGCCGCCCTGAAGTCCCTGCATCTGTTCAAGGGCACTTTCACTGGCTACGGCGAGGGCTTTGATCTGGAGGCTGCCCCCACCCGCCTTCAGGCCCTCATCATGTTCATCCGGGTCTTGGGTGAGGAGGAGCAGGCGCTGGCCTGGTCCGGAACTACGCCGTTCAAGGACATCGAGAAAGGCTCTCAGGCGGAGCATTATGTGGGCTACGCCTATGAAAAGGGCTATACGAACGGCTACACAGCCACGTCCTTCAAGCCCGCCGGGGCTGTCAACGCCTATCAGTACACGGAATTCGTGCTCCGCGCCATGGGATACAGCTCCGCTGCCAACAAGGATCTGTCCGATACCCTGCTCCGGGCCGTGAACGCCGGTGTCCTGACCGACGGTGACGCTGCCATGCTGCAAAGCGCCGCCTTCCTGCGGGCGCAGCTTGTGTACATCTCCTATTACGCCTTGGAGGCTGACCTGCCTGACGGCAGCCAGTCTCTGGCCGACCGCTTGATGGACTTGGGCGTTTTTACCAGAGACGAGTGGCGCGGCTCGTGGAAGCTGGTCAAGAGTGATCGCCTCTAAAAAATTCCGCACCTTCTTCACTGGGGCACATACTATGGATTGAGACCGCATGAACGGTCTACATCTCGATCTCATAGGAGGTTCCGATATGTGCTGTAATAACGGTTGCGGAGGCGGCGGGAACTGCTGCTGGATCATCATTTTGCTGATCATCATCTGGTGCTGCTGCGGCAGCGGCGGTTGGGGCGGCTGCAACAACGGCTGCGGCTGCAATAGCGGCTGCGGTTGCTAAGATCAAAGCCCCGTGCCTTTATGGGCA
>UMHB01011108.1_pt1 | contig 18303 bp, 10 predicted proteins | sample 1965441 | NCBI WGS metagenome assembly UMHB01 (sample SAMEA4836089, study PRJEB28245) | human gut metagenome | biome: gut microbiome; material: fecal sample | place: Denmark | collected 2008 | reverse complement strand
GAGAACCTGAAGTACTTCCTGGAAGCTCTGATGCCCACCTGCCACGAGTGCGACATCAAGATGGCCATCCACATGGACGATCCTCCTTGGGATATCTTCGGCCTGCCCCGCCTGCTGGTGGACGAGCCCAGCATCGACCGCTTCCTGAAGATGGTGGACGATCCGTACAACTGCCTGACCCTGTGCACCGGCAGCCTGAACGCAAACCCCAACAATAACTGTGCCGAGATCATCCGCAAGCACTGCGACCGCATTGCCTTCGGCCACGTCCGCAATATCCACCACTTCCCCAACGGCGACTTCTCTGAGGCTGCGCACCGCGACTGCTGCGGCGAGACCGGCATCATTGAGGTGATGCGCGCTTACCATGACTGCGGCTTTGAGGGCTACATCCGTCCTGACCACGGCCGTCAGCTGTGGGAGGAAGGCCCCGGCGTCTGCCGCCCCGGCTATGGCAAGTATGACCGTGCTCTGGGCATCCAGTATATGCTGGGTATCTGGGATCTGCTGGACCGTCTGGATGAAGAAAAGAAGGGCTGATGATTATGAAGCTGTCTGATATCAAAAACGGCAATCTGTCCGCCGAGTGGGCAGAAAAGGGCTACGAGCTGCCCAAATTCGACATTGAGGCTGTCAAGGCCAAGACCCACGCCGAGCCCACTTGGGTGCACTTCGGCGCAGGCAACATCTTCCGCGCTTTCCCCGCTGCCGTGCTGAACGATGCACTGAACAGCGGCAAGTACGACCGCGGCGTCATCGTGGCTGAAAGCTTCGACTACGAGATCATCGACAAGGCTTACCAGCCCTACGATAACCTGAGCCTGCTGGTCTGCCTGAAGTCCACCGGCGAGATCGAGAAGAAGGTGGTGGCTTCCGTTACCGAGAGCCTGAAGGCTGACTACTCCTTCGGCGAGGACTGGGCACGTCTGGTGGAGATCTTCCAGAACCCCAGCCTGCAGATGATCTCCTTTACCATCACCGAGAAGGGCTACGGCGTTGCTCCCGCTGACTTGGAGCGCGGCCTGACCCCCGTGCTGGCCATGGGCAAGGTCACTGCTCTGCTGTACGAGCGCTTCAAGGCCGGCAAGCTGCCCCTGACCGTGCAGAGCATGGATAACTGCTCTCACAACGGCGATAAGGTCAAGACTGCCGTCCACGCCTACGCTGCAAAGTGGGTGGAGCAGGGTTTGGTGCCCGCCGAGTTCCTGGCCTATGTGCAGGACGAGACCAAGATCACCTTCCCCTGGAGCATGATCGATAAGATCACCCCGCGCCCGGACGCAAAGGTGCAGGAAATGCTGGCAAAGGACGGCTTTGAGGACAACTACACCATCGTGACCGAGAAGCACACCTTCACCGCTCCCTTCGTCAACGCCGAGGAGACCCAGTACCTGTGCATTGAGGATCACTACACCAACGGCCGTCCTCCGCTGGAGCTGGGCGGTGTGCTGTACTGCGACCGCGAGACCGTGGATAAGATCGAGAAGATGAAGGTCTGCACCTGCCTGAACCCCCTGCACACTGCCATGTCCATCTATGGTTGCATGCTGGGCTACAACCTCATCTCTGCTGAGATGGCAGACGAGGATCTGCGCTCCTTTATCCAGAAGATCGGCTATATCGAGGCTATGCCTGTTGTGGTCGATCCCGGCGTGCTGAACCCCTACGAGTTCATCGGCGCTGTCATCAACCGCCGTCTGCCCAACCCCTTTATGCCCGATGCTCCGCAGCGTATCGCTACCGATACCTCCCAGAAGCTGGCTATCCGCTTCGGCGAGACCATCAAGGCTTACGAGGAGCGCGGTCTGGACAAGTCCAACCTCGTGCTGATCCCGCTGGTGCTGGCAGGCTATGCCCGCTACCTGAAGGGCATCGACGACAACGGCCAGCCCTTCGAGATCTCTCCCGATCCGCTGCTGGCTGAGCTGCAGGCCATCGTCAACCCCTTGGAGGTCAAGGAAGGCGAGCAGGACTTCAGCTGCCTGAAAGCTCTGTACAGCCGTGCCGACGTGTTCGGCGTGGATCTGTATGCCGTCGGTCTGGGCGAAAAGATCGAGGGCATGGTCAAGGAGCTGTACGCTGGTAACGGCGCAGTGCGCAAGACCCTGCACAAGTACACCCTCGCCCGCTAAAACTTTATAACGCTATTTCCGTGACCCACGCTGCGCTTTTGCTTTGCCGCAGCGTGGGTTTTTGTTTTGTGAAAATTGTTATGTAAAAACAGACTCCCGGAGCGTCCGCAGACGCTCCGGGAGTTCGAAAGAAAAATAGATTTTCCGCTGCCCTTATTTCCGGCAGTCGTGCAGGCTGGCAGCGGGCAGGGCGCTGCCCAGCAGGCTCCATGCGGCATCCATGCTCTCGTTCAGCAGATAGGCCTGATTCTTCTGGACGTAGATGTACACCGCCTCTTTGGTGCGGTAGGCGCAGTACACGGTGTTCCAGGTGTAGCGGTTGGTGGGCTCGGTCTTGTTCTGCTCACCGGCCATCCAGACCGAAAGCCCGGCGGCGTCCAGTTCCAGCCGGTAGAAGGGACGGGGCAGACCCAGCTTTTTGATCTGCTTGGAGAGGTTGGCAAAGAAGGTACCGAAGTATACGGCGGGCAGACCGATGGCTACGATGGCCAGCACGGCGGTCAGCAGCCCGGCACCCTCCCGCTTGCCGATCTGGCTCAGGCAGATGCCGGCACACACCAGCAGAATGGCGGTGAACACCGCCGGACGCTGCCAGCCCTTGTTGTGGCGCAGCAGGTCAAAAGATGCAAAATCGTGAAAGCTTTTTTCGTCCATCTGAACGGAAACGCAAACATTCTGGGTCATAAAGTTACCCTCCTTTTTGGGCATAGTACCACATTTACCGGCAAGAAGCAAGCAAAAGATGCACCGGCGGCGGTGCATCCGGCTTGCAAACCGCCCGCAAGGCGTGGTAAAATAAGATATTATCTGGGGTGTATCTGAAAAGTCGAAAATTTAGTCTATTTCTACAAGCACAGCTGGATTTTGCGTGAAACAGCCTTGAAATCCACAAAGGATTCCTGCGGCTATTTGCCTTAAATCCCGCTTGTGCTTGCGAAATATTCGTCATTTTCTTTGTTTTCAGATACACCTTACGAAAAAGGGGGAAGCCTTGCATGGAAAAGCGCAACTGGAAGCACAGCGTTACGCTCAAGCAGCGCATGGTGCTGTGCTTGGCAGCCTTTTTTGCGGCCTTTGCGTTGCAGCTTGCCCTGAACGGCTATCAGGCACGGGCGGTGCAGCAGGTGCAGGACGACCAGATGGGCAACTTTAACGCCATCAGCCGCTTTCAGGGCGGCGTGGAAAGCTCCATCAGCATTCTGGAAGCGTACCGCTGGGAGAACGGCGAGACTGAGGAAATGCTGGAAAAGCTTCAGGCAGCCTGCTCCACCAGCAACGCATGGCTGTGGCGCATCCGATCCAATATGGACGGCTTGCAGAACGTCAGCGATGAGCAGTGGGTGCTGTACGGCGCGGTGGAGACCACCTACGGCAGCTACAACACCCTGCTGGAAGAGCTGGAAGGCTACCTTTCCAGTGGGCAGGAAGCAAAGGCTTCCCAGCTGTACTACAACAAGGTCTCGGTCTGCGGCGGGTATCTGAGCCAGTACACCATGCAGCTGCTGAAAGCCTCGATCTTGGATGCCCAGACTACTTACACCGAGATCTCGGAGCTGGGCGAGCGGATCGCCCTGATGCAGATCGTGGTGGTGGCACTGTGCGTGGCGCTGGGCTGCGCCTCCGGTCTGATGGTCATGCAGCTGCTGACTCCGGTGTCTCAGATGATCGAGGCCTCCCGCGCTATCAGCCGCAGCCAGTTCGATACCCCGGACATCCCGCTGCCCAAGCAGCCGGAGATCGGCCAGCTGGCGGAGTCCTTCAACCGCATGAAGCACTCTATGGCGCAGCAGGTGAGCACCTTACAGGAGAAAAACGAGATCGAGCGGGAGTTGCATCGCCAAAAGACCGAGGCGCTGGAACTGCAGAACCGCATGGAGCGCAGCCGGTTGCAGCAGCTGCGCAGCCAGATCGACCCGCATTTTCTGTTCAACACCCTGAACGTCATCCAGCAGATGGCGGGCACAGAGTCCGCCTACCGCACGCAGGCGCTCATCATGGCGCTTTCCCATCTGCTGCGTTACAGCCTGATGAGCAACGATGAGCAGGTGCCCCTCTCCCGGGAGGTGCGCGTTGTGGACGAGTACTACTCCATCTACCATGTGCGTTTTGGCGACCGGGTGCAGATGGAGTGGGCGTTCTCGGATTCGCTGGATCTGACCGAGACGATGGTGCCGTCCTTTATCTTGCAGCCTATCGTGGAAAACGCTTTCAAGCACGGCATCTGCCCCAAGGAAGAGGGTGGCGTGGTGCGCATCCGCATGATCCCCCTGCGGGAAAAAGGTCTGCTGTGCATCCGGGTGCTGGACAACGGCGTTGGCATTGAGCCGGAGCAGCTGGAACAGCTGCGCATGGCATTGGAGCAGCCCGCGCCCCGCTGGGAGCATATCGGTATTTATAATGTGGCTGCCCGTCTGCGGCTGCTGGATGCCCGCTGCCGGGTGGTGGTGCGCTCCCGGCCGGGGCGGGGAACTGCGGTGATCCTGTATCTGCCGCTGGTGGAGAATGAGGAGGAATTTGAGGAATGATTCGTCTGTTGATCGCGGATGATGAGAGGATGGAGCGGGAGGCGCTGGCGGATATCGTCATGCGCCGGTTCGAGCATGAGGTGACGGTGGAGATGGCGGAAAATGGCCGCAAAGCCGCCGACACCGCTGTGCTCTGGGAAGCAGACCTGATTTTGATGGACATTGAGATGCCGGGCATGAACGGCCTGGATGCCGCCCGCGCGGTGCTGGAACAGCGCCCGGAGTGCAAGGTGATCTTCATCACGGCGTACAGCCTGTTCCAGTACGCCCACGAGGCGGTGCATCTGGGCGCCTGCGACTATCTGCTGAAGCCGGTGGACCCGGACGAGACCGAGGCCGCCATCCGCCGCGCTATCCGGCAGATCGAGGCCGGCCGCCGCTTGGCCGAGCTGGCTGCGGAAGCCCCGGAGCCGGAAACCGCCCCGGAGCAGGAGACCGAGCCCGCCGGGGAAGGGGAGAGCGACCGCAACGCACTGGTGATGGACCATGTGCGCAAGTATATGGAAGATAACTATATGGCCGACCTCTCGCTGGACAGCGTGAGCGAAATTTTGCACATCAGCCCGGCGTACCTTTCGGCGCAGTTCAAAAAATACCAGAAGATGAATTTTCTGGACTGCCTGACCGAGCTGCGCATCAACGCAGCTAAAGAACTGCTGGCCGACCCCTTCCGCTCCGCAGCGGAGGTAGCCTCTATGGTGGGCTACGAGGACGCCAGTTACTTTGCCCGCGCCTTTAAAAAGCGCACCGGTATGACCCCCACCCAGTACCGGAAGGAAGCGGCAAAGGCAGCCCGGGAGGCGCGGCTGTGACCCGCCGTCAGCTGCTGCGTCTGCTTGCGGCAGCCCCGGCACTGGCAGTTACAGGCTGCACGGCGCAGTCTGCTTCTTCGCAGCAGGAGAAGCCGCTCATTCTGCGCTATGCGGAGAACCAGCCGGAGGACTACCCCACCAGCAAGGCGGCAAAGGCCTTTGCCGAACTTGTGGCGCAGCGCACGGGCGGCCGGGTGAAGGTGCTGGTTTACAGCGGGGCGGAACTGGGCGCAGAGCAGAGCGTCATCCAGCAGATGCAGTTCGGCGGGGTGGATTTTTCCCGCGTGTCCCTGAGCCAGCTGGCAGAGTACGAGCCGGAGCTCAGCGTGTTGCAGCTGCCTTACCTGTACAGCGATGCCCAGCAGATGTGGCGGGTGCTGGACGGCGACATCGGCGATGAGTTTCTGGCCATGCTGGACGGGATGGACTTAGTGGGGCTTTCGTGGTTCGATGCCGGTGTGCGCAGCTTCTACACCCGGGAAAAGGTGACCGGGCTGGATGATTTGCAGGGGCTGACCATCCGGGTGCAGGAGTCGGACATGATGAGCGACATGATCACCGCGTTGGGCGCAAAGCCGGCGCAGGTGGTGTACAGCAAGGTATATGCCGCCCTGCATAACGCCGAGATCGACGGGGCAGAGAACAACTGGCCCAGCTACGAGGTGATGGGACACTACGAGGTAGCGCCCTTTTTCCTGAAGGACGAGCACACCCGGGTGCCGGAGGTGCAGCTGGCCAGCCCGGCGGTGATGGAAAAGCTTGCCGCGCTGGACGAGAGCTTCCCGGAGGTGATCCGTGCCTGCGCCCGGGAGAGCGCACAGACAGAGCGGGAGCTCTGGGCACGGCGGGAGGCGAACGCAGAGCAGAATATGCGCAAGCGGGGCATCTGCGTCACCGAACTGGACGAGGCCGAAAAAGCCCGCTTCCGCGCAGCGGTACAGCCCATGTACGATGGCTTCTCTGCCCAGCAGGAACTGATCGACCGGATACAGAAAAGCTGAAAAAGACACCCCGAGAAGTGCCCGGATGGACATTTTTCGGGGTGTTGTTTTTTGCTATGAATGCAGGAATGTATCCAACTGGTCAGTAGTGTTGCACAAACAAGACGGAAAGCGATTGTGCAATGTGCCAAAAACAATCTTGACATTCTTTCGAAAAATAGGACATTTTTCGAAAGCTCTTGTTTCATTTCGGAAAATTTGCTAAAGTGTGTACAGTCAATGAACGAAAGCTCCGGCACCTGTGCGCCCGGAGAATTTCACAATTATTTAAGGAGGACGATTCCTATGAAAATGATCTCTCGTCGTAGCTTTATGGCCGTTGCCGGTGCAGCTACCGCTGCTGTTGCTCTGACCGCCTGCGGTGGTTCCAAGAGCGGCTCCACTTCTACCGCTGCTTCCACCTCTACCGCAGCTTCTGCTTCTGCTGCTGCCGGTGATGCAGCAGCTGCTGCCAACGATCCCAAGGTGACTCTGGTCTACGCCGAGGTCAACCCGCTGGATACCATCGTTGGCCAGACCGGTTCTCACTTCAAGGAGAAGGTCGAGGAGCTGAGCGGCGGTTCTGTGGTCGTCGATGTGCAGGCTTCCGGTGTTCTGGGCTCTGAGAACGACGTTCTGGACGCTATTCTGGGCGGCTCTACCTCCATTGATATCAGCCGTATCTCTGCTTTCGCTCTGACCAGCTACGGCTGCAACAAGTCTAAGCTCCTGTCCATCCCCTTCACCTTCAACAACCGCGCTCACTTCTGGAACTTTGCCAACAGCGATCTGGCTCCTGAGTTCCTGAACGAGCCCCAGGAGCTGGGCCTGCCCGTTCGCGGCCTGTTCTACGGCGAGGAGGGCTTCCGTCACTTCTTCACCGTCAAGCCCGTTGCAACCATCGATGATCTGAAGGGCATGAAGCTGCGTGTGTCCAACGACCCCGTTATGAACGGCATGGTCGAGGGTCTGGGCGCTAACCCCACCGTCGTTGCATTCGGCGAGCTGTACAGCGCACTGCAGACCGGCGTTGTGGATGGCGCTGAGCAGCCCATCGCAAACTACAAGTCCAACGCCTTCCCCGAGGTTGCCAACAACCTGATCCTGGACGGCCACACTCTGGGCGCTGTGCAGGCTGTTATCACCGACAACGCATGGGGCAAGCTGACCGCTAACCAGCAGGCTGCTGTTATGGCTGCTGCTGCCGACACCCAGAAGTTCAACGCTGATCTGTCTGAGACCGCTGAGAACAAGGTTCTGGAAGAGCTGCGCTCCTCCGGCTGCAACGTTGTGGATGTGGACGACAAGACTCCTTGGCAGGAAGCTTGCGCTAAGGTCATCAAGGACAACACCTCTGATCAGGCTGAGCTGTACCAGAAGCTGCTGGACATGAAGGCATAAGCTGGCTTTCCATCCAATCTAAGTAGTACATTGCCCGGCGGGGGCCCACGGGAATACGCCCGCAGGCTTCGCCGGGTTTTTATATGGAGGAATTTCTATGCCGAAAATCTTTACCACTCTGGATAAGATCAGACCGGCGTACGACTTTACCTACAAGGTGGTTCTGTTCATCTGCAAGATCCTGCTGATCGCAGATATCCTCATTACCACGATGTCGGTCATTGGCCGTTACGTCCCCTTTATTCCGGACCCCTCCTGGTCTGAGGAGGTCGTTTTGACCTGCATGAGCTACATGGCTGTGCTGAGCGCTGCGCTGGCCATCCGCCGCGGCGCACACATCCGCATGACTGCCTTTGATATGTACCTGCCCAAGAAAGTGGTCAAGGCGCTGGACATCCTGTCTGACGTGGCCGTGATGATCCTTGGTGTGGTGATGATGGCGGTCGGCTGGAACTACGCCACCACGCTGGGCGGCCGTGGCTTCTATGTTTCCATGCCCTGGCTGAGCCGCTTCTGGATGTACTTCCCGGTGCCGCTGGCCGGTGTTGCCATGGTCATCTTCGAGATCGAGTCTCTGTATAACCATATCAAGAGCTTTTTTGTAAAGGAGGAAATGTAATATGACAGTTCAGACACTGGCAATCATTGTCCTTCTTGTCAGCTTCTTTGTTATGATCTTCCTGCGCTTCCCCATTGCATACGCCGTTGGTCTGTCCAGCGTGCTGTGCATGCTGGTGCAGGGTCAGGCACTGACCGACGTCTGCCGCCTGATGGTCAAGGGCATCTCCTCCTTCAGCCTGATGGCTGTGCCGTTCTTCATCACCATGGGCGTGCTCATGGGCTCCGGCGGCATTTCTGAAAAGCTGATCGCACTGGCTGACGCCTGCGTGGGCTGGATGCGCGGCGGTATGGCCATGGTCAACATCGTGGCTTCCTACTTCTTCGGCGGCATTTCCGGTTCTGCTTCCGCCGATACCGCTTCCATCGGTTCCATCATGATCCCCATGATGGTGGATCAGGGCTACGGCGCAGACTTCTCCACCGCTGTTACCATCACCTCCTCCTGCGAGGGTCTGCTGGTTCCCCCCAGCCATAACATGGTCATCTACGCTACCACCGCCGGTGGTATCTCCGTGGGCAGCCTGTTCCTGGCCGGTTACCTGCCCGGCGCTCTGCTGGCTATCGTGCTGATGATCGGCTCCTACATCATCTCGGTCAAGCGCAACTACCCCAAGGGTGATCCCTTCAGCATCAAGGCTTTTGTCAAGCAGCTGGGCACCTCCATCTGGGCACTGGCCGCTGTCATCATCGTGGTGTTCGGCGTTGTCGGCGGTGTGTTTACCGCTACCGAGTCCGCTGCTATCGCCGTTATCTACTCTCTGCTCGTTTCCGTGTTCGTCTATAAGGGTCTGGACTGGAAGGGCGTGTGGCACGCTCTGGACGAGTGCGTCAACACCCTGTCCATCGTGCTGATCCTGATCGCTACCTCTGCAGTGTTCGGCAACTGCCTGACCATGCTGCATGTGCCTGATCTGGCAGCAACCGCCATCACCGACCTCACCGATAACCCCTACATCATTGCACTGCTCATCGACCTGATCCTGCTGGTGCTGGGCATGATCATGGATATGGCTCCCATCATCCTGATCGCTACCCCCATCCTGCTGCCCATCGCCACCTCCATCGGCATCGATCCCATCCAGTTCGGTATCATCGTGGTTCTGAACTGCGGCATCGGTCTGCTGACTCCTCCCGTTGGCTCCGTTCTGTTCATCGGCTCTGCCGTTGCAAAGCGTCCCATGGAGAAGGTAGTCAAGGCAACCCTGCCGTTCTACCTGTGCATGTTCATTGCACTGCTGCTGCTGACCTACATCCCCGACATCAGCCTTGCTATCCCCAAGCTGCTGGGCGGCTATGTAAGTCCCATTGCAAACCCGCTGGGCCCTGTGTTCATCCACTAAGCGCAGCATAAGGGAAACCCCTTGCATCTTTAAGACCGGAGCCTGTCAGCCCTTTGGGCTGCGGGCCCCGGTCTTTTTTGCTTTTGCACCAAAATGCGGACAGCTTGCACGGCGGGGAACACTATGATACAATAAAGTGTATAGAAGCTTGGAAGGGGAGAGAACACTATGGAGCAAAAACGCCTGTGTCCGTTCTGCATTGGGGAACTGCCGCCTGCGGCGACCGTCTGCCCCCATTGTGGGAAGATCTTAGAGGGATGCAACCCGGCGGGCTGCCTGCCGGTGGGCACGGTGCTGGCCGGGCGCTACACCGTGGGCGAGATGCGCAGTCTGGACGGCGAGGGCGTGCTGTACAGCGGCGTGGAGAATCTGGGTGCTTTCCGGGTGACCATCAAGGAGTACCTGCCCGTCACCCTTTCTGCGGAGCGGGGTGCGGACTGCGTCCTACGCCCCAAGCAGGGCAGCGAAGTACTGTTCAAGACCACCCGCATGGACTTTGCAGACCTGTACCGCGCCGTCCAGCGCATTACCCCCGCCAGCGGTCTGGAGGCTGTGCTGGATGTGGTGGAAGCCAACAACACCGTGTATGCGGTGCTGGAAAACTTAGGCGGCACCCCGCTGGAGCAATGGCTGGAAAATCGTCCCGCTCCGGTGCAGGCAGAGGATGCCTGCGCCATGCTGCGCCCGGTGTTTGAGGGCGTGGCGGCCATGCACAAGGCGGGGCTGGTGCACCGCGGCATCTGCCCGGAGAATATCCGGGTGATGTCGGATGGCCGCTGCCGTCTGGCCGGGTACGCCACCGTGGGTCTGCGCACCGCAGGCAGCGGTCTGCACGAGCAGCTGTACGAGGGTTACTCCGCGCCGGAGCAGTACACCACCGCCGAGTTTGAGGGGCGCTACACCGACGAATACAGCCTTGCCGCCGTCTTTTACCGCATGGTGTGCGGGCAGGCACCCATGCCCGCTGCCCAGCGTGTGGTGTCGGACTCTAACCCCCGGGCACGCACCGTAGAGCCTGCCGTACCGGCCTATGTTTCCGATGTATTGCAGCTGGGGCTGCGGCTCAAGGTCATGGAGCGCATCCAGACCGTGCCGCAGCTGTATCAGGCGCTTTCTTCCAAGGAATATACCGCCGAGCTGACCCGCACCATGAAGCCGGAGACCCCGATGCATCCGGTGCGGGCAGAGCAGAGCGCGCAGGGCAGGGAACATCTGCTCAGTTTGAAGGGGCTGCTGGCGGGCATCCTGATCCTGCTTTCCGTTCTGATCTTGCTCACCCTGTGGGGCATCGTGAGCAGCAAGGAGGAACAAACTCCCTCTTCGGAGCCGAGCTCGGAAGCTGCCAGCAGCGAGGAAATGAAGCCCCAGAACCTTGTGCCCAACTTTGTGGGCATTGACTACGAACAGATCAAGAATAACCGCGAGTACACCAGTATGTACCTGTTCCGCGCGGTGCTGGAGTACAGCGATACCGTGCCTTCCGGGCAGATCATCCGGCAGGAGCCGGAGGCCGGCGAGGTGATGGAGAACGGCGAGGTGATCCAGATCGTGGTCAGTCAGGGCCCGGAGAAGGTGGAGATGCCCAAGATCGTCGGTGCATCGCAGGATAAGGCTATTGAGATCCTGAGCAGCCGGGGGCTTGTGGCCAGCTGCTTTATGGTGGTGAATGATGGCTCCTACGCTACGGGCTGTGTGGTCTCTGCCAGCGAGGAAGAGGGCGCTATGGTCACGGTGGGTACGGTGATCACCGTGTATATCGCCGCAGACCCCAGTGTGCAGATCACCGCCACCCCGGAAGAGCCTGCCGCTACCGAGCCTACTACCCCGGAAACGACCCCGGAGGGCAGCACAGAGCCGGAATACGATACAGATTAAAAAATAAAAGCAGAAGCGGGAGCCTTGAACGGGCTCCCGCTTCTGCTTGTTTAGGATAGGAAAGAGAATGGCAAATTAAAGGTTGGTGTAGCCCATCAGGCAGCGGTCTACCTCGGCGGCACAATCGCGGCCCTCGCGCAGACCCCACACCACAAGGCTCTGGCCGCGGCGCATATCGCCGCAGACGAATACCTTGTCCACGTTGGTCTTAAAGCTGTGGTCGGCTACATTGCCCCGGGCGGTCAGCTCCACCCCAAAGGCATCGGCTGTGTAGTTTTCGCAGCCGGTAAAGCCTGCGGCAATAAATGCCAGCTGGCAGTCGTAGGTAAATTCCTTGCCGGTGGGCACCATGCTGGTGCGACCGGTCTCGGGATCGCGCTCCGGCTTCAGGCAGCTGATGACGGCACCGGTCAGGTTACCGGCCTCGTCCTTCAAAAACTCCTTGACAGTAGTCTGGTACACACGCGGGTCCTTGCCGAACTTGGCAATGCACTCGGTCTGGCCGTAGTCCACCTTCAGCACCCGGGGCCACTCCGGCCACGGGTTTGCGGCGGTGCGCTCGACAGGGGGCTGCGGCATCATTTCCAGCGCCATCAGGTCGGTGCAGCCCTGCCGCAGGGCAGTGCCCTGACAGTCGTTGCCGGTGTCGCCGCCGCCGATGACCAGTACGTTTTTACCGGCTGCGTTGATGGCCTTGCCGTCTGCAAAACCCGAGTCCAGCAGGCTCTTGGTCACGCTGGTCAGGTAGTCCACGGCAAAGTGCACGCCCTTGGCGTCCCGGCCGGGCACGTTCAGGTCGCGGGGCTTTTTTGCGCCGCAGCACAGCACTACGGCATCAAAATCTGCCAGCAGCTGCTCGGCGGGCACGGCACCGCCCACATCCATGCCGGTGCGGAACACAACACCTTCGGCCTGCATCAGCTTGACCCGGCGCTCGACGACTGCCTTGTCCAGCTTCATGTTGGGGATGCCGTACATCAAAAGGCCTCCCACGCGGTCGGCGCGTTCAAACACCGTGACGGCGTGGCCGCGCTTATTCAGGTACTCGGCCACTGAAAGCCCCGCAGGGCCGCTGCCCACCACGGCAACGCTCTTGCCGGTGCGGGTCGGCGGCGGGGTGGCGGTCAGCCAGTTCTTGGCGTAGGCCGTCTCGATGATGGCGTGCTCGTTTTCGCGCACGGTGACGCTGCTGCCGGTCACATCCCCGCAGGTGCAGGCGGCCTCGCACAGGGCGGGGCACACCCGGCTGGTAAACTCCGGGAAGCGGTTGGTGGCCATCAGGCGGTGAAGCGCAAGCTCCCACTTGCCGTGGTACACCAGATCGTTCCACTCCGGGATGAGGTTGTTCAGCGGACAGCCGGAGGCCATGCCGCCGATCATCATGCCCGCCTGACAGAAGGGCACGCCGCAGTCCATGCAGCGGGCGGCCTGCGTCTGCTGCTGCTCCCGCGAGAGCCAGATGTGGAACTCGTTAAAATTTTCAAGGCGCTCCAGCGGCGCAACGTCCGTGCTGGTCTTGCGCGCATAATCCATAAATCCTGTTGTCTTACCCATGCTGCTGCCCCTCCTTACTTATGCTTCTGCACTGCATAGAATGCTTCGATCTGTGCCTGCTCGCCGTCCAGACCACGCTCCTCTACCGAGGCGATGACCCGCAGCATGCGGTCGTAATCGTAAGGCAGCACCTTTTTGAATTTGGGCAGGAACGCACTGAAATTATCCAAAATTTCCTTGCCGCGCGGAGAGCCGGTGGCCTCCACATGGGCGCGGATCAGCTCCTTCAGGGTGGCAACATCGTACTTGTGCTCCACCGGCTCAAGGCTGACGGTCTCCTTGTTCACCCGCTGGTAGAAGTCCCAGTTTTCGTCCAGCACATAGGCAATGCCGCCGGTCATACCGGCTGCAAAGTTCTTGCCGGTCTGTCCCAGCACCACCACGGTGCCGCCGGTCATGTACTCGCAGCCGTGGTCGCCCACGCCCTCCACAACGGCGGTCGCGCCGCTGTTGCGCACACAGAAGCGCTCACCGGCCACGCCGGAGATGAACGCCTTGCCGCTGGTAGCGCCGTACAGCGCCACGTTGCCGGTGATGATGTTCTCCTCGGGCTTGAAGTCGATGCCCTGCGGCGGGCGCACCACGATCTTGCCGCCGGAAAGGCCCTTGCCCATGTAGTCGTTGCAGTCACCCACCAGCTCCAGCGTCAGGCCATTGGGGATAAAGGCACCAAAGCTCTGGCCGCCTGCACCGTTGCAGTGCACGGTGTACACATCGTCCGGCAGGTCGTTGCCGTATTTACGGGTGATCTCGCTGCCAAAGATGGCACCAAAGGCGCGATCCACGTTGGAAACATTCAGGCTGACGCTCTGGGGAGCCTTGCTGCCCAGCTTGAACTTCTTCATCAGCACCTTCATGTCCAGCGTGTTTTCCAGATGGAAGTCGTAGCTGTCCTCCTTGATAAAGTGGACGTTGCTGTTTGCAATGGCGGGGTTGTGCAGGATGCAGTCCAGATCCAGCTTTGCGGCGCGGCTGCCCGGGGCAGCGGGCTTGACCCGCAGCAGATCGGTGCGGCCCACCAGCTCGTCCACGGTGCGCACGCCCAGCTTTGCCATGTACTCCCGCAGCTCCTCTGCCACAAAGGTGAGGTAGTTGATGATGTACTCCGGCTTGCCCTTGAAGTTCTTGCGCAGCTCGGGGTTCTGGGTGCAGATGCCCATGGGGCAGGTGTCCAGATTGCACACGCGCATCATCACGCAGCCCTCGGCCATCAGCAGGGTAGTGCCGAAGCCGAACTCCTCTGCGCCCAGCATACAGCTGATGGCCACATCCCGGCCGGACAGCAGCTTGGAGTCGCTCTCAATGCGCACGCGGGTGCGCAGACCGTTCAGGATCAGGGTCTGGTGAGTCTCGGCGATGCCCAGCTCCCAAGGCAGACCTGCGTGCTTGATGGAGGTGCGGGGCGCAGCACCGGTGCCGCCGTCATAGCCGGACACCAGAATGACCTGTGCGCCGCCCTTGGCAACACCGGCGGCAATGGTGCCCACACCGGCCTCGCTGACCAGCTTGACGTTGATGTTAGCGCTGCGGTTGGCGTTTTTCAGATCGTAGATCAGCTCTGCCAGATCCTCGATGGAGTAGATATCGTGGTGGGGCGGGGGAGAGATCAGGCCCACGCCGGTGGTGCTGTGGCGGGTCTTGGCGATCCACGGGTATACCTTGGCACCGGGCAGGTTGCCGCCCTCACCGGGCTTTGCGCCCTGTGCCAGCTTGATCTGGATCTCCTCGGCGCTGACCAGATATTTGCTGGTCACGCCAAAGCGGGCAGAGGCCACCTGCTTGATCTTGGAATTGCTCTCGCTGTGGTAACGCTCCTCGGGCTCGCCGCCCTCACCGGTATTACTGCGGCCGCCCAGACGGTTCAGGGCAATGGCAATGGTCTCGTGTGCCTCACTGCTCAGTGCGCCGTAGCTCATGGCAGCGCCCTTGAACCGCTTGACGATGCTGGAGACCGGCTCTACTTCTTCCAGCGGGATGCCGCCGTCTGCGGCGTAGTTGAAGTCCAGCAGACTGCGCAGATGCACGCCCTCGGCACCCATGTTGTCCACCGTCTGGGTGAACTGCTTGAAGGTGTCGTAATCGCCGGTGCGGCAGGCTTTCTGGAACAGATGGATGGTCTGGGGGTTGAACAGGTGCTCTTCCTTGCCGCTGCGGAACTTGTGGGCACCGCTGTCGGCAAGCTCCATGTTGATATCCAGCCCCAGCGGGTCAAAGGCGGCGTTGTGCAGCGCCTCCACATCGGCCTGAATGTCTGCCATGCTGATGCCGCCCACGCGGCTCACCGTGCCGGTAAAGTATTTATCAATGACCTCCTTCGAGATGCCCACAGCCTCAAAGATCTGGCTGCTCTGGTAGCTCTGGATGGTGGAAATGCCCATCTTGGAGGCGATCTTCACGATGCCGTTGAGGATGGCGTTGTCGTAGTCCTGCACAGCGGCGTAATAGTCCTTGTCCAGCAGACCCTCGTCGATCAGCTGCCCGATGGTCTCGTGTGCCAGATAGGGGTTGATGGCGCAGGCACCGTAGCCCAGCAGGGTGGCAAAGTGGTGCACCTCCCGGGGCTCGGCGCTTTCCAAAATCAGCGCCAGTGCGGTGCTCTTTTTGGTGCGGATGAGGTACTGGGACACTGCCGAAACAGCCAGCAGGCTGGGGATGGTCACATGGTATTCATCCACGTCCCGGTCGGACAGGATGATGATGTTCGCACCCTCCTTGTAGGCGCGATCCACTTCCAGAAATACCCGGTCGATGGCCTTTTCCAGACTGGTGTTCTTGTAGTAGTTGATGGACACCGTAGCCACCTTGAAGCCCGGCACGTTCATGTACTTGATCTTCAACAGGTCGGTGTTGGTCAGGATGGGGTTGTGCACCTTGAGCACCTTGCAGTTCTCCGGCTTATCCTCCAGCAGGTTGCCGTGGGCACCGATGTAAACGCTGGTGGAGGTGACCACCTTCTCCCGGATGGCATCGATGGGCGGGTTCGTCACCTGTGCGAACCGCTGCTTGAAGTAGTTGAACAGCGGGGGATGCTGGCTGCTGAGCACGGCAAGCGGGGTGTCGGTACCCATGGCACCGGAGGGCTCTGCGCCCGCCCGCGCCATGGCAAGGATCATGGTGTTCACGTCCTCGTACTTGTAGCCGAACACCTTCTGCAGCCGGGTCAGCTGCTCGCCGGTGTAGCTTTCTACCTTCACGTTGGGGATCTTCAGCCCGCTCAGCTGCACCAGATTGCGGTCGATCCACTCGCCGTAGGGCTCGCGGCTGGCGTAAAGCTCCTTCAGCTTTTCGTCGTCCACCACCTCGCCCTTGACGGTATCCACCAGCAGCATCTTGCCGGGACGCAGGCGCTCTTTGACCAGAATGTTCTCCGGGTCGCATTCCAGCACACCCACCTCAGAGGACAGGATCATGCGGCCGTCCTTGGTGATGTAGTAGCGGCTGGGGCGCAGACCGTTGCGGTCCAGCACCGCGCCCATCACATCGCCGTCCGAGAACAGGATGGCGGCGGGGCCGTCCCACGGCTCCAGCATGGTGGCGTAGTACTGGTAGAAATCCCGCTTTTTCTGGCTGATATTCTTGTTATTCTCCCACGGCTCGGGGATGGTGATCATCACGGCCAGCGGCAGATCCATGCCGTTCATCACCATAAACTCAAGGGTGTTATCCAGCATGGCGGAGTCCGAACCGGAGGTGTTGATGATGGGCAGGATCTTGTTCATATCGTCCTGCAAAATGGGGCTGGAAATGCTCTCCTCACGCGCCAGCATGGCATCGGTGTTGCCCTTGATGGTGTTGATCTCGCCGTTGTGCAGGATAAAGCGGTTGGGGTGTGCACGCATCCAGCTGGGGTTGGTGTTGGTAGAAAAGCGGCTGTGCACCATGCCGATGGCGGACTCATAATCCGGGTCCTGCAGATCAGCGTAGAAGCGGCGCAGGTCGTGCACGAGGAACATACCCTTATACACGATGGTGCGGCTGGACAGGCTGGGCACATAGGTGCCGTTGCTGGCCTGCTCGAACACGCGGCGCACGATGTACAGGCGGCGGTCAAACTCAATGCCCTTGCTTACCTTGGCGGGCTTTTTGATGAAGCACTGCCAGATGGCGGGCATGCAGTCCCGGGCCTTCTGCCCCACGGCATCGGGGTCTACAGGCACTTCGCGCCATGCCAGAAACTCCAGCCCCTCCTTGCGGGTGACCACCTCGAACAGCTTCATGGCCTGTGCCCGCAGGTGCTCGTTCTGGGGGAAGAAGAACATACCCACGCCGTACTCCCGCTCGTTGCCCAGCCGGATGTTCAGCTCCTCGGCAACCTTGGAGAAGAACTTGTGGCTGATCTGCAGCAGGATGCCCACGCCGTCGCCGGTCTTGCCCTCGGCGTCCTTACCGGCGCGGTGCTCCAGCCGCTCCACGATGGACAGTGCATCGTCCACCGTCTGGTGGCTTTTACGTCCCTTGATGTCCACCACAGCGCCGATGCCGCAGGCATCGTGCTCGAACTGTGGGTCATACAGACCAAGGGTGGTTTTCTGCTCTGTAAAGTTTTCCATAGTCTTTCCCATCCTTTTTACTTGTTTACCGGGGGCTGCGGCACCCTCCGCAGCTTTTTATCCCCTGCAAAAAGAAAAAAGCGCCCCGCAAGGGCATAGGATGCCCCTGCGGAACGCCTTTGTTCCGATACCTGATATTATACAGATTCCTGAAAAAATCTTCAAGTGACAGCTGCACCAAATATGCTACACACATTGCGCCGCTTCTTGTGCGAAACGCCGCGAGCCCCCGCAGCTGTGCGCGGCATACAAGCAAAACCGCCGCACCCGGCGTTGTGCACGCGGGTACGGCGGTTTGGAGGAATTTGCCCTGAGTGATGCGGAACACTCAGGACTCAGGAATGCTTTGATTTGCGGGTTTGTTGTAAAATAACCAAACGAAACCTCACCCGCCCAGAATGGCCTGCAGGTCGGCTTCCGGGGTGGCAATGGGCTTGAGGCCGTACCGTTCCTGCAGGGTGCGCACCACCCCCGGCGAGAGGAACGGGGGCAGGGTAGGCCCCAGCCGGATGT
>UMHB01040239.1_pt1 | contig 19298 bp, 10 predicted proteins | sample 1965441 | NCBI WGS metagenome assembly UMHB01 (sample SAMEA4836089, study PRJEB28245) | human gut metagenome | biome: gut microbiome; material: fecal sample | place: Denmark | collected 2008 | reverse complement strand
CGGCCTTTTTTGTATGCAGCCCCCTAGCCGCCGCAGTGAGGAAATAACGCGCATTTTCAGGCTCCACTTGGGGAATCACCCCTCAGTCACCTTCGGCGACAGCTCCCCACGAAGGGAAGCCAAAGGCTTTGCGGAAAATTGTTGCGGCATCTGCTACAAGGCCCCGGAACGGTCAAGACCGTTCCCTACAGAGCATTTTATTGTGTGCGGCCAACCCACAAACACCCAGTAGGGCGGGGGTACCCGACTCCGCCGGAAACTTACCGGAGCAGATACAAAAAACGTGTGATGTACTTTGCCCCACAGTAGGAGACGGCGTCCTCGACGTCCCGGATGGGCATATAAATGATTGCACTTTTGCTGGCAATTTGCCGCCGCAAAAGATTGCCCGCACTACTTGACAAAACACAAAAACTCTGGTAAAATACTCTAGCAATCGTTCAGAGGGCTGCTCCACACGCACAGGATGGCGTCTGCTGGTAGCCGAAATTCGAAGATTGTGATGAGCACATATATCAAGTATGGCTCCCTTTAGTCATGATCGAGAAAGAGGTGAAATGAAAATGAAGCAGGGTATTCATCCCAACTATGTGGATTGCACCATTACCTGCGCATGCGGCAACGTGATCCATACCCGCGATACCAAGCCGGAGATCCGCGTTGAAGTTTGCAGCAAGTGCCATCCCTTCTACACCGGCAAGCAGAAGCTGGTTGACACCGGCGGACGTGTTGAGCGCTTTAAGCGCCGCTACGCCAACAAGGCTGGCAAGTAATTGCATTAAGGTTTTGTATACCGCAGATGGCAACATCTGCGGTATTTTTTTCAAATACATCATCTTGCATCTCAAAGGAGAACCCCTATGCCGGACTATCAAACGATCCGCGGTATTTCCACCTTTGAATATGAAGAAAAGCGCTCCCGCTTTATTGCTTCCGCTGCGTTTGCCGATACCGAGGAAGCTGCCCTTGCCCACCTGAACCGCATCAAAGCGGCCAACCGCACCGCGCGGCATAATGTGTATGCCTATGTTCTGCGCGAGGGCGGCCGCACCCGCTACAGTGATGACGGCGAACCCGCCAAAACCGCCGGTACCCCCGTGCTGGAAGCCATCGGCCATGCGGGGCTTTCGGATGTGATCGTGGTGGTTACGCGGTACTTTGGCGGAGTTCTGCTGGGTACCGGCGGGCTGGTGCGGGCCTACACCGCGGCGGCATCCGGAGCCTTGCAGCAGGCGGAAATTGTCAGCATGCGGCTGGTGACGGATTGCGCCGTGACCGTGCCATACCCCAAGTTTGAACAGGCCCAGCGGATGATCGCAGCCGCCGGGGCCAAACTGCAGGAACCGGAGTATGCCGACGCTGTGACCCTGCGCTGGCGCATGCCTGCCGGAACCGAAGAAGCCCTGTGCCATGACCTGAGCGAGCTGACCCGCGGCAGTGCCGAAGTGACGATCAGCAAACCACTTTACGCAGCTTTTTGATGCTGCGCAGTCATTTCTGGCAAGAAAGCAGAATTTCCCATGAAATTTTTACATTTCATACAAGTGTTTGGCGGCTTTTTATCGTATTTATAATATAGAGAGCCATTTTTGGGCATGATATGCCCAACGGGGAACCGGATAGGGGAAAGGAGGCTGCGCCGTGACTGTGCGGGAAGAAACCCAGACAATTGAACGCCTGACCTTAAGCCCCTATGCCGCTTTAAGTGAGCAGAGCTTTGGCCGCCGCACCCCGGAACCGGAAGATGACCTGCGGACCTGCTACCAGCGTGACAGGGACAGAATTTTGCACTGTAAAAGTTTCCGGCGGTTGAAACAGAAAACACAGGTGTTTCTTTCGCCGGAGGGCGACCACTACCGCACCCGGCTGACCCACACGCTGGAAGTCAGCCAGATTGCCCGAACCATTGCCCGCGCCCTGCGGCTGAATGAGGACCTGACCGAAGCCATTGCCCTGGGGCATGATCTTGGCCACACCCCATACGGCCACGCGGGGGAGCGCGCACTGAACCGGCTGTGCCCCGGCGGGTTTACCCACTACCGCCAAAGCCTGCGGGTGGTGGACTACCTGGAAAAGGACGGCAAGGGCCTGAACCTTTGCTGGGAGGTGCGCAACGGGATTATTACCCACACCAAAGGCGCCTGGGCCCGCACGATGGAAGGCTGTACCGTGCGCTATGCGGACCACATTGCCTTTTTGAACCATGATATTGAGGATGCCGTGGCCGCCGGTGTGCTGAACCCCACCGCCCTGCCGCGGGATGCCGTGCAGGTGCTGGGAGATACCAAATCCCGGCGCATCACCACAATGATCACCGACCTTGTGGCAAACAGCGCAAACTGCAAAAATGGGAAAATGCAGTTTTCCCCCGAAGTGGAGGAGGCATACGGTGTGCTGAAAGACTTTATGTACAGCACGGTGTATGTGGACAAGGATGCCAAGCGCGAAGAGAAAAAAGTGGACAAGATGATCGAAGCGCTGTATGAACGCCTTTGCGCGGACCCCACGCTGATGCCTAATTTTTATATGCAGGTGGCATATCACCAGGGAATGGACCGTGCCGTGGCGGATTATATTTCCGGCATGAGCGATGAATTTGCTACCCGCCTGTTTGAGGAGCTGTTTGTGCCGCAAAAGTGGCAGGTGCTATAAAATTGGCAGTATGTTAGAGCACTGCCGCCTGCCCCGAAGGGGCGCACATTGTGCGCCCGCTAACCTATAAATTATTACGATATATACGCGAAAGGAGGCCCGGAGCCCCATTGATCCCACAGGAATACATACAGGAAGTGGTTGCACGCAATGATATTACCGAAGTAATCGGCCAATATGTGCAGCTGCGTCATCGCGGGCGGACCTATACCGGGCTGTGCCCTTTCCATAACGAGAAAACCCCTTCGTTTACCGTCTACCCGGATACCCAAAGTTTTTACTGCTTTGGCTGCGGTGCGGCGGGGGATGTGATTAACTTTGTGCGCAAAATTTCCAACCTGGGCTATGTGGAAGCTGTTAAACAGCTGGCGGGCCGCGCCGGGATGCCCATGCCGGAGGAGGACGACCAGGAAAGCCGTTCCCGCTCCCGCCTGTTGGAGATCAACCGCAACGCCGCGCGCTATTTTTATGACCAGCTCAACGCCCCAACGCCGGAAGCCGCCATGGCCCGCCGCTACTGGCGCGAAAAACGCGGCCTTTCGGATGCGGCCATCCGCCGGTTTGGCCTGGGCTATGCACCGGAAGATTTTGTCGGCCTTCTGCACTACCTGCGCCACCGCGGCTTTACCGAGCCGGAATTGGAATCCTCCGGCCTTGTCAAGCGTAGCGCCAAGGGCAATCTGTATGATATCTTCCGCCACCGCGTGATGGTGCCCATCATTGATGTGCGGGGCAATATCATTGCGTTCGGCGGGCGCGTGATGGATGATTCCAAGCCGAAATACATCAACTCGCCCGAAACGATGGTCTACCACAAATCCCGCACGCTGTTTGCGCTGAATGTGGCAAAAAAATCAACGTCCAAGCGGTATATCCTCTGCGAAGGGTATATGGACGTCATCTCGATGCACGAAGCCGGGTTTGATACTGCTGTCTGTGCCTGCGGCACGGCTTTGACGCCGGAGCAGGTCAAGCTGCTGACGGAATACGCCGACGAAGTGGTGCTGAGCTATGACTCGGACGAAGCAGGCCAGAAGGCAACGGAGCGCAGTTTGGCGCTGTTTTCCGGTACCAATTTGCAGGTGCGGGTGCTGAACATCCCCGGTGCCAAGGACCCGGATGAATTTATCCGCACCTATGGCCGCGACCGGTTTGAAGCCGTGCTGGAAGGCACCGCAACCCCGCTGGAGTTCAAGCTGGCTAAGGCAGTGAAAAAATATGACCTGCGCAACGATGCCCAGCGCCTGCAATATGTGGATGAAGCCATCGGCATTCTGGCAGGCAGCGCGGTCAGCCCCACGGCGCGGGATGTGTATGCCGGGCGCATTGCGGAGCAGACCGGCATTGATAAAAAGGCTGTGTTGGTCCAGCTGGAAAGCGCCGTGCGCGGGGCCGGGCGCAGGGCGCGCCGCAAAGAGCAGAACGAACTTTCCCGCCAGGGGATTGCGGCGGATATCCGCGTGCCCTATGACCGCGGGGGCGAAGCTGCCCTGGGGGCCGCAAGCGCCGCCCGCCAGCTTGTGGCGGCTATGCTGCAGGATGCCGGCGCCATCCCCTACATCCGGGAGCGGCTGAACCTTGGCATGGTGGTGCTGCCGGAAATGCAGCAGGCAATCAAGGCAATTTACGACTGCGCCGCCCGCGGCCAGCCCGCCAACGCCACGACCCTTTCCCCCTTGTTGGAGGAAAAAGCCTACGGCCAGGTGATGCTGGCCCAGGCCCAAAACGCCGATACCCGCCTGACCCGCCGGGATATTGATATGCTGCTGGATCGTTTGCAGACCGCAAACCCCGAAAGCGCCCAGGTGGCAGGCACCACAGACGATGAATTCCGGCAGAAATTTGCCGCCCTTGCCCGCAAAAAAGTGGGCGAACGCCCGCCGGAAGAATAATTTCCACCCGGCCAAAACCATGTTGTTTTATCCCGTTCCAGTAAGATGGGCAGAATAAAAACCAAAGGAGAAACTACTTATGGCAGAAAAGAAAGATTCGATTCGCAACCTGATTGAACAGGGCCGCCGTGCAGGCAAATTGACCAGCACCGAAATCAGTGACGCTATGGAAGAAAGCAGCCGTGTTATTGACGCGGAGCAGATGGAAAAGCTGTATGAAGAGCTGGAAAGCAACGGCATTGAAGTGGTGGATGATGACGCCACTGATATGTCCGCTGTGGCCGATATGGGCGAGGAGGGGATGGATGACTTTGAGGATACCGTTACCTCGGACGGCATTACCATCGATGACCCCGTTAAGGTTTACCTGAAAGAGATCGGCCGCGTGCCCCTGCTGACCCCCGATGAGGAAGTGCAGCTGGCCCTGGATATCCAGAAAGGCGGCAAGGACGGCGAACGCGCCAAGCAGCGCCTGAGCGAAGCCAACCTGCGTCTGGTAGTTTCCATTGCAAAGCGCTATGTGGGCCGCGGTATGCAGTTCCTGGACCTGATCCAGGAAGGTAACCTGGGTCTGATCAAAGCGGTTGAAAAGTTTGACCATACCAAGGGCTTCAAGTTCTCCACCTATGCAACGTGGTGGATCCGCCAGGCCATCACCCGCGCCATTGCGGATCAGGCCCGCACCATCCGTATCCCTGTGCATATGGTGGAAACCATCAACAAGGTCAAAAAGGTTTCCAGCCAACTGCTGCACGAAAACGGCCATGAGCCCAGCGCCGAAGAAATTGCCGAGCGCCTGGATATGCCGGTGGACAAAGTGCGCGAGATTATGCGCGTGGCACAGGAACCCGTCAGCCTCGAAACCCCCATCGGTGAGGAGGAAGATAGCCACTTGGGTGACTTTATCCCCGATGAGGAAGCCCCCGTTCCCGCCGAAGCCGCCAGCCAGACCCTGTTGAAAGAGCAGCTGGCCGATGTGCTGAAAACCCTGACCCCGCGTGAAGAAAAGGTCCTGCGCCTGCGTTTTGGCCTGGAAGATGGCCGCCCCCGCACGCTGGAAGAGGTGGGCAAGGAGTTCAACGTTACCCGTGAACGTATCCGCCAGATCGAAGCAAAAGCCCTGCGCAAGCTGCGCCACCCCAGCCGCAGTAAAAAGCTGCGCGACTTCCTGGATTGATGCCGTGATTCTTATATAGAATAGAAATAGCAAATTAAAATCATCTGCACCCGTACTGCTGTTTGCCCGGCGGTGCGGGTGTATTTTTGTGTGCAGCAGGCATAAATGACAAAGCCACAGCATACGATTACCCTGATGATATAGGGGAGGGGATAACGATGTGTGGAATTGCCGGACAGATCAGCGCGGACCCAAATAAGATTGCAGCCAACTACCCAGCTTACTGCCGAATGCAGAAAAGCCTTGCACGCCGCGGGCCGGACCAGCGGGGAATGTACCTGCACGGCCATGCGGCGCTGATCCATGCGCGGCTGGCTGTGGTGGATCTGGAAAACGGCTGCCAGCCCATGGTGCTGGATCAGGGCGGGGAGAAATACATTCTGGTGTACAACGGCGAGCTGTACAACACGCCGGAGCTGCACGCCCAGCTTGCGGCTCTGGGCCATCGCTTTGTAAGCCATTCCGATACTGAGGTTTTGTTACATGCTTTTGCCCAGTGGGGGCCGGACTGTCTGGAAAAGCTGAACGGTATTTTTGCATTTGCTGTGTGGCAGCAGCGGGCGCAAAAGCTCTTTCTGGCGCGGGACCGCATCGGGGTCAAGCCGCTGTTCTATGCCCTGCGCGGGGACAGCCTGATCTTTGCTTCCGAGCTGAAAACGCTGCTCTGCCACCCGGAGATCCCGCCGCAGGTGGATGCCCATGGGCTGGCCGATGTGCTGCTGCTCGGCCCCGGCCGCACGCCGGGGTGCGGGGTGTTCCGCAATGTGCAGGAATTGAAGCCCGGCTGCTGCGCAGAATACACTGTGCCACAGGTTGGTGCGCCGCGGCTCACCGTGCGCCGCTACTGGCAACTGACCGACCACGAACACCCCGATGATTTTACCCACACCGCAGCCAAAGTGCGGGACCTGGTGATGGATGCCGTCACGCGGCAGCTGGTATCGGATGTGCCGGTGGCAACCTTCCTTTCCGGCGGGCTGGATTCCAGCCTGATTTCGGCAATCGCGGATTCCCACTTTACGGCGCGAGGCAAAACGCTGCAGACTTTCTCGGTCGGTTATCAGGATAACAAAAAGTACTTCCACGCCACCCATTTCCAGCCCAGCCCGGATGCGCCGTATATCCGCACGATGAACCAGTTCTTGAACGCGCAGCATACCTGGGTAACGCTGGACAGCGAAGCACTGGCCGCCGCCCTGCTGGAAGCGGTGGACGCCCGCGACCTGCCCGGCATGGCGGATGTGGACTCCTCGCTGCTGCTGTTCTGCCGTGAGATCCGTAAAACAGCCACCGTGGCACTTTCCGGCGAGTGCGCGGACGAGATATTTGGCGGTTACCCCTGGTACAGGGATAAGACCGTGCGGGAGCGGTATGGCTTCCCTTGGGCGCAGAGCACGGCATACAGGGTCAGCTTTTTTAAGCCGGAGGTGTTCGGCAGCATTGACCCGGCGGCGTATATTGATGAAGGCTACCGCGCCACGCTGGAGCAAACTTCCATCCGCCCCGGTCTGGATCCCCTGGAACAACGGATGCGCCAGATGTTTGCCCTGAACTTTAACTGGTTTATGCAGACCCTTTTGGACCGCAAGGACCGAATGAGTATGTACAGCGGGCTGGAAGTGCGCGTGCCGTTCTGCGATTACCGCATTGCGGAATACTTGTACAGCGTGCCGTGGGAATATAAGGATTACGAGGGCCACGAAAAAGGCCTGCTGCGCCAGGCGATGCAGGGCGTGCTGCCCACGGAAGTGTTGTGGCGAAAAAAGAGCCCCTACCCTAAAACATGGAACCCGGCGTATTTGAACGCTGTCAGCGCCATGCTGCGCAGTGCGATGCAGGACCCGGATGCCCCGCTGCTGCGTATTGCCAAGAGGGCAGCGCTGGAACAGCTGTTGACCGCTGCCGAGACCGCGACCCCCTGGTATGGCCAGCTGATGACCACCCCGCAGACCATTGCCTGGTTTGTGCAGCTGAATTACTGGCTGCAAAAATACCGGGTGGAGCTGGTGTAAATACCCGTGTGGCGGGCCCGGCATCAAACGCATAACACCAAAAACAGACGAGTGCCCACCCTGCACGCGGATAACGGCGGGAAGGGCACTTTTTGTTTGCAAAGCGTAAAAACCGGGAAGATGCAGAAAAAACGCAGGCTGCAACCCATACAAAAAACACACAAGGTAATTGGGCATTGTGCCAATTAGCGGCATTTCAAGGATTTGTCAAGTGGCAGAAGAAATGCAAAAATAGCACTTTGCCAAAAGAAATGTGACACGCAGCCGGGCGTTCAATTTCCTGATAAAAAAACACGCAAAATGCCAAAAGAGCCCTTGACAATCAGCTTTTTGGCTGGTATACTGGCATGGTATCACAAAATGGAATAGAGCGCCCTAAAGGAATTTTGATTTTTCCGCATTTTTTCAAACTTTGTTAAAAACGACGAATGTTCCAAGAAAATCATTGCTTCGGCGGAGCGCTTTTGCCAAAAACAAATCTGAACGGAATAGGAGTGGTCGCATTTTATGGTAAAGGTCAAGCCCGTACAAAACGGTCGAACCTCCAGAATGAGCTTTTCCCGCATCAACGAAGTGATTGGCATGCCCAACCTCATCGAGATCCAGAAAAACTCTTATAACTGGTTCCTGGACGAGGGCCTGCGCGAAGTGTTCCAAGACATTGACGCGATCGAGGATTACACCGGGAATCTCTCGCTGGAATTTGTCGATTACCGTCTGGACAAGCACCCCAAATATACCATTAAAGAATGTAAAGAGCGTGACGCAACGTATGCTGCGCCGCTTTATGTCACTGCGCGCCTGTTGAACAAAAGCACCGGCGAAGTGAAGGAACAGGAAATTTTCATGGGCGATTTCCCGCTCATGACGGATTCCGGCACTTTCATCTCCAACGGTGCAGAACGTGTTATCGTCAGCCAGCTGGTTCGTTCGCCCGGCGTGTTCTATGCTTCCAGCAAGGACCGTACCGGCAAGGACCTTTTCACCGCAACCATGAACCCCAACCGCGGCGCATGGCTGGAATACGAAACCGATTCTTCCGATGTATATTATGTGCGCATTGATAAAAACCGCAAGCTGCCGGTTACTACCTTCCTGCGCGCACTGGGTCTTGGCACCGATGAGCAGATCCGCCAGTACTTCGGTGATTCTGAACCCAAAATCAACGCCACCCTGGAAAAGGATATCACCCATTCCACAGAGGAAGCCCTGCTGGAGTGCTACCGCAAGCTGCGCCCCGGCGAGCCGCCGACGGTGGAAAGCTCCCGCAGCCACATCAACCTGCTGTTCTTTGATCCGCGCCGTTACGACCTGGCTCGTTTTGGCCGCTTCAAGATGAACAACAAGCTGTGCCTGTTCCGCCGTATTGCGGGCTATAAGACTGCCGAGGACATCATTGCCCCGCTGACCGGCGAACTGCTGGCCGCCAAGGGCGAGCGCATCAGCCACGAAAAGGCTGTTGAAATTGATAACGCCGGTGTTTCCCGCGTTACTGTTATCGTGGAGCGCAAGGGCCAGGATCCGGTCAATGTGATCGTGTTCTCCAACGGCTGTGTCGATGCCCAGAGCTTCTTCAGCTTTGACGTGAAGGAATGCGGCATCAACGAGCGCGCTTCCTTCGCCGAAATCCGTAAGATTCTGGATGCTACCTCCGATCCGGAAGAGCAGAAAGAACTGCTGACCAAGAATCATGATAAGCTCATCAGCCGCACCGTTACCGTTGACGATATCTTTGCTTCCGTCAACTACCTGCTGGGCCTTGACCATGGCATCGGCGTGACCGATGAAATCGACCACTTGGGCAACCGCCGCGTGCGCAGCGTTGGCGAATTGCTGCAGAACCAGTTCCGCATCGGCTTTGCCCGTATGGAGCGCGTTGTGCGCGAGCGCATGACCCTGCAGAACCAGGAATCCGGCGAGATCACCCCGCAGAGCCTGGTCAACATCCGCCCGGTCGTGGCTGCCATCCGTGAGTTCATCGGTTCCAGCCCACTGTCTCAGTTCATGGACCAGAACAACCCGCTGTCTGAGCTGACCCATAAGCGCCGTCTGTCCGCTTTGGGCCCCGGCGGTCTGTCCCGTGACCGCGCAGGCTTCGAAGTCCGCGACGTTCATTATACCCACTATGGCCGTCTGTGCCCGATTGAGACGCCCGAAGGTTCCAACATCGGTCTGATCTCCTATCTGGCATCTTTCGCCAAGATCAACAAGTACGGCTTCATTGAGGCACCTTACCGCCGCGTGGATAAAGAAACCGGCGTTGTTACCGATGAAGTTGTTTATATGCCCGCCGACGTTGAAGATGAATACATCGTGGCACAGGCCAACGAACCGCTGGACGAGAACAACCGCTTTGTCCGTTCCCGCGTTTCCGGCCGTCATCGCAACGACATTCAGGAATTTGCCCGTGAACAGGTCGATTTCATGGATGTCTCTCCGCGAATGATGGTTTCTGTGGCTACCGCCTGCATTCCCTTCCTGGAAAACGATGACTGTAACCGTGCTCTGATGGGCTCCAACATGCAGCGTCAGGCTGTGCCTCTGATGGTTACCCAGCGCTCTCTGGTTGCTACCGGCATGGAATATAAGGCTGCTACCGACTCCGGCGTCTGCGTGCTGGCTGCCCATGACGGCACCGTTGAAAGCGTTGACGCAGATAAGGTCGTTGTCCGTCTGGAAGATGGCTCCGCCGATACCTATGAACTGATTAAGTTTATGCGCTCCAACCAGGGAACCTGCGTCAACCAGCGCCCCGCCGTCTATGTGGGCGATGTTGTCAAGAAGGGCGACGTTCTGGCTGACGGCCCCGCCACCAAGGACGGCGAGATCTCTCTGGGCAAGAACGCTCTGATCGGCTTCATGACCTGGGAAGGCTACAACTATGAGGACGCTGTTCTGCTGAACGAAAAGCTGGTCCGCGAGGATATCTACACCTCTATCCACATTGAGGAGTACGAGAGCGAAGCCCGCGATACCAAGCTGGGACCTGAAGAGGTGACCCGTGATATCCCCAACGTCGGCGATGATTCCCTGAAGGATCTGGACGACCGCGGCATTATCCGCATCGGCGCCGAAGTCAAGACCGGCGATATTCTGGTTGGTAAGGTTACCCCGAAGGGTGAAACCGAACTGACCGCCGAAGAGCGCCTGCTGCGCGCCATCTTTGGCGAAAAGGCACGGGAAGTACGTGATACCTCCCTGCGCGTTCCCCACGGTGCTTACGGCATTGTTGTGGATGTTAAGGTCTTTACCCCCGAAAACTCTGACGAGCTGCAGCCCGGCGTGCGCACCTGCGTGCGCGTCTATATCGCCCAGAAGCGTAAGATCAGCGTTGGCGATAAGATGGCAGGCCGTCACGGCAATAAGGGCGTTGTTTCCCGCATTCTGCCGCAGGAGGACATGCCGTTCCTGCCTGACGGTACCCCGCTGGATATCGTGCTGAACCCCCTGGGCGTTCCTTCCCGTATGAACATCGGTCAGGTGCTGGAAGTCAACCTTGGCTATGTTGCCAAGGCCCTTGGCTGGCATGTGCAGACCCCCGTGTTCGATGGCGCGCACGAATCCGATATCCGTGACTGCCTGGCCGAAGCCCGCGATAAGTGGCATGGCGACCATGCACCGGAATATCCCACCAAGCTGCCCCGCCTGATGGGCGATAAGGGCCACATCATCGATTTCAGCAAGATCGACCTGACCGATGACGGCAAGACCACCGTTTACGATGGCCGTACCGGCGAAAAGTTCCCCTCCAAGGTTACTGTCGGTTATATGTACTACCTCAAGCTGCATCACCTGGTTGATGATAAGATCCATGCCCGTTCCACCGGCCCGTACTCTCTGGTTACCCAGCAGCCTTTGGGCGGCAAGGCCCAGTTCGGCGGCCAGCGTTTCGGCGAAATGGAAGTTTGGGCTCTGGAAGCTTATGGCGCGGCTTACACCCTGCAGGAAATCCTGACTGTCAAGTCTGACGACGTTGTGGGCCGTGTCAAGACCTACGAAGCAATCGTCAAGGGCGAAGATGTGCCGAATCCGGGCATCCCCGAAAGCTTCCGCGTTATGCTGAAAGAACTGCAGAGCCTTGGCCTGGATATTGTTGTTCAGGATAAGGAAGGCAACGCTGTTGATATGCGTCAGGAATATGACGATGACGATGCCAACTTTGACAACAGCGATATCGGTGATAATGTTCTGCTGGAAAGCGAGCTGCAGGATGATTACAGTGTCAAGGATGCCGATGAAGGCTTTGACGACGACCTGGGCGATGAGGAGCCGGATGAAGCTTCTCTGGCACAGATCGAAGCCGACAATGGCGACGACCTGTTCGACGGTGAATGATCGGAATGCTGTTTACGTCACGATTAAATGAGAGGGTTCGCTGAATGGAAAATAAAGAGTTCGATTCTATCAAGATCGGCCTTGCTTCTCCCGACCAGATCCGTGCCTGGAGCTATGGCGAGGTCAAGAAACCTGAAACCATCAACTACCGCACCCTGAAGCCGGAGCGCGACGGCCTGTTCTGCGAGCGCATTTTTGGACCTACCAAGGACTGGGAATGCCACTGCGGCAAGTATAAGCGCATCCGCTATAAGGGCAAGATCTGCGATAAGTGCGGTGTCGAAGTTACCCGCGCTAAGGTCCGCCGCGAGCGCATGGGCCACATTGAGCTGGCTGCACCCGTTTCGCACATCTGGTATTTCAAGGGCATTCCCAGCCGCATTGGCCTGATGCTGGACATCGGCCCCCGCCAGCTGGACAAGGTGCTCTACTTTGCAAACTATATCGTTACCGATCCCGGCTTTACTCCGCTGGAGAAAAAGCAGCTCCTGACCGAACGCGAGTACAAGGAGATGCGGGAAAAGTACGAAGATACCTTTGAAGCCGGCATGGGCGCCGAAGCCGTCCAGAAGCTGCTGGCTGAGATCGACCTGGAAGCTCTGTCCGCAGAGCTGCATGAGGAACTGGAAAAGGCTACCGGCCAGAAGCGCGTCCGCCTGTTGAAACGCCTGGAGTGCGTTGATGCATTCCGCCTGTCCGGCCAGCGCCCGGAGTGGATGATCCTGAACGTTGTTCCGGTCATCCCGCCGGATATCCGCCCCATGGTCCAGCTGGATGGCGGCCGCTTTGCGACTTCCGACCTGAACGATCTGTACCGTCGCGTGATCAACCGCAACAACCGTCTGAAGCGCCTGCTGGAGCTGGGCGCTCCCGACATCATCGTGCGCAACGAAAAGCGCATGCTGCAGGAAGCAGTTGACGCCCTGATCGATAACGGCCGCCGCGGCCGCCCGGTCACTGGCCCCAACAACCGCGCCCTCAAGAGCCTTTCCGATATGCTGAAGGGCAAGCAGGGCCGCTTCCGCCAGAACCTGCTGGGCAAACGTGTTGACTACTCTGGCCGTTCCGTTATCGTTGTCGGCCCTGAGCTGAAGATGTACCAGTGCGGTCTGCCCAAAGAGATGGCTCTGGAGCTGTTCAAACCCTTCGTTATGAAGGACCTGGTCCAGAAGGGCATTGCCTCCAACATCAAGGCTGCCCGCAAAAAGGTCGAGCGTGCTTCCACCGAGGTGTGGGACTCTCTCGAAACCGTCATCAAGGGCCATCCCGTTCTGCTGAACCGTGCACCTACCCTGCACCGCCTGGGCATTCAGGCATTTGAGCCCGTTCTGGTCGAAGGCCACGCCATCAAGCTGCACCCGCTGGTCTGCACCCCCTTCAACGCTGACTTCGACGGCGACCAGATGGCTGTCCATCTGCCGCTGTCCACCGAAGCACAGCGCGAAGCCAAGATGCTGATGCTGGCTTCCGGCAACCTGCTGAAGCCGTCTGACGGCGAACCTGTCACCGTGCCCACGCAGGATATGATCCTGGGCTCTTACTACCTGACCATGGTCAACCCCGAAGACCCCGGCCACGACAAGGTGTTCCGCGATGAGGACGAAGCCCTGATGGCTTACGCCGAGCATATCGTCACCCTGCAGGCTCCCGTTAAGGTGCGCCGCACCATGGACTTTGGCAACGGCCCCGAAACCGCCCTTGTCACCACCACTGTCGGCAAGATCATCTTCAACACCCCCATCCCGCAGGATCTGGGCTATGTGGATCGCAACGACCCCGAACATAAGTTCGATTACGAAGTCGATTTCCAGGTCACCAAGAAGAAGCTGCCCGACATCATCAGCCGCTGCCTGACAAAGCATGGCACCAAGCGCTGCGCTATCATGCTGGACCACATCAAGGCACAGGGCTATAAGTATTCCACCCTTTCCGCCATCACCGTTGCCGTGCCTGACGCTATCATCCCCGAAGAGAAGCCGGCGATCCTGGCTGCGGCTGACAAGAAGGTTGAAAAGGTCATGAAGAACTTCAACCGTGGTCTTATCTCTGATGAAGAGCGCTATAAGAACACCGTTGAGATCTGGCAGGCAGCTACCGAGGAAGTTTCCAACGCTCTGTCTACCAACCTGAAGACCCACCACCAGCGCAACCCCATCTATATGATGTCCGACTCTGGTGCTCGTGGTTCTATGGACCAGATCAAGCAGCTGGCCGGCATGCGCGGCCTGCTGGCTAACACCGCAGGTAAAACCCTGGAAATGCCTATCCGTGCAAACTACCGCGAAGGCCTGAACATCTTGGAGTACTTCATCTCTTCTCGAGGCGCTCGTAAAGGTTTGACCGATACCGCACTGCGTACTGCTGACTCTGGCTACCTGACCCGCCGTCTGGTTGATGTTTCTCAGGAAGTCATCATCCGCGAGGAAGACTGCCACGCTACCGAGGGTATCCTCGTCAGCGAGATCAGCGAAGGCAACGCTACCATCGAAAGCTTCTCCGAGCGTCTGATTGGCCGTTATGCTCTGCATGACGTGATGGATCCCAAGACCGGCGAACTCATTGTGTCCAAGGACAAGATGATGGATATGTTCGACGCTGAAAAGATCAAAGCTGCCGGTATTACCGAGCTGGAGATCCGCAGCGTGATGACCTGCCGTGCTCACGTTGGCGTCTGTGCCCGCTGCTACGGCTCCAACATGTCCAACGGCCAGTGCGTTAAGGTCGGTGAATCCGTCGGTATCATTGCGGCACAGTCCATCGGCGAACCCGGTACTCAGCTGACCATGCGTACCTTCCATACTGGCGGTATCGCATCTGCTGAAGATATTACTCAGGGTCTTCCGCGTGTTGAAGAACTGTTCGAGAGCCGCCGCCCAAAGGCAATGGCTATCATGTCCGAGATCGCCGGTACCGTCCATATTGACGATACCAAGAAGAGCCGCCACGTTGAAGTGACCGGTGTTGACGATAACGGCGCACCGGTTACCAAGAGCTACCTGATCCCGTTCGGCCACCGCCTGAAGGTGATGGAGGGCGATGTGCTCGTCAAGGGCGCATTGTTGACCGAAGGCCATGCTTATCCGCAGGATATCCTGGCTGTCAAGGGCCGCATTGCTACCCAGAACTACCTGATCAGCGAAGTCCAGAAGGTTTACCGTCTGCAGGGCGTTGAAATCAACGATAAGCATATCGAAGTTATCGTCCGCCAGATGATGCGTAAGGTTCGCATTGACGATGCAGGTTCCAGCGAATTCATCATGGGCAGCGTTGTCAACCGCCGCGATGTGATGATCGAGAACGAGAAGATTCAGGAACGCATTGATGCAGGCGAAACCGACCTGAAGCTGGTCCAGGCCAGTCAGATCCTGCTTGGTATCACCAAGTCCAGCCTGGCAACCGACAGCTTCCTGTCCGCTGCATCCTTCCAGGAAACCACCCGCGTTCTGACCGAAGCCGCCATCAAGGGCAAGGTTGACCCGCTGGCCGGTCTGAAGGAGAACGTCATCATCGGTAAGCTGATCCCCGCCGGAACCGGTTTGCCGGAGGTTGAAGAAGAGCTGGCTCGCGCCGAGGAAATCCGCGATGCCGAAGGCAGCGCTTACGACCACGCTGAAAAGTAAGACTTTTCTTATCTGATAAGCTTAGCCTGACAATAAAACATAACATCCCCCACAGCATTCTCCGCACAGGCAACTGCGAACGGAAAGGGTACTGTGGGGGATTTTTTATGCTGCTTTGCGGGGAATGAAACTGCTTATTGCGGAAAAGTGGCAGAAAAGTGATACAAAGTTGCTTGAAAATAGTAGTACAGCTGTGCTATGCTGGCCCCAAAGAAAGGGGGATAGCACCATGACATTGGGAGAGAAAATTGCATCCGCCCGGAAAGAAAAAGGCATGACCCAGGAAATGCTGGCAGAAAAATTGGGCGTAACACGGCAGGCTGTGGCAAGGTGGGAAACAGGGAAAGCTCTGCCCGGCACAGCCAACCTGTTTATGCTGCGGCAGCTGCTGGGAATTCCGTTGGAAGCAGCGGATATGGAAGCGACTGATTTAGAAGGGACAACGGGAACGGAAAAATCGGGAACATTAGCAAACACAGAAAAAGCAGAAAGCCTGACAGCAAAGCAGAAGTGGATGCTGCTTGCGGCAGCGGCAATTCTGCTGTGGTTTGCTCTGCAATTTGTTGGGCTTGGCGCGGCAGTGGGGCTTCTGCTGCTCTTGCTGATTCTAATGATTGTGCTCTTTTTGATAGCAATAGGGAAAAGCGGTATTGTGGCGGCTGCAAAATCAACAGGCAAAAGAATGTTGTATCTGATAGCGGCAATGCTGCTGGCACTCGTTCTATGGAGCGTTGCTTTTGTGGCATCAGCAAACTACCAAAGCAAGGCCATCTGGAGTATGCCGCAGGAGGAATGGCAGAGCTACCCCGAGGTTGCCGCATGGATGCAGCACTGCGAAACAATGGGAAATGGTGTTTATATGCAGCGGGTGGACCTGCCTTCCGACCAGGGGAATACAACTGCATATCTTGTCTGCCGCAATGGCGTGACCAATGAACAGGCGGGAAAAATCACCCCCAATCCACTGCGGCTGCGCTTCTGGGTTACTTATCAGGCAGGGGAGAGCGAGCCCATGCTGGATGTGCTGACGTTCTGCGGAAATAAAGACTATCAGGTGTTTTTCAGAATCAGGAAAGATCAGTCTGATTGTATCTTTACGACAAATGAAAGTGAAGCGTTGGCAGGAGAAGTAAGAAGCCTGCTGGAAAGCCGGGCAAATGACAAATAAAGAAAGTTAGAGAAATGAGCCTGTGCAGGAACCGTGCATAAACACTGTTTCTGCGCAGGCTTTTTGTTAAGGCAATACCGCATAATTCTAAGTGCCGATACGGCGAGCGAGGTGCGGCAGCTGCTAAGCCAAAAGCGCAGATAATACTGGATGTCTTATCGAGCATTTTGGCAACGCAGATGCCGTGCCGCAGCCGTCGGAGCGGTGCTTAAGCCGTAAGGCGGGAATTGTGCGGTATTGCCTTAAATAAAAACGGATTTGTTTTTTCTAACATTTGGTGTATAATACTTTTATACTGGGTTTGTCTGTGCAGGATGAATGGTGCCTGCATGGAGGGCAGGGGAGAACGCTTCCCTGACAGGCTCAGAAAGACACCATATAGAAAAGGAGAATCCGCCATGTCGGAAGCATTGAAAGAACGCAAAGAGATGGACCCGCAGTACCAGTGGGACCTGACCAAAATGTACGCCAGCGATGCGGAATGGGAAAAGGCTTTTGCCGCCATTGACCCCAAAATTGAAGCTTTGGCTGCCTGGGAGGGCAAGCTGAACAACGCTGCCAGCATTCGTGAATTTTATGATGCAGAAATCGGCGTGTTCCGTGAACTGGAAAACCTGGCTGTCTACACCAGCCTGCGTCTGAGCGAGGATACCCGTGCTGATGACGCCCAGAGCATGGATGCCCGCGCTACCGCCAAATATGTAAAGGCTGTCGGTACCATCGCCTATGCTCAGCCGGAAATCCTGGCACTGCCGCAGGAAACCTTGGATGCCATCATGGCTGACGAGCAGGTTGCCCCCTATCGTTTTGCTCTGGAAGACCTGCTGCGTGCAAAGCCTCACACCCTGACCGCCCCGGAAGAAAAGCTGCTGGCTGCTTTCGGTGAGGCATTCGGCACCCCGAAAAATGTTGCCGATAACCTGGAAGACGCCGACATGGTGTTCGATTCCGTCAAGGATGGCGAGGGCAACGATGTGGAGCTGACCGCTTCCAACTACATCCTGCTGCAAACCTCCAATGACCGCGTGCTGCGCAAGAATGCCTTTGAAAGCTACTACAAGAGCTTCCGCCAGCACATCAACACGTTGGCTGCCTCTTACTCCGGCGCTGTCAAGACCGCTACCGCCGAAGCCTCCGTCCGTCATTATGAATCTTCCCGCGCCATGTCCATGGCAGGGGAGAACGTGCCCGGCCAGGTCTATGATAACCTGGTGGCTACTGTGCGCAAGCACCTGCCGGATATGTACCGCTATGTTGCTCTGCGCAAGCGCATCTTGGGTGTGGACGAGCTGCACTACTATGATGTGTATGCCCCGCTGACCAAGGGCGTCAGCGCCCATTACACCTATGACCAGGCCAAGCAGATGGTTCTGGATGCCGTTGCACCGCTGGGCGAAGAGTACGGCACCATCGTTCGCAAGGGCTTTGCCGAGCGCTGGATCGATGTGTTCCCCAACAAGGGCAAGAGCGGCGGCGCTTACTCCGGCGGCAGCTATGATTCCAACCCCTATATCATGTGCAACTTTACCGGTACGCTGGACAGCGTTTCCACCATTGCGCATGAGATGGGCCACAGCATGCACAGCTGGTTCAGCCGCCATACCCAGCCTGCCCAGTATGCCGACTATACCCTGTTTGTCGCAGAGGTCGCTTCCACCGTCAACGAGAACCTGCTCATTGAGCACCTGCTGGCAGAAAAGAACCAGGATCCCGCAACCCGCCTGGCCCTGCTGAATCAGTACCTCGAAAATTTCAAGGGAACCGTCTACCGCCAGACGATGTTTGCCGAGTTTGAGCGCGATGCCCACGCCATGGCCGAGTGCGGCGAAGCCCTGAATCCCGCCGCCCTGAACAATCTGTACAAGAAGCTCATTGTGGACTACTTTGGACCGGAGCTGGTTGTGGATGACGAAGTACAGTACGAGTGGGCACGCATCCCGCACTTCTACCGCCCGTTCTATGTTTATAAGTATGCAACCGGCTATTCCACTGCCGTGGCATTGTCCGAGGGCATCCTGAAGAACGGCGAACCGGCTGTTAAGAAGTACCTGGAGTTCCTGCACATGGGCGGCAGCGCTTACCCGCTGGATGAGCTGCGCCATGCCGGTGTGGACCTGACCACCCCCGCCCCGGTGGATGCTGCCCTGGATAAGTTCGGCCGCATTCTGGACGAAGCCGAAGCCTGTGTGGCACAGCTGGAAGCTGCAAAATAAGCAGGGGAAAGTCCTGGGGTGTATCTGAAAAATTCAAAAATTTAGTCTGTTTCTGCAAACACAGCGGGATTTTGCGTTAAAAAGCCTTGGAATCCGCAAAGGATTCCTATGGCTCTTTGCCTTACATCCTGCTTGCGTTTGCGAAATATCCATCGTTCTCTTTGTTTTCAGATACACCTTAAGTGCAAAATTAGGGCAATACCGCATAATTCTAAGTGCCGATACGGCG
>UMHB01012452.1_pt1 | contig 19363 bp, 19 predicted proteins | sample 1965441 | NCBI WGS metagenome assembly UMHB01 (sample SAMEA4836089, study PRJEB28245) | human gut metagenome | biome: gut microbiome; material: fecal sample | place: Denmark | collected 2008 | reverse complement strand
AATTAACAAATGTTAATCCCCCAAGAATTACAACTGAGCCCAATATATTCCCCTTTTCGGTGGAGCAAAAGGTGGAGCAGAAAGGAGGACGGAAAATCTCCACCTCGAAGGCTTCCTTTGCGTTGATTTGCAATGTTTTGCGTATCAAGAAGGCGCGCATGATTTCCTACTTTTGCATAAACAAATAAAACTGTAGGAACATGAAAAGAGACTCATTCAATGTGCTTTTTTACTTGAAGAAAGCAAAATTGCTGAAGAGCGGAGAAGCCTCCGTGTGTATGCGCATCACCGTGAACGGTGCGCGAGCGGAAAACAACATCCGCAAGAGCATCGACCCGGCTCTGTGGAACCAGCCGAAGGAATGTGCCAAAGGCAAGAGCCGTAAAGCCTGCGATTTGAACGCCTACATCGAAGAAGCGAGAATCAAACTCCACCAGCTATTCAACGAGATGGAGGAACAGGGCCAACTCATCACCGCCCGCATCTTGCAGGAACGCTTCTTCGGACAGGACAAGGAACCCGAGGCCGTCCGCACCATCATCGGCACCATGCAGGAGCACAACGACCAATGCCGCGCCCTCGTGGGCAAGGACTACGCCCTGATTACCGTCCGCCGCTATGAAAGTTGTAAGCGTTATCTGGCGGAACTCATCAAGCAGAAATATGACAAGGAGGACTTGCCGCTGACGGAGGTCAACGGCGAACTGGTGCGCGCCTTCGAGTTTTACCTAAAGACAGAGAAGGAATGCCAGCAGAACACGGTCATCCGCTACATGAAATGCCTGAAGAAAATCACCAACCTTGCCCTTGCCAACGAATGGATAGCCAAAGACCCGTTTGTCGGCATCAAGTTCCACGAGAAAGAAGTCATCCGCGAGTTCCTGACGATGGACGAACTGCTCACCATCTATCACAAGGAGTTCCCGCTGGAGCGCATCACCGTAGTCCGCGACATCTTCATCTTCGCCGCCTTCACCGGCCTTGCCTTCATTGATGTGCAACAACTGGCCCCTGAACATATCGTGGAAGATGCCAACGGCAACCTCTGGATTCGCAAGCCCCGCCAAAAGACGAAGAACATGTGCAACATCCCCCTGCTCGACATTCCCTTGGCCATCCTCCGCAAATACGCCAACTATCCCGCCTGCCTAAAGAAGAAAGTCCTGCTCCCCGTCCCCTGCAACCAAAAGATGAACAGCTATCTGAAAGAAATCGCCGACCTTTGCATGATCAAGAAGAACTTGACAACACATACGGCGAGACATAGCTACGCCACCTCTGTGTGCCTCGCCAATGGCGTGAGCATCGAGAACGTGGCCAAGATGCTTGGTCACTCCAACATCAAGATGACGCAGCACTATGCCCGCGTGTTGGATTCCTCTATCCTGCGTGATATGAATAATGTGAAGAGCATGATGGCCAAAGTAATGGGATGAGTATGGAAAGAGGAATCATTACAATCAGTGAAGGCGGTGTGGTGAGTATGCCCACTGCACCCGTATGGATGACGCAGTTCGAGATTGCTGACTTGTTCGGGGTATTTTCGTGTGAAGTCCGCAAGGCGATACACAGCATCTGCAAGAACAAGGAACAGTATGAGGTGGACATAATGAAGTATGTCAAGCAACCCGATGGTATCAGTTATGATGTTTACAGCCTTGAAGTGGTTATAGCCATTGCATTCAGGATATGCAGTAAAAAGAGTATGCTGTTCAGGCAGTTTGTAATCAGTAAACTGAGTGCTGGCAAGATCTCGTTGTTTGTTTCCTGTAACAGAGGAAGTAACCGATGGTGTAATTAACTCCATCCCGTCAGAAACTTGTTCCCGATGCTCGGATGCAAAGATAGCGCATGGTTTGATGGCAAAGGCAAGGTCAGGCGGCAGAGCCGTTTCGGGCAGAATCTTCCTCCTGCGGAGCGTATTCAGCCCGAAAACCTTGCCACTGCCTACCATACGCTCGCAAGGCATCCGGCAACGGAAACAAGCGACTGACGGGAAATCAGAAGAAAGGAACGACTTACAGACGAAGCGGAATTTTGATGTTTCATCCGTAAGCCGTTCCTTTTTCTTTTTTGTTGTCCCAGTTTATAGGGCAGACGGCAAACTGCGCTCCTTCAAGAAAATCAGATTGCCGTCTGTCGATAGGCAGAGCGGTAGCCGTCAAGCAGCATCTTCTCTATGTCCGATTCGCGGTAGAGAATCTTGCCGCCCAACTGAATGTAGGGGATCCGCCCCTCGTTGCGATAGTCCTGGAGTGTCCGGCGGCTCACCTTTAACCGTGCTGACACCTCCTTGTCGGTGAAGAAACGCTCTCCGCCCAGTGTGGGGCGATAGTCGGCAGTCATACGCTCGTAGTTGTCCAGCAGTCGGTCGAGGCTGCCCATGAAGTGGAGAATCCACTCATTGTCTTTGGTCATCAGTTCATTCATGTTACTCTGGATTTAGTGGGTATTGTTATTCTACTTTGTTTATTGTTTATATTGTTCTTCCTTTGAATCGCGCTTCCTTTCTCCTGTCCTCCACATGGCTCACGATGCGCTTCACGTCCTCGGGACGGTAATACGTCTTGTGGTTAATCTGCGAGAAGGCAAGCGTGCCGTTGTCCCGCAGCGTCTGCAAGGTGCGCGGACTGATATTCAGCATCCGGCACACGTCCTGATTGTCCATCCACTCACTCATTGTCTTTTCGCCGTGCCGATGGCCGATGGCATCCATGCGGCGGACGAACTGGTCGAACTTGGCGACCATCGCCTCAAAGGTTCTTTTCTCGATTGATACTATTTCCATAATTCTTTCCTTTTGTTATTTCTTTTGCTGCAAAGGAATGGATAATTCGTCATCCGACAATGCTTTTTTCAGAACTGGCAGCCTTTGGCATCGGTATGCCGGATAACCGGTGCCAGTTGTCGGATGATTTTGCTTTATTTCCTATATATAATGGGAATGTTGCAGTTCAGATAAGACCTTAATTATAGTGTGCCCGTAATAGTGCCCATGCCTTTCTTGTTATTCGTTCTTGGAGAATCGGTGAAGTCTGCACCAATGTTTCTATAGTCCAAAAGCAAAGCCACACAAAATTGCCTAAGAGAATCCAAGTTCTTGACGGGGTGAACTATAGGTAGTTATTTTGCACCCGACAAACGGTCAAGTATGCGCATAACGACCAATAGTAATCCACCATTAACAAGAAACAGTATGAGTAAGAAATTCAAAAACATCGAGAACGATGAAGAGTTCAAGAACTTCAAGTTGGAAGACTATCTGCCTTCCATGCCCAATGCAGAGCGGGCAGAAAAGTCGGCTGACGCAAAATCGGAGGTACTTGCCGAAACAGGCAATCTCTTTCCTCCGCAGGAAGAACCGGATACATCGGCAGCACATACAGCAGTGGCTGAACCCATCGCACACGAGCGTGATGAGACTGCCACAGAGTTGGGCGATTCCCCAGCGGAGCGCTCCATTGTCAGACGCATCAGCAGCAAGCAGCGCAGGCTCTCGCTGGACGAGTACCGCGACACCTACCTGCATGTCCCCAAGATTATCAACCGCAAACCTGTGTTCGTTAGCAGTGAGGTGCGAGATGAACTGGACAAGATAGTCCGTTGTCTTGGTGGCAGGGGAATGAGCGTGTCCGGACTGGTTGAGAATCTCGCCCGCCATCATCTTTCCACATACGGAAACGACATCGACCAATGGCGTAAATTGTGAGAATTAAGGAGCGGCTAATGGGAGATTTTATAGAGTTGCTCTAAATCCCTGTAACGAAGTTTGGAGAGGGCAAGTTTATGTTTCGGGCAGACCGAAACCACTTGCCCCGCTCCAAACCTCGCAGGGAAGACATCCCGTTGGTCTATAATGACAGCAATCAGTAATCAAAGTAAACTTGATAATCATGAACAGTAATAAGAGAAAGAACAAAGGCGGTCGCCCTGTCAAAGGTGCTGCCGAGAAATTGAAATACCGCATCACGGTGAAGATGGCAACGGAGGACTACTATCTGTTGAAAGCCAAGGCGAAGTCGGCTGGAGCCTCTGCCAGTGAATTCATCCGTGGCTGCATTTCGGAAGGCAGCGTGAGGGAACGGCTCTCGAAAGAGCACGGCGATCTTATCCGCAAGTTGTGTGGCATGGCGAACAATCTGAACCAGCTAGCACGGAAGGCGAACGCAGAGGGCTACGCCTCTGTATTTGTTCCCTGCCGCACCTTGATGATAGAGATAGACAACCTTGTGAACCGCATACGCCTATGATAGCCAAAATCATGAAAGGCTCGGACTTCAAAGGTGTGGTTAACTATATTCTGAACGATGAGAAAGGCACTCAAATCATAGATGCCGATGGCTTATTTCTGGAAAATAACGACACGATAGCACAAGGATTTATCGGCCAAGCGCAGATGAATCCAAAGGTGACCAAGGTCGTTGGGCACATCGCATTGAGCTTTTCCAAGAAAGATGCGCCACGGTTGAACAACGCAATCATGGCGCAGATAGCCCGTGAGTACATGGAGCGGATGGGTATTAAGGAGACGCAGTACCTCATCGGGCGGCATTTCGACAAGGAACATCCGCACGTGCATATCGCCTTCAACCGCATTGACAATAACGGCAAAACCATCTCCGACCGAAACGACCGCTTCCGCAGTGAGCGTATCTGTAAGGAGCTAACCAAAAAATATGGGCTTCACTTTGCCAACGGCAAGGAACAAGTGCAGATGGATCGACTGCGTGAACCGGACAAGACGAGTTATGAACTCTACCAAATCTTGAAGGCGGAGGTCGGTAGATGCAGGGATTGGAATACCTTGCTTGAGCGGTTGGAACGGCAGGGCATCGGTGTGCAGTTCAAGTACAAGGGACAGACGAATGAGATTCAAGGCATCATCTTCTCCATGAATGGCTACCGTTTCAACGGTTCCAAGGTGGACAGACAATACAGTTACTCCAAGATTGATGCAGCACTAAACCGTAACAATTACGGAGAACGACAGACACAACCTCAGCCACAGGCTAATCGGGAAGAAATAAGCCCGACTTCAAGCAACGATGTCGAGCTTATCAGCGGCTCATTAGGTTTGCTCACTCCAAGCAACGCACCGGAAGAACAGCAACTTTACGACCCCTATCTGAGAAATAAGAAAAAGAAGAAACAACGTAAAATCAACTGGTAACAATGGCAGACAACAATGTATTCGTCCTCTTCGAGGAAATCAAAACCGCCATAAACGGCATCAACAACAAGTTAGAGGAACTACCCAAATCGGTGGCACAATCCCCACAAAGCGAACCCAACGTCCAAGATTTATCTCCGATTAAGGAGATTGTGGCAGAAACAGCCAAGGCCCAATCAGAAGATATTAAGGACTTGTTGGCAAAGCACTGGAAGGCATACGCACAAATTTCCACTGTGATTTTGCAACACCTTGACACCATCAAAAAAGTGCAGGAGAAGCAAGAAGTAGAACAGAAGTACCACCCGCAGGAGCATATCCATAAACACAGCTTCGACATCAAATCCAAGAAAGTATTTTCTTTTGTCGCAGGGCTTGGCGTGGCCTGCGCCTTATCCCTATGGGGCAACATCGCGCAGTGGCAATCCAACCGCCAGTACGCCGATGATGCCCTGAAGTTCCGTGCCATCCGCGCATGGGGTGGATGCAATGCTAACGATGTTCTTTGGTTGAATAAAGTGTTCGACATCCACCGAGACGAGAAAGCCATTGAGTGGATGCGGAAGCAAGCGGACGGATATGATGCTTCTCTGAAAGTGGTTTCTGATAGTCTGATGCAGGAGAGCATCAAAACAACGGCCGAAAAGCAGGGCAGCAAGTAATTCTTCGGACATATAACAAGAAACTAAGAATCGCATCGGAATGGGACAGCCTTTCCGATGCGATTTTTTAGGTGTTGCTTTTTAAGCACTCAAATTATTAGAATTTGGTCGGTACTTGATCAGTAGTTGGTCGCAACTTGGTCGGTGGCGATTTTGAGTGATTGCTTAGCTTGAGGGGTACTTAGGGGGTACATAAGGGGTGCTTAGGGGGGATTCTGTAAATTCAAGTTTTTTGCCTCGTAACCAATTATTCAAACAAGTTTAACTGTTTCGGATGCGGCAGAATGATGTCCGATAACTGTATCAGAGAAGTGTTTCTTAACGATAGTTGTTCGATGACATTCTCTATGCGTTTCTTGTCATTTTCGTTGTACCAACTGAATTCCCATTTGACTTGGGGATTTACGATGCTTTTAATATGTCTTAAATATGGGAAATCGACATCTGACAAAGAGAGTCCCCATACATGTATTGTGTCAATGTCAGACAGTTTTTTCCATATTTCATTATTGTTTTTTATTATGGCATTTACATCCTTATATAAAGTCCCCATATCATTGACGGCTTCTTCCAATTGCTCTTTTTCATTGGTGAAGGTATCAAAATGCCATTTGTTTTTGATTGTCTCTGGAGTTTGGTTATGGCCAAATATAAGGTATTGATTTAATGCTGCACATCCATGAATATAACAAATGCTACCTCTGTTAATTCCATACGCCGTTTCTAATGTTGTAGTGTAATTGAAATTTATGAAATATGAATTGTTCTTGTTTATCTGAACTCTCTGATTATAATCAGGTGCACCAAGTTGTAAAACCCATTCTTTAAAATATTGTTCTATGTGAAAATATAATCTGTTGAGAGTATATCCTACTTCCGGTATAGGCCCATCAGAATAATCATCAAGGTTAAAACATCCGCGACTTCCATCTACCTGTGTAAAAAATATCATAAATGGAGAAGATACGTAGTCTTCAAGAATTGCCTCTATAGGGATGTTCCCTAAATTTTCTTCCAATGAACTCCACAAATCTCCACCATCGAATTCATAAACCTGAAATAGACGGTTGAAGACAACTGCATCTTTGTCCTCTAACCAATCCTTGAAATTATTGTAACTGGAGCTGATACAATGGTGCATATCAAATCCATTACCGATTAGATATAGCTCGTTAATTGATGAACTCATACGAAAATCTACTTCTACCTTATTTGTATAAATCCAGTAACTCTGAGTAAGTATGTATCTGACCGTTCCAATTGCGGAACTTAGGAATTTCTGCAATATGGTCGCCGAGGGGTGTGTATGCTCCGAGCTTGATGTTCAGGCACGGCATCTTGACCATGATTTCTTTTCCTTTGGCATCCAATATCGGATTGGCATCATCATCAAGCAAAGGTTGCTTACGAGAACCAAAAGTGATACCTATTATTTCATAATATCCGGCAATGCCTCCATCGAACATCGGCACGAAGTATTTGGCCTCGGAGATGTCTCCGCCAGGCATATTGCGCATCACAAACTCGTCAGCCTCCCGATTGACAAATGCCAAATATTCCTTTGATACCTCCATGTGCCCGTCCTTGCAGCGTCTGTTTTTGTTGACGATACCGAAAAGGAACTTGCCGTGCATTGCTGTTGCTGAAGGTGCTGCAGTGCCCGCTGACGCAGGTGGAAGAAGTTCACGCGGATCTTGTCCGAGCGGACATTCCACAATGGTGAATGCCTCCCCGAGTTCTGCAAGCACATGTAAGTTTTCCTCATCAAATTGCTTGCGGTTGTCAAGTGCGAGAGCAATGACATCCTTGTCATCGTATGGAGCATACACCTTTCCGAGAATGTCACGGAAATGGGTTTCAATAAATTCCCGGGCATCAACTCCCGGCTTCGGCCGCATGGCAAAGAATTTAAAACGTCGCTCAAGTTCTTTCTGTATCTTATCGCGGAATATTCCACGCACCTTCTCGCGCCATACTTTCTTCCGGTAGGCGTTATTACGGGCATAAAGGGAAACGACATACAGGAAATTGACATCGTAATGCGTCACAAGGAGTGTGTCGCGGTCAAACAGACGGTTGCGGAACTGCTGCGAGACAAAGGTAGTCGCGCTTTTTTGCGCCTTTTCGACAGTGTCAGTATATGAAAGGTCATCAGGTACTGTTGCGCTGATAAAGAAGTTGGGAATGATGTTGTAACCCTCCGTTATTTCATCGCGCAGACAGAAGTCGGTCTCGCGTGGCTTACTCTCTGAGTCTTCACCAAAGAAAAGGTTTAGGTTCCATTGTATTACATTACGGGCGTAGGTGTATTGTTTGGCAACCGACTCTTTGGAGATGGGGTTCTTCTGTTTGTAATACTTGGAGTCACCTATGTAATAGACCTGCTTGTCAGGTTCTACTGAAGTCAGACTCTTATACAGATACATGTGGTCAACCTGCTTGCCATCTTCCTGCTTCTTGTTGAGTCTGTCAGGAAACTCCGAGTCGCCGATAAGCTCGTCAATAATCGCTTCAAAGACGATATTGAAGTTTTTGGCAAGCAGAAATTCATTGAGCTGTGCATTGATGCGCACGTTCTTCGATTGGTCAAAGAACGCGAAGCACAAATCCCATAATTGTAATGCCTTGTCGGAAAAATACTTGTATTTTATCTGACGTAGGCGACGGACGCCAAAGCCGCAATCTGTGGTGCCATCCTCGCGACGGTGTGGCATATAGCATTCAAAACGCTTGCCTGTAATGAGATTGTAATTGAGATCTACTTCTACGGGAAAGCCGTAAGTCTGCCTGACGTAGTTGAGAATCGAATAGAAGATGACGAGCAGTTCTTCATCAAAGTTGATGCGCCGTTTCTTCGTTATCGGGTCAATGTAGACAGGCTCATTATCTTGTATCACCACTTGCGATTTTGCAATGGTCTTGCTCCAGTTTATCTTGTTGAAACCGCTACGGTTATTCTTTAAGATAAACAAGAACCAGTCTTTGTTCTGCCGTGCAAACTCAATGAGCGAGAGAATGATGTCAAGGAATGTGTTTCCGGTACGGTGCTTGCCACGCCCAACCTTTATCGCGCTCTGTTGGCGTATGATGGTGTGGTCCTTGTTCTGACGTACGCAGTTATCACGATAGACGGCTATAGCACGGTAGATCCATACCGATAATCCATAGATGAACTGCCGCTGCCCTTGCGAGAGCGGATTCCCGGGTTCATCAAGGTTAATGACATGCTCGGGACGCAATCCTTCTACGCCGAAAAGATTGTCGCGATGGTCTATTACTACCTTGGGGAGAATGAACACCGCTTGGCTCTTTTCGGCATAATAGTAGTAGCCTACGTAATTAACGGAGGCTACGCCATCCACAACATCAAGTTCATCGATGTTGGGAAACAGTTCCCTTATGCTTTCAAACGGGTACGGGTGTCCCTCTACAAGTAGTTTCATTCTTTAGCTTCCGAAATAGAAAAACCTAATTCTGTATGTTCGCTCAATGCTTTTTGAAGTTCCTCCATTTTGCTTTTGGTGCCCCATCCATTATTAGATACATATATGGTTTCACCATTACACTCAATTTTGTCTACTCGACGACTTTCAGGTAAATCTGTTCTGTTGTCGTATTCCGTCTGCGTTTCCACAAAGTGTGAAACGATATTTCCAAGCGTTTTCCATTTGGATACAACTTCGTCGGCGGGCATATCAGGATGTTGTTCTACATATTTTCCGATAATGGTGGATGCTATATGTTTCTTTCCGTATTTTCCTTCACCGTTTATTGCATATTTGGTGAAATCCCGATTACTCTTGCTATTCCCGGAGTCATCGTCATCAAGATCATCGTCCTCTGAATTCAAAATATCCGTTTTAATCTCGTTGCCATCTATCGGCAATAATTTAAGATTCTTCAAGAATAGTTCTACTCGGCTTTCCTCTACTTTACCAAGGTGGTCAAAAAATGATGCAAAAGTCATCGTTTCGCCATTCTCGTCTTTGAAGAAAGCTTCCTCAAGGCCAAAGTCCTTGAATACGTCATTGTAAAGGTAGAACAGCACTTTAGACACAAAAGTCTCGGCACTGATTTTACCATCACATGCCTTTGCAAAGAAATAACCGAGTTTCTTGTCCTCCTGTTGTATCTCTCCACCTTCAATCTCTGCGTTAATGGCAGAAATAAACTGCCACCAATCGTATTGATGTCCGTTGGAGAATGTTATGCGGTAACCTTTCTCTGCATCCTTGATTTTGATGTACTTCCAATCCCAGCGACGTTTGAAAGCGGAGTCAATGGGGAATAGGGATTGGTCGGAAGTGTTCATCGTCGCCCAAATATAAAGATTGTTAGGTAACAGCAGGTGTGACCCTAACTTCACTTGTGCAACAACATCCTTGCCGCCCTTGTAAAGAGCATTTATGTTCTCAGCACTAACTATATTGAAGTCGCCAAGTACACGCTTCAACTCTTGTGCAAGATCATCGTCTGCCACAATTGGATAGTCTGAGAATCCAGCTTCATTCCGGTCAAGCAGTTGGAAAATATCACCGAAAATTTGAGCGCAGTTGCCACGGTTGATTTCTTCGATGATAAGGAACACAGGCTTTGGCTCCTCGTTTTGTTGTTCACGCCATGCAGCAATATAGGCTTTGAGAAAAGACTGAAAAATGTATCGGTACACAATACGGTCTTCCAGTATGGTCTTTCCTTCCTCATCACGAAGTTTCGTGCCTTGTATGCCATACACGGGCACACGGACAGTAATGGGCTTGTACGATCCGACAAATGCCGCATAGTCTGTGTCTGGATGGAACGTTGTACGATAATTCTCATACTGAGCACAAAACCTATTTATTGCAAACGATTTACCTGTACCCGGCGCTCCGTAATATATTTGTTGGAGTGATTCATCTATTGGGTGCATAATATTTTCTATATTATTGTTGAAAATATCGAAAAAACTCTTTCTATCTGTTCTGTCCATTGTTGTAAATACTGTGAGAGGATTGATGTCTGTTACATTCAATTTGCCTTGTGGAGAAAATGTCAAAATCCTCGAATAATTATTGATGTAGTTCCGAATAATGTCATCATTGTTTTTTGCTTCTTCTTTGAAACATGCAAGACAAGCATCATGGTAATCGCAATTTGGATGTTCTCGTACATAGTCGTACAATGTCCTCAGAAAGAAAGTAGGGCATTCAATGTTGTTAAATCCCTTTTTGCTGATATACGGGTTCGGAATATAGTAACGAGGAAGCCAATGAAATAAATAAATTTCGGCTTCTTCTGTTGTGATATCGTGGTCAAAACGAGGAAAGAAATATCCTTCCTCAGATTCATAATATAAACCTAATTGGCATGCCAATTGGTATGGAGTTCTGAAGAAATCCCCATCCCATTTAGTAGACATGATATTCCTGAACCGCTCAGAAGTCAAGACCTCATGCGGCATAGAGTTTACCAACTCAACAACTGTTTTTGGAGTTCCATTTCTCCATCGGCAAATAATATCAGCCATAAGTTTGTCGTTATTCTGTTATACCATATTGTGTGATATCCATCTGTTTAAGAATGGCTATCAGCACATCTACAACTATACTGTTCCCAGCTTGTTGGTAGGCTGATGTATCAGACACAACTATTTTGAAAGTATCTTTAAATCCCATCAGACGCAGGCATTCACGTGGGGTGAGTTTCCTAATGCGTCCCTTGTGAGTGACGTAATTGTCTACGCCAGCCCGGTGCATTTTGTGCATAGATTGAAGTAATGGGCGGGCCACATCTAAATCGGTCTCTGTAGAAGTCTTGAAGTTTTTTGTCCCTCCCGCCAAAACATATTTTGCCACCTTTTCTGAAAGATAGTACTTCTCTTCTACATCCTTAACATCAAAGATGAATTCGTCGAAATCCGTATTATGTTCCGTCAGCTCCGAATCGGGATGAAATATAAAATCTCCATGCCAGTTGAATTGCTGGTTTCTTTTTTGGCACAATTGTATATCTCCATTGATTTGTGTGTAACTCTTCATCCGATTCTTATGACTTGTGACAAATTTTACACCTTTTTCTCGAAGAAAGTATTTCGTATCAATAAAATCTTCAAGAAAATCATACATACGGTATTCCAATTCTATCGGTGCTGGATATTCAAATTTAGTTTTCTTTTTGAATCCAAGACAATACACCCGTTCTCTATGCTGAGGGATACCATAATCGCAACTATTCAAGACTCTGAATTTTACATCATAGCCTAACTCTTCAAAGATGTCATGTATGACGTGCCATGTTCTTCCCTTGTCGTGATTAAGCAACCCTCGTACATTCTCAAATAAGAACACTTTAGGCTGTGTTTCTTTGACAACTCGGGCAAACTCATAAAACAAGGTGCCTCTAGCATCTTCAAACCCCAACCGATGACCAACCATCGAAAAAGCTTGACACGGTGCACCACCAACAACTATATCGACTTTACCAACATATTTCCTCGCATCAAAATCGCGTATATCGGTAAACCAGTCATCCTCGTTTATTTTATAATTTGCGAAATAACTTTTTTTACATTTAGCATCTATATCTCCAGCGAACATTATTTGATGCTTTAATCCTAACCGCTGGAAGGCATGCTCAAATGCACCAATGCCCGAAAATACAGTGCCAATACGAATAGTATTTTCAGGATGTGAAAACGGAAGTTCTTTCCAAGAAACATCCTCTGATAGAGGAGTGGGAAGAATATTCTTTTTCTCCAGTTTTTCCGAACGATTCTTTATGATTCGTTTTACCTTGGTAATCTTATCGGACTCTTCTTGTATATCTTTTATGATGGTAGCCATTAGAATTCTAAATTTCTATTATTCGGGCATTTTTACCAATTCTTGAATCTGCACATTAAGAAGCTCGGCAATCTTAAGAAGAGTGCCGAGGCTTGGCTGAATAGTGTTCGTACACCATTTGGAGACAGTAGCTGGATCCTTGCCGAGTTGCTCGGCAAGCCATTTGTTGGTTCGCTTCTTCTCCACAAGTATAACTTTGATTCGGTTTATATCTTTGCCCATGATGTTTTTTACTTGTTCAATGGCACAAAGGTAACAATTTTCATCGAAGAATCATCCAATTCAAGCCATAGGATTGATTTAAGATTTCAATAAAGTGCATTTTGTGCAACTTCAGTCTTCGGAATAAGGGAATTCAGACTCTGCCGCCACAAGGATATCCGGTTCTTCAACAGAATATCTTTTAACGGCAGAACACTTGATGTCATTAAAGAGTTTCTGCAAAGCAGCTTCCCGGCTGCTATTATTACGGAGTTCACACTCCCAAATACGGATTATTTTCCAACCAAGAGCGGCCAAGGCTTGTGTCGTCTCCTTGTCGCGTTCAATGTTCCGCGTAATTTTAGCCTTCCAAAACGGAGTGTTGCTTTTGGGCAGTCTGAAATACTTGCATCCTTCATGGCCGTGCCAAAAGCAACCATCTACAAATATGACGGTCTTGTATTTCTTCAATACAATATCCGGTGACCCGGGAAGTTTCCTGTTGTTCAGGCGATACCGGAGTCCCTTGCTGAACAAGAATTTCCGCACCAAATCTCCGGCTTGGTATCCTTGCCCTTGATAGCCGCCATACAGCGACTCCGTTGCTCGGGTGTCATAACATCTGACATATTGTATCATTCAAAACATAAATGCTCCCTATTATGAAGGAGGTACATTTTTATGTCGTCATTCTTAGCATTATTTATGCATTCTGTGTATTTATTAAACATACGGCTCCTTGCTAAATCCTTATCAACTCCCTCAAGTATTGCTTTCAGTCCTTCCATAGCGGACTCACGAAACATTGGTTCCGTCTCTACTACTCGAAGTTGGTCATCATATCCCACGAATGTATCTAATCCATTTCTCTTTAACTCAGGCATAAGCTTTTCCGCACACAAACAAGATACTGTATAGAGAGTTTTACCCGCAAAATCATAATTATTAGTTCTCGTGGACACAATATCATCGTCATTTTCATTGTAAATGCCATATGAGTCACCATGAGCTGCAAAGAAAAATATAGAAAAAGTATGTATATTTGGAGTCACATTACACTCTAAAAGTCCAGGCGGACAAACAGATTCAAAGCAATGCTGGTTGTCAACACAGAACTGCTTAGCATCATCCGCACAAGACTCAAAGAAAAGATGCAATTCTGAGTTTGGATCGTTATTATATGCTATCAAAATATTTTCCATTATTACTCTTTATTCTCAGCGTATTTATACAAGTAGAACTGGTTAACCATTTGCTCCATAGCTTTTCCGACTGGCGTCTGCATCCTAATCTCTGAAAGTATATCCTTCCAAGTATATTTTTTCCCCGATTGAGAGAATGCTTCGACATCTGAAATTTCAGGATGACGTGTAAGCCATCTCTCAAGGATGCAATCGAATCGTGATTTCCAAATAGAGCGTATCCTTTCGATTTTCTCTTTAGCGCCATCCTCGTCCGTATTTTTTATAAAAAATATATTTTCAGTGTTTATAAGAGAAGCCAAGTCATCTGTTTTTAGCTGATTTATTGGATTTGCGGACATCATGACAACGTATACAAGCGCAGTTTTCTTACGAAGCTTAATCACAGCATCAATACCTTCCCATACGGAACCGAATTTGCAGTCCATGAAAACAATCATACGTTCAGACATATGCATGTCAATGAAATCCATAGCAGGCGAAACATTCTCAAAGTATGTTATTTTAGCCTCACTACCATAATCCAATTTCAAGTTGACAACAAAGGGATCATTTTCCCCCATAGTGTCATCAACTATAATTATATGAAATATACTATCTTCCATTATTTTATTTTTTGAATGGTAATTCAATGTGTATTGTTGTGCCCAATGGCGCAAATTCGCTGTCCTTGACAACAACGATGCCGTTCAATGCACGGACTCTCATGCGTACAGCATAAAGCCCAATACCACCCCCACCTTGTTCTGCAGTCGTTGTATTGTATATGCCAAAGACCCACTCTCGTTTTTCTACAGGTATTCCACATCCGGTATCCGAAAAATCCATGACAAGCTTTTCATTATGAGCCCTTATAGTGCATCTGTATATTTTAGTTTCACTATCTTTCATTGCCTTAATAGCATTGTTTGTTAGATTTTGGACGATGTCATAGAATATGATTTCATTACAATTTAGAATCAAATTGTCTTCAATATCCATTTCCAATTTAATCCCTTTAGATTCAAATTCATCGCCATAAGAGTTTAAAAGATACTCTATAAGCTGCTTCAAATTAATGTCGGTAAATGGCAGATTAACCTTGGAGTAGTCAAATAATTCATCAGTAGCTCTTTCGAGTTTAACCATTTCTGCATGAATTTGATTTGAATATGATTTAAAATAGTCATTTAAATCCTCATTGGGGAACCGCAGTTTAAAAAATCTTGCCTGCCGCTGGATTTTACCCATAGAAGTTTTCACTGCATGGGCTACATTTATGGCTTCCTCTTGCCTGCTCATGATCCTTAGATACATGTTTTCATGTCTCGAATGTTCCTCTTCAGCTTCCTGCTGTTCCTTGGCGGCTGATTCTATACGTTTTCCCGCTTTAACTGCAATTTCTTTCAGTGGAGCAAGTTGATTCGATAGTGTTGGATTTTTTTTAATAAGATCCTCCACTTTTTCTACGATAAGAGAAACTCCGGTTCCTGCATGTTGTATGCTTTTTGCCTGCTTGGATTTGGTTTTATTGTTGCTGTATTTTTTAAATTGCTCAAGGGCTTCAATCTGGAGGATAATAAAATCTTTCAGAGCCATATATTCAGGAGTGGCGGTGAAATCTTGTCTATTGGTAGCATCAATAATTTGGGGATTCCCTTCTTTCGTAATATTTACAATCCCAATAAGTTCACGTGTGCTAATTTTGTCAAATAAGCTTACCCATAGCCTCTTGTCAATTCCAAGAATATCTCGTTTCTTGTCCGATGCGTCTTCTTGTTCGGCAAATGGTGTTGTAATAATACCATCACGATAAATCTTTACACCATCTATTTTTGCATCTGGGTATTTGCGACGGAATGCTTCGCGAGCTCTCCCGTCAAAATAGTAAAACTCCATAGATACGCCTCCAAAAGGCTGAATGTCTGTTTCGTATATTTCTATACGACCAGTGGTTTCATTAAATAAAAGGCACTGTTGTTTAGTTTCACTAAAACCAAAGGAAGCTGATGTTGTAGCAAGATCTCTACCGTCAATTTTGTATTCTTCCGACCAAGCGTCAATGTTGTATTCAGGAGCTATGACGTGAATACGGAAAGGATATTCGCTTTTCTCGAATGGCGATACGATTCTAGAAGATTCTCGCAGAATGCGAATGATATCTTTTTTTGTCCAAATATCCCGAGATTGTGTAATTGTTAAAGTCGTACCAGCTTTAAATTTGTCTTCTGCAGGAAAAAAATTATATGTGTTCTCAATATCAGTAAATAGACGTATGTCAGATTTGGAGTCTTGGAGTTGGTTAAAGTACTCCCGCCAATCAATATATACACTCAGCCATGATTCAGAACCAATCTGCTTTGTTGTGATATTTACTTGATCACCTAATTTGTCAACAGCAAAACGACCAATCCCCTTCTCTCCAACACATTTTCTATAGAATGGGGCTGGCGACAAGGGATTGCGTCTTTTGCTTGATGTACCAATTACCATCCATTTATCACGAATATCTTTAAAAGACATCCCGACACCATTATCCTGAATAAAAATTTTTGAAGTGTTATTGATAGTGCCGACATTCTCAAATGTCACAGTTACTTCAGTTGCATTGGCGTCATAACAATTTTTGATTAGCTCAAACAAGGCGGTAACACGATCTGTAATCAAATCGCGTCCAATTAAACGAAATGTACTTACGTCAAATCGCCATTTCAAAATATTTGATTCATCGCTCATATGGTGTACTTCTGATATGCTGCTTAATGCTTTCTGCAATAATTTGTCCCAGCCGTGGAGGAACTGCGTTACCGATATACCTTGATGCTTTTGTTAAAGATACAGATTCCTCGTCTTCAAAGAATCTGTACGTTAAAGGAAACGTTTGAAACAAGGCTGCTTCTCTTGCAGAAATAGCCCTATCTTGAATAGGATGGCCAAAACGGCCATTTCCAATACCTGTGCATTGCGTGGTCATGGTTGGAGAAGGCTCATCCCATTTCATTCTGCCATATACACTTCCAAAACTTCGCCCGGCTTCTTTTTTATGGCATTCCAAAATCAGATCTTGGGGCCAAGATTTCCAACTTCCTCCTTCTGGAGTGGATTGAATTCGTGTAAGATTGAGATTACTCAATGCACTACATCTATGAAGTGGGTCTTTGGGGTCTGATTCTCCTGCATTAAGAGGTGGCAGGTTTGCAATAGTATCCCTAACAGTTACATATTTATCTGCTGTATGCGTTTTGGGCATTAAAGAAACCTTCCCAAATCTAGAAGCAAGTAGAACAAGGCGTTTTCTTGTTTGAGGTATACCATAATCTGGACAGTATACAACATCACACCAAACATGATAACCATCCTTTTCAAGTGTAGAGATAAAATCCTGAAGCACGGGTTTCAGACGAAATGCGCGTATGGAAGGAACATTCTCCATCGTAATGATGTCTGGTTCAACTTCGTTTACCAAACGCCCAAATTCATAAAGTAGGTCATATTTGTTTGGATCCTTATCTTTATTTTTGAAAGCGTAGGATGAGAACGGCTGACATGGAGCGCATCCTGCAAGGATACGAATGGACTCCTTGGAATAGCGGGGAGAAATGTCTTTTGCTGTTACTTCTGTAATATTCTTATAAATAAATTCGCCTCCAGTGTTGGTCTCATATGCATACTTGCATGTACGGTCTAAATCAAAACCTGCAAGGATATGTAAACCGGCAGATTTCATGCCATAACTCAAGCCACCTATTCCGCAGAACAGATCCACGACCTCTATGCGAGGCAAGCGCCCTGGACGTTTTTTCTTGAGCTGTGCCATAATATATGTTCAATGCTATTAGCTTACATTAGTCTACTTATTTGCAAAGTTAGCACTTTTATCTCGATTTTAGATGGAATTATGCGCAAAATTGCGCATAAAGTGCCATTTATGGCAATCCGTTAGCATTCTTTCATAATATAACAGCAAATGCAGAGGGAAATTCTCAGCCTAATTTACTACCTTTGCATCAAGAAATCAATCACTTCCGTGACGTAAGATGAACGAAGAAAATAAAATAATACTCTACCAGGACGATGACGAGATAACTCGTGTGTCGGTGCGCTTTGCTGACGAAGATTTGTGGCTGACACAAAACCAGTTGGCAGAGATTTATTGTACTACAAAACAGAATATAAGTCAGCACATAGACAACATCCTAAGTGATGGTGAGTTAGACTCTAATCGAACTGTAAAGGATTTCTTGACGGTTCGGCAGGAAGGTAAACGTCAAGTGCAGCGCAGCGTGTTGCACTACAACCTTGATATGGTTATCGCCTTGGGTTATCGTGTGCAGTCTCAGGTAGCAACTCGTTTCCGCCGTTGGGCAACGCAGCGGCTTCATGAGTATATCCAAAAAGGATTTGCGATGGATGATGAGCGGTTGAAGCAAGGGGGCAATCGTTATTTCCGTGAGTTGCTGCAGCGCATTCGGGATATTCGCAGCAGCGAACGCAATTTCTATCAGCAGGTCACGGACATTTATGCCACAGCAACGGATTATGACCCACGTGACGAGATGACAAAGATGTTTTTCGCTACCGTGCAAAACAAGTTACATTATGCAGTTCATGAGAATACTGCGGCGGAAGTTATCTACAATCGTGTGGATAACGAGAAGCCGTTTGTGGGCATGACGAACTTCAAGGGCAACTATGTGACGAAGGATGATGTGAAGATTGCCAAGAACTACTTGTCTGAGATTGAACTACAACGTTTGAACTTACTTGTTTCCGGTTTCTTGGACTTTGCCGAGTTCCAAGCACTGGAAATGAATCCCATGACGATGAAAGACTGGATAGAAGCATTGGACAATCAGATTATCGCTCACAAACGGAAAGTGCTGATTGGCAAAGGAAACATCTCACATAAGCAAGCAATCGAAAAGGCCGAAAAGGAGTTTGAAATCTACCGTAAGCGCGAAATGGAACTGCTTGAGAGTGATTTTGATAGAGAAATCAAAAGATTGAAGAATAAGAACGGCAATAATCCAAACTAAATCACTACCTTTGTCCCACGAAATCATCCGCTTGCTTGATGCGCAGAATGGGGCAATTTTGCGGTGGAGCGATAGGAGGAGATTGCGGGTTTGGCGATTCCTCAAAGTGAAGATATAGAGCTGCTTAGGCGTTTATTACGATTCCTGGTGGCACCACTTTGAAGAAAAGCAAAAGACAGTAAAATCCTGATTTCCAAACGGAATCAGGATTTTTTGTTTTCCCCAGGCATGCAAAAAAACGACAAGAATAGGCTCAGTTTGAAAACTTGGGGGAATTAGTTAAAAACAC
>UMHB01006627.1_pt1 | contig 19592 bp, 10 predicted proteins | sample 1965441 | NCBI WGS metagenome assembly UMHB01 (sample SAMEA4836089, study PRJEB28245) | human gut metagenome | biome: gut microbiome; material: fecal sample | place: Denmark | collected 2008 | reverse complement strand
AATTACGCCACAAGGATTGAATACCTACATATCCGTTATAATTCACTTCCATCTTACCCTGTGCCCCACGCTTAGTAGTTACCAAAATGACACCATCACTAGCACGTGCACCATAGATAGCCTGTGAAGCAGCATCTTTCAGAATCTCAATAGACTCAATACTTTCAGCGCTCAATGTGCTAAATTCTTCTCCATCTGATACAGAACCATCAATTACATATAAAGGAGTATTCTGTGCACTAATAGACCGATTACCACGAATAGTAATACTTCCGGTGCAGAGCCCGGTCTACCTGAAGCACTCGTTACATTGACACCTGCTACACGTCCACGAAGCATATCACCGACATTACCTGCCGGAAAACTCTTCATTTCATCAGTCTTAACAGAAGCGACAGAAGTTGCCACATCACTTTTTCGTTGGTAACCATAACCTACCACTACTACTTCATCCAATAACTCGGAATCTTCAGTTAAAGTTACATTAATAACTCGTTTATTACCAACTTTTAGTTCCTGTTCCACATAACCGATATAAGAGAATACCAATGTAGCACTAACAGGTACTTCAATAGAATATTTACCGTTTGTGTCGGTAATCACTCCGGTGGTTCCCCCTTTCACATGAACATTCACTCCGATCAATGAACCTTGTGCATCAGATACAACACCTGTCACTCGTACATTTTGTGCATGTATGCCTACCATGATCAATAGAAACATGGCCGACACAATTAGTTTTAGACGACTGTTTTTCATTTATACATTAAGATTAAATTATTTAAATATTATAAAGCAAAACTCACAAAAAAGACAAAGTTATCATAAAAGGATTGTACAAAAAAAAAGCATTATCATACACCCCCTTCACTTCATACTACCAAATAGACAGGATTGGCCCATTTTTAGATTCTTTCGTTCCAAACAAACAGCTTTTACCATTATCTGAATCATCACCCAACTGTCTGACTTCTCTTATCAATACAAAGGTTATTTCCTGTTCCCGACAATTACGGAGCAGTTCAGTAACATCCAATTGATGATAAGCAGCTGTTTTATCTACTACAATTTCACCTGCTACGTGTGCAGTAGTCCCAACGTCCGTTATACGAATTTGCTTTTTCTCCAAATTAGGAGCATTTGTCCAGTTTAAAGTATTCTCATTCCAATTATTATTATCCAAAGCATAAACATGGAAACGATAAGGATGTCCGATAGTAGAATTACCATATACTTGAAATATAGCAGCATTTATTTTCTGTCTATCCACTCCAGATAAATCAAACTTAACATAGCTTACCTGATTCCTATTTATCTGGGAAGCGTTCATTTCCACATTCATCATTTTAGCTTTACCAAAGCTCTTTTTATCATTCCTACCGTTTTTTACTACCGCATCATCTACAGCAACTAATGTATTTAACGCATTCATGCGAATAGGAATAGTAAGAAGCATCACACTTTGGGCCGGAAGCTCAAAAGAAAGTTGCCCATTTTCTGAGATTTCTTTCGACCAAACTACCTCACCATAAGCATTTGCACTTACTTCTTCGGCAATCACTCTGGTGCCGGTAGGTAGGTCTAATGACTTCATATTCAAAGTCAGATTATTTGAAAAGTGTTTGCGTTGTACAAGCCATATATAATATCTCATTTCTTCCGGATTAAAACAAGTAATGGCATCCACATCATTATCAGCAACAGACTTCACGGTACTCAATAAAGGACGTTCATTCTTAAAACCTTTTGCAAAAAGACGAACTACTTCACCAGTACGCTGGATACCACTTACATCATAAGAAGAAGGAATATCTTTTACAGACTCTGCGTCAAATAATTTAATTTCTCTAACTTTTATACTTCCTTTATCAGTTGATACAAACCGAACTTTAGAGGTTGCAACTGGAGTATCAAACAAGAAGAAAGACTGAGCATAACGTGCATTCTTTTCCATCGTCTCCTTTATATCTACCCAAGCACTACCATCCCAATATTGTAAATTAAAGTTTTTCACACGGTCAGGAGAAGTATAAACACCATAGGAAGATCCCGTATAGACTACTGCTCCACCCAATGAGTAGTTTTTACCTAAATTAATTTCCAGACATTTCTTTTCATCCGTATCTGAAGAAATCCACATAGAAGTATCCGTTTTATCTCCATCTGTAATGGTTCTTACAGTTACCTCATGAGAGGAGGTCAGATCTGATGTTTTCTTACCCAATGCCACATTATTATAAGCATCCTCAACAATCCGCTTTCCTTGCCAAATAAAATGATGTCCTGATTTGATTCCACGCGGATATGTTCCACTGGTAGTATTTGCAAACTTAAAAGCCCACATTCCATAACCTTGATTAAGTGTGTTGTTCGCATATTCACCCGCCCATTCCGTAAATAAAGAGGGAGAATCCATTGTCTCTTCTTTATCTATCAGATAAGCATTCATCCAGCGCCCAGTTTCTGTATAAACAATTGGTAAAGACTGTTTCATTGGATGGTTTTCCACGATAATTTTTCTTATATCAGAAACTTTAGATGTATAACCCGCAGCAGGTAAATTATAAGAATGAGTAGAGAATATGTCTAACAAATCTCTGTCTGAAGGCAAACCACGATAATCTATACGCAAGTTTTTCACGACTTCTGCCCACCAATTCGCATTCGAACCTGCTGTAACAGGACTTACAAAGCGTGACTTCAAGCATTTCCCATATAGTTTATTCACATCTTGTACAGCACAATATACAGCATCCGAAACAATCTTCATAGCATCTACATACTGAGTTATCTTCATGGGCCCCGCATGTCGATGGTTCGGCTCATTATGCATAGCATACATAGTTACATCTCCAGTCTTAGCTGCATAAAAAGCAAGTGCATAGAAACGTTGCCACTGCTTCCATTTATTACTCCACGTACCATCGAAATCTGTAGAATTTATCTGAATAACAGGTTCTATATTCAAACGCTTCAACTCTTTCAATGCATATTCAAAAACCATTGAATTAGTAGAAAACTGTTTTTTACGACAATTTTCCAAGACTGACTCCCAACGAATAAAACGATTATGTTCCGGATTATTTCTCAATTCAGTCTTGCAAATCTCAAAATCATTCAAAGTAGACACTTTTTCATCATTCAATACAGCCGACTGGGGAACATAATCATTCAAAGAAGTCCAAACACGTAGACTATTTACATTGGAATATTCAAGCCAACCGGAAATATTACTTCCCGGAAAATAATATCCTTGATTATAAGCCACATATTTCATTGATTTCCCAATAACATCCTTAGTTATAGTCACCTGCATCTCTTCTTCAAAAGGTTTCTGAATAGCTTTTGGCACTTCATTTACCATCACAGGTACAGGCATATTTATCTTTTCCTCACCATATACTTCAACCTCATTAATCCGAATCGGTTCACCATCTGTAGACACCACACGAATCTGAAAAGTCAGTAATGCAGGTTTAAAAGTAAATTCAAGCCTATCCTGTCTGTTTTCCGTGCGTTCCGTATCCGGCAAATCTGTCCAATTAGCATCATCCCAATACTGAATCTTAAAGTTCTTCATTGACCAAAATCCCGGAGCTTTACCCTTTTCCGATTCTGTCAATTCATTTTCCGGAATACCAGTATAGATAACAATCTTATCAATATTATAATATCGTTCCAAATTAATATCTAACATATGAGGCGGGCGCGCACTTTCAGCACTCATCCAAGTTGATTTGCGTGAAATAACTCCATCCGTTACATTAGATACCGGAAACTTTTCCTGCTGTGACGATGCAGTTACCGGTTTACGTAACGCCACATTTACATCATCAGCTTGCAATCCTAAAAATGGCACTGCAAGAACTCCGCATATTACAAACAACTGTTTCTTCAAACTCATAAATTATTTTTTACAAATTTTTACTTTTGAGAATAACAAGCCTCATAAGCAGCTTCAGCATATCTTCTACCCAAAATTATCTGGCTGTCTGCACTAAAGTGAGGATCACTTTCATTAACCAAAGGAACCAATTCTCTGGATGACACACAATAAGAATATGGAATATGCTGAGGAACAGTACGTAACATTTTATTAAATGCCTCCGAAGTTCCATTTGCCCGCCAATCAGCAATCTCACCCACTACAATAGGAAGTTTCTCATTTCCCAAGTCTTTCCGTAAGTCAGCAACCAGCTTCTTCAGCTTCTCCATATATAGTTCTGGTTCTCGGCTGTCCGATTCACCTTGGTGCCAAATAATCGCTTTCAACTTACCATATTTCATGGCTTTACGCACACGCGATAAGACCTCACCATAATAATCATCCTGTGCTCCTTTTAACCATGAATTAATAGAACTGCCACCACGAGCATTCACTACCAGTCCTAATTGATGTCCGGTTTTCTCTGTTATTGCCTTTGCAAAAGAATAGGCAGGACCTACTCCCTGCAAATCCAGCCGCTTACGAATAGTAGAATATTTGTTCAAAGGATTCCTTGCTTGTTCCATTGTACCAGTCGGAGTCAACAAATACACATTCTTAATACTACCTTTATAATTATCAGTAATATATCCACGACCTGCCATATTAGACTGTCCTATAAAAAGGAACAAATCCAGTTCAGGTATCACCGGTTCAGGATTGACATATACACCTTCTGTTTTCAATCGATAGTTATCAGTACGAAAAGGACATGCGGGAAATCCCTCTTTATTAAAGAAATTCGAATTTTCGCTATTCACCCACAGATAACGGACATCTATAGGTTCTTTTACCTGCTCACTTTTTACTTGCACCCTATTTTTACCAACAATTACCGCTTCGGCAGGATAAAACTTGCCATCCTTACCTGCAACCATAAAGCCGGAAAGAGAAGCGGCTCCGTCTTTAGCAATAATCCCTGTACCTGTATTTACAAAATCAATAAGCAAACTACCATTTTCCACTTTTGATAATTTTTTAAATTCGGGACCCTGATAAACAATCTTTTTACCATATACTTTTCCCAAAGCTAACTGCGCCAATCGCCAACCTACCGTATCTTTTACAATCGGATGAATATCTTTAGGGTTTCCCTGATCAAAAGCGACGGCCATCCCTGTATTCTTCACACGAAGTGAAGTTAAATATTGCGCTTCACGTAATTCATTCCAATAACGGGTCTTCGTTTCAAATCTGGGTAATTGTACAAATAAGAAAGGAATATCTCCTTGTCCCCATGAGGTTCTCCATTCTTTAATCATAGCAGGAAATAGTTTGCGGTATTGTGCCCCTCTAGCAGTATTTGATTCTCCCTGATAAAAAATGAACCCTTTCAATGTGTATGGACAAGCTACATTCAACATCATCTCGGACAAACCTACCGGTCGACGGAAATTCCATTTTCCCATAGGCTCTGACGGTTTGTTGATGTACCGCTTCTTCTCTGCAGTCAAATTGTTGTACTCTGCCAAAGAAGTATTGTAATTATTATACAGTTTCTCATATTCACCAGGCCGATAAGAATTAGCAATACTATCATAGTGCTCCAACAATGGGCGAAAATCTTTATCGGACATTAATAATTTCCGACTTGTCCATGCTTCAACAGTTGTCCCACCTACAGGAACTTGAATGATGCCGATAGGAATATTCAGCTCTTTATGTATATTCTTGGCAAAATAATAGGCTATAGCCGCAAAGTCCGATGCAGTCTCCGGTGAACATGGTTTCCAAGATGTTCCGGGAACTTTTTGTTCCGGATAAAATTTCCTCGGTACTTTATAATAACGTATCTGAGGGTAATCAGCCAAAGAAATTTCAGCCTGCGCATCTTTTACCCTGCGTAAGGCAAACTCCATATTTGACTGACCACCCGCCAGCCATACGTCACCTACGAAAACATCCTTGAAACCAATCTTATGATTACCATTTACAATTTCCAATTCATACGGACCACCGGCATCTCCGGTACTCAACTCAACCATCCACTTTCCTTTTGTAACTACAGCCTTTCGGTTTTGTCCTTCAAAACGGACTTCAACCTGCGAACCGTCTGTAGCCTCACCCCAGATCTTTACTTTAGTATTACGCTGTAATACCATATGGTCTGTAAAAATATCTGCAACAGCAAACTTATCACTTGCCAGAAGAGAAATACTTATCAATAATAAGTATAAAGAAAATAAAATGCGTTTCATAGCTTTATTCGGATTTTAAATACTTTTGCAAAAGTGTCCGTTTATCCAATAAAAGCATATAACAATCGTTCTTTTGTACAGTAAAGTTGTACAAAGGAGCTATAAACAAAATAAGTTGTACCATTCAAATGGTACAACTTATTCGATTAAACATTATTTGGAACTATGTTTCATACTTAATATGGTTTTCACCAGAATCGTACGCCTATCTCCCTTCAGAAATACTTTCATCGTATTCTTTATATGAGAAATATCCGTGTCAATACTTAATTGTTGTTTAGGTAAAATTGTATACTCCTCTCCTGCTTCATCGTTTACTGAAAGACTAATACGGATAGGCTCATCCACAGGATTCTCTAATACAGTAGTCATTATATTCTTCTTTTCCGGCAAAGTTATATAGAAATATCCCTCTCCCGTTACAGACGTTTTATCAATTAACGGACTTCCCCCTCTTGAAAACGTGAACGGAGCCATCGGCCTTCTTCCATAAGGTACATATTGTACACCCGGTTTTGAATTCCAGCCACCATATGCCCCAGCATACTGATAACCATACTCATCAATCTTCAACTTATATTTGACATCCTTCTCCTGACCTTTCGGGATAATAGGAACCGTATTTACCATCAAGCCATTACAAAGAGCATTTACAATACCTCGTTCAGAAGCATAATCTCCCCAAATGATAGAGTCACTCACTGCCACATACGGCTCATGTTTTTTATCAATAACCATATAATGTAATATGTTTGAAAGAAGCTTATCCGCCACCGGATCTATCCCACAATGATTTATCAAGTCGAAACCGGACAATAACACAGAGCCCTTACCCATAAATATTTCCGATAGAGCAGTTGCCGATAACGCACGACTATAATTAGCAAGAATTGCTACATTGCTCAAATCAGCCATATGCAAATCATACCCCCTATCTACTGGATAAATAGCAGGGAATCCTTTTTGAGATTCATTATAGGAAGTATAATCAGACCAGAGTTTAAAGTGCTTTGGCATCAGTCCTTTAAAAACCGGATGATAAGGACGTTCAAGATTAATATTCATACCATCTTTATATGCCAAAGAGGGAGATAAATAGATCGGATCATTATTACTGTCTTTTAAGAATGTAACCGAAATCGGTAACCATGACTGATTGAATTTATCCGGATCCTGCTCTAAACAAATGACGTGTCCTCCTTTTTTCACATACTCCTTTAATTGTTCAACCTGGCTATTTATATTATTATCCCAAGAATCTTTTCCTAAAACTAAAGTAGAATTACGAGATAAATTCCCAATCCGATGCACCAGCTTCACCACATAACCAAGCCTTTGCAAGCAATTTCGAGTTTGTTCTCCAACCGAAGAGTCGTATAGATAAATTGTTTTTCCAATTGCATCTGTATCATTCCAATCTTGTCCTGCAATAAAAATTTCGCTCTCATTATGGGATACCTTCTTACCATTCATCCAAATTTCACCTTTCAGCTTATAATCTCCTGAAGGTAAGTTCTGAGGAATATCTATTGAGAGAGGCTTCTTATATGTTCCGTAATAAGGAACAGATGGCAACTCGATATCTCCCGACAAGAATTTCTCATCTCCTTTCTCAATCCACCACTGTAAATGAGCACCGGTCAAATCATTAAAATAATCATCATCATTAACCACATGAGCGACAACCGACAACTTATTTCCAGCATAAATCTGAGACTGCCAATTTTCCCAACTCAATAATATTGGTTGGTAACTTATCTGATACTGCCAAGCTACAGGTTTTGGTTTCATTTCTGCAAATGATTTTACACCATCCCAATTATGGAATATAATAGTAAAAGGCATAGTACCTGCAAGATTGCTATTCTGGCATCTCAACCGACGAAACAGTTCCGTAGCATTTTTTAAAACAAAAGCTTGATATGACATAGCAGCCTCCGCTTGTTCTTCATCGGGTAAATGACCGGTCCAACATTTCTGTGAACCAGGTTGCTTGGTACGGGAGCAAAGATTGAAACGTCCGTCTATTCCCGTATAGTTACCCACACACTCTGTAAACGTAATAGGCTGAACTCTGCCCGGATTTTGCCACATACTCTTATCACGCATATTAAGATAAGTCAGGAAAGTGTTATAATACCATCCCCAGTAGCGATGTACATCATAGATATCACCTGACTTTCCAAGACCATAACCGGTATTACCTATATACAATCTGGTATCATCCCATTTCTTGAGTTCACCACACATTTTTGTCAGAAACTCCCGATACAGAGTTCCGACTTCACCTTCAGGCGGCATTTCATTAGCCAATATATAAATAACAACAGAAGGATGAGGAGCAAATGGTCCCAAATCTATTTCCTTATATGTCTTAAGCGATAGATCAAAGTCTGTTGGCGGTGCAGTCTTAGTTCCATGTTTAGGCCGTCCATAGCGACCTGCAAAAATCATCATACCTTCTTCATCACATACATCCATCCAATTCTGGTCATCAGGAATACGAATAATATTAATATTCAGACTTTTCATGAAACGAACATAATCACGAGCAAACTCCTTACTTCTTTCCAAAGATTCGGGTATTCCCCTTTCCGGTGGATTAATGGCATTACCCCGCAAATAAATAGGCTTCCCATTCAGATAGAACACCCCATTCCGCATCTCAAATTTTCTGAAACCAATCCGCTTGTGTAAAACCTTAGTATTAGTTTTTATCTCAAGATTATAAAGGACAGGAGTAACCGGACTCCATAATTTTGGCTTCAAACCATCTATTTTCCATACTACTGTCGTATCAACTTTCTCCTTAAAAGAAAATTCCTTTGAACGATTACATAGCACTCCACCATTACGTTCATGGGAAATAACTGCATCAAGAGACAGATATTCGTTTGCCTCCGCAGACAAACTTATTTCAATTCTGACATCTTTATCAGTAGTAATCGGAATAATCTTATGAATATTTGCTGCCGATAAAGCCAATGGGCACAACAAATACAACGTACATAGTAACTTTGTCTTCATAGTGTATACATAATAAAAATGAGTAAATTAGTTTTCACCTTTTTGATACTGGGCAGGAGTTACTCCAAACAATTCTCTAAACCGCTTGATGAAATAACTTGGAGAGTTAAAACCTACTTCATAGGCTATCTCTGAAACAGTTTTCGTATCCATTTGCTTGAGAAGCATCTGTGCTTTCTTCAATCTGATGTTTAGAATAAAGTCATTCGGTGTTTGCCCCGTAATGCCTTTAACTTTCAGGAAGAGTTTGGTACGCCCTGTATTCATAGCTTGAGCAAACATATTCACATCAAAATCTGGATTATCCAAATTCTCTTCAACACAAGCTACGCATTGTTCCATGAACTGATAATCCACACTGTTAGTAGCCAGTATATCAACATTATTATCCATTTGTTTCGCATATTTCTGTTGCAGCAGTTTTCTACTGTTCACCAGATTATTACAACGCATAAACAAATGTTTCACATTAAAAGGTTTGGTTACATAGTCATCCGCCCCCATTTTTAACCCTTGCATAGTATATTCCTCAGCTGTTTATGCAGTAAGCAGTATCACAGGAATATGGGAAGTTTCGAAATGACTCTTTATCTTCCTACACATTTCTATACCGGACATTTTGGGCATCATTATATCGCTCAGTACAATATCAGGTTGCACTTCTTTGGTTTTTTCAAATCCTTCTTCACCATCCTGAGCTTCATAAACAGTGTATATTTTAAAAAACAAACGTGCCAATAAGCCTCTAAGTTCCTCATTATCTTCTACAATAAGAATCTTGCCCCTCGCCTCTTCCGACTGATTATCCGTATTTTCATCATCCATCACATCAGTCAACATCTGTGAACTATATACTGTAAGTTCAGAGATACATGATGAATCAATATCAGGAGTAGCTATTTTCTGTGAATCAGTAATATGACTATCTCCCAAAGGCAGTTCTACAACAAATGTCGTTCCTTTACCTTCCATACTTCGGACTCCAATTTTCCCTTTATGCGCTTCAATTATACTTTTTGCAAGTGCCAATCCTATGCCTGTACCTTTCTGATTATTCATACTATCCACTTGATAGAAACGATCGAATATCTTCTCCAGGTTCTCCCCGGCAATACCTACTCCCGTATCCGATACAGTTACTACCACACTATTCTCGTACTCTTGTATTGATAGTGAAACCGTACCACCCAAAGGGGTGTATTTAAAAGCGTTGGACAACAAATTATAAATCACCTTCTCTAATTGTACTACATCGAACCAGACTTCCAAATTCTTTTCTTTATTAAGAAACTCAAGATTAATCTGTTTGCCTCGTGCATATTCTTTAAAAGACAGATAAATCTCATCCAAAAAGGAGTAAATATTTTGCTTACTGTATTTAAACTTTTCAAAGCCTTGTTCCTGTTTCCTAAAATCCAATAGTTCGGTTATCAGGCGTTTCATACGCAATGTATTCCTATGAATATTCACAAGTTTACTATATACCAAAGGCTGAATGTCATTTCTTTCCATTAACATCTCCAACTGACTCACAATTAACGTTAACGGAGTACGGAACTCATGTGAAATATTAGTAAAGAAACGAAGTTTAGACTGATTCAACTCCTCTATCTGTTTTTTTTCCTTCTTCTCATACTCCAACGAAGCTCTCAGTTTCAATTTCGATGAATAGAAACTCACTACCAAATAAACTGATACTATAATAATAGCAATATAAATACAATACGCCCATGTAGACTTATAAAAAGGCGGTTTTACTATAATGTCTATCTCTTTACAAATACTCTCCTTCCCAGAATATTCCTCCGAACTTTTAATTCTTAATTTATATTTACCCGGATTAAGATTGGTATAAGTAATAGCTTTACGATAGCCTGCACTCATCCAGTCTTTATCAAATCCTTCCAGCTTATAATAGATTTTATTTTTCAATACCGATACATAATTGGATAATGAGAAATTAATAGTTATAATGGAATAATTATGATTTAAAGTAATCTGCGGCTGATATAGAATTGACTCCGTAAGAATATCCGAACCATCATTGGGCAGAATCTGTTGATTATTTACTTCCAATGAAGTAAAATTCAGTTGATAAGGCTTAACATAAGAGTTCAATTCTTTCTCAAAGAAAGAAATCATCATTTTAGGTCCGGAAAGATATATCTCATTATCACTGGCAACAAAGAGACCATAAGGATTCAATGCCGTCATTGGAAAACCGTTTTGTTTATTATAGTTATAAAAACGTTGGTTCTCTATATCAAAACGTGAAAATCCTTGATTACTGGCTATCAGAAGATAGCCAGAGAGCGACTCTTTTATATCGAGTATGTAATCATTGATTAAATCAGAATTATGTGAATTGAACGATTTGAATGTATTGGAATTCCGTTCGTACAAGAATATACCATCCCCCGAGGAACCAGCCCAAATATTACCTTTCTTATCTTCAAATAGTACATTAATTAGATTTGGTCCAACAGCCTGCCTCGAAGCATTGGGAACAAAATACTCATCCTGCTTCCGAGTTTCAAGATTATACTTTACCAATCCTAATGAATAAGAAAACCACAAATTATTATTCTTATCAACAAGCATATCTATAATCTGTCTGTTGTTGAGCCGACTGTCGTTCAATAGTTTCACACACTCCCCGGTCTTAGGATCGAAAAGACCAATCCCATTATGAGTAGCCAACAATAGATTTCCTTTATAAGGGATGATTTTACGAACTATATCATTAATTAATGAATTCTTTTTTTCTGCATTATGTCGATAATTAGTAAATTGATATGTTCTCAAATCCAAACAATCTAATCCACCTCGTAATGTCCCTATCCACAAAGCGTGGTTGTTTTCATCTAAAAATAAACTCTGAACTGTATTAGACGCAAGAGAGTTTTTATTTGCATCATGCCTATACTCAGTAAAAACCCTTGTTTCTCTATCAAGATAATTCACTCCACCGCCTTCTGTCGCAATCCAGATGCCACCCTTAGAATCCTCTGTCATCCTCCCTGCAAAAGGAGAAGTCAGTTTTCCCCTTTGCGATTCATCCGGATAATAATATGTGTATATCTCATAATCGGGGTTAAACAGATTGACACCACCATAATAAGTACCAATCCAGAAAGTTCCCTGTTGATCTTTCATCATACAGATAATAGAAGAATTACTCAGACTATACGGCTTGTTGTCTTTACTATAATGAATAAGGTTACCGGTCGTCACATCTAATTTATCCAAACCCTTAAAAGTTCCAATCCAATAATTACCCAAATCATCTTCCAGAATGCATCGAACATAGTTACTGGAAAGCATATTTTGATGAGAAGCAGTTCCATAGTTAGTTATTCCACCAGTTCTATCTAACCGGAAAAGACCATCATCTTTAGTTCCCACCCATATATTTTTTTTAGAGTCTTCGTAGATGCATGTGATATCTTTCTTAGGAAAATAGTTCAACCATTTCTTATTACTATCTATCATATACATACCATTATTCATGGTTCCCACATACAAATTACCGTCACTATCTTCGATAACACAGGATATACGTGCACCTTTCAGATTGTAGTAATAATCAAGTTTATCTTCTATACGATTATAAGTAAACAAGGAATCCCGCGTACAAGCCCACAATTGTGCGTTACCATAAGTGATAGCTTGAATATCATTATCACGAATTGTATGGAAAGTGTTTTTCTTTATATCATATTCAACAACTGCGTATTTGCAGCGAATGTAAATATGCCCTTTCTTGTCACCGCAAATTGTACCTATATTATTATTGTATAGGCTACTTTTGTCATTCTCTACCGGGCGGAAAATATAAAAATCCGTACCGTTATAACGATTCAGTCCATCCTTAGTCCCTATCCATATAATCCCGAACTCATCCTGATAAATAGATGTTACTGTCGGTTGCGAAATACCATCCTCTACCCCGATTGCCTGAAAATGTATATTTTGTGCAAACGTAAAAGAAAAGAAGAGAAGAAAAAGAAAAGAAAGATATTTTTTATACATAGTAATGGGTTCTCTTTAATATAAAAAACAAACTTATAAATTATTCCTGAGATATATCTTAAGAAAACAATTGATTTAACAAAGATAACCTTTCTACTCATATTCAATTAATAGCAAAATTAGCGAGAAGAGGCTATTATAAATATAAAAATAAAACGATTATATACTAATATTGTACACAAAACAAGCATACAATAAAAAAGTGCGCCGATATCCCATCGCCGCACTCCCATAATCGTTTCTATATTGTTAACTTCAAAAAACTCAATTCAACAAATTTCGATAAAACCTCTCGACATCCTCCCATTTATAATAAGGAAACATATCAGTCTCTACCGGAATATGCACTTCATTCTCATTGTGCATAACCTTTACCAGAATATCCCCGGACTTCTCGTTCCGGAAAAAGATAATCTGTACATTAGCAGCCATAGGAACAACTTTGAAGTCGCTCCATACTTTATAAACCTCATAGGGATCACTAACTGCCACATTACAGTTTTCTATCTGCATCAACGCAACCAAAGGAATCACATTACCATCGTGCCCGAAGCGGAGAGTAGCGGCAATTCCCCCTTTCCGGATAGCCTCGTCAGCACTGTCCAGAATATTTCTTAACAGAGATTTGGCATTGGCCACTACAATACCTTTTCCATCGGCATGATTGGCATTCCCCACATAAAAACGGTAATTGACACACTGCCACAAATCAAATAATTCCTGTGCTTCGAACAAATCATATAAAGAAACTTTTGTTTCAGCATTCTGCATGTCACTGGCTACCCAATACATTCCCCACATCAGTTCCTTAGGATTTACTTTCTTTAAGACAAAGTGTTTATCCTTGAACAAAGATGCGACCAAACGCTCCGGATTGGTATGAGCTTCCTCAAATTTCCTGTATTCCTCGGCCCAAGGACCGTCCTGGGAAGAAGTAAAACGGTTGGATTCGTCGGTGTGATAATTCAAATAATCCATATATTTCTCACTTGCCTCATAAGAAATCCGCAAATCCGGATTCAGCTCTTTCAAACGGTCACCAAAAGCCACCATACTCATAGCACAACGCAATACAACGGTAGAACGGGCAGATATAAAGGGATTGCCTTTGAATACCTCCGGAAACGAAGCATACATTCTTTCAGCAATGCCGCGATGCTGCCTGACTCCCAATGGAGTCAAATCCCCGCCATGTCCTTCCGCCTCTTCCCATACCTTGAGCAAACGCCGGTAGGTATCTTCACCCAAACCGGTAAGCGCATGTGCACGATGCGCCTCTTCAAACAGGTCTACCAGCCATTTATAATCACGGTCGCCAATCAGGTAACGGGAACCATGCCGTCCGTAATGACTGATATAAAAAGGCTTATATCCCTTAGGCGCTTTAGTCTGTGGCGCGAAATCCAACGGATATGCCCAATAGACTCCTCCCGTCTTCTCAGGAGTAGCAAACATCTCTTCTTTGGATGTCTGTGCCCCAAGCGGAGCACAGCACAGCACCATCAAACCACATAACAGAATTTGTTTCAGTTTCATCATATTTTTACTTTATTACTTTATAGCCATCGTTTTGCACCAGAGTAGGATTGTTCGTCAGTTCACTTTCCGGAATCGGGAACAAATTGTATTTATCGTCCACATCCGCCCCTAAGCGCACACCGTTTTTCCAATCCCAGTTATTCCCTTTCGTATATTTACCGAACCGAATCAAATCGGTGCGCCTTGTCAATTCAGAAGCCAGTTCTTTCTGACGTTCAACCAACAGAAAGTCCAGATTAAGCTCATTGGCCGTAATTTCACCGGACACATCGGAACGTACGCCGTTTTTCGCATATTTACCGGACATATAAGCCCTTGTTCTGACCTCATTGACATACCCCAACGCTTCACTTTGCGTACCGTTCGCTCCGCGCAAAATGGCCTCAGCAGCCATCAAATAGGCATCTGCTGTGCGGAACAGCGGAAAATCAATGGAAGTATAGGCATCTCCCGAAGGACAAAGTTCATCCTCTTTCGTAACGTTTCTCCACTTGATATAACCGTATCCGCATGTAAACGTACTGGTCATATCCATATTTACATCCCATGTGTCTTTCACCTGATTGGGAAGGGCGGTCATGAACTGTGCTCTCTTATCTTTCTTATTATTTCCCCAAGTATCATTGCCGTCGAACATGACATCATCCGCATCGAACGCATCCACCAATGATACTTTAGCGCGGACATTACCCCAGCCTCTGGAGCCGACACCGGTCTTATAAAGTTCATCCATAGGACCGTTCACAAAAGCTTTCACATAGAAATTCGTTCCGGCAGAACTCTGTGCACGCAAGCCGTCCTGTACCAGCGGCCAGATAATCTCCTTACAGGTATTATTATCCGCTAAAAAGATTTCACGATAATCGGAAGCCAATGGATAATGCCCGTCGGCAATGACTTTTACCGCATAAGCATATGCTTCCTGGTATTTATTCTCATTAATCCAAGTCTGTGCATTCAGATACATTCGGGCCAGCAGGAACCAGCCGGCTACCCGGTCAACACGTCCGTACTCATTGCTTCCCGGAGCTTTCAGTTCGTTTTCGATAGCCAGCAATTCACTTTCTGCAAACTCAAAAATCTGCTTACGCGTATATTGAACCGGAATTTCTTTCACACCCGTATTTTCATCCACATAAGGAACCGCACCAAACAAATCGCAAAGCATCGAATAGCAATAAGCACGTATGAAGCGGGCTTCTGCGCGATAGCTCACATAATCATCTTTCATCTCTTCCCAAAGTCCTCTGCTCTGCAACTTGCCTTCCGTACATTCACGCAAAAGCTCGTTACAATAGGCAATACTCATATAAAGTCTCTGGTAAGTCCATGTAATGACCGAAGCATTGGAAGCATCCCACTGCAAATTCAAACATTTACGCAAACCGTTGGAAGAGGAAGGCATCAAAAAATTATCCGTACTCAACTCCTGCAAATAAAACAACAGGCGCACATAACCGGAATAGCCCTCATTAGCACCTTCGAGGTCGCCGTCACCTCCGTCACCACCTTTCTGCCCTGTCAGAACCAGTGATGCATAACACTTTGCCAAAACACCGGTGTAGCCGTCTTTTGTCTGGTATACCTTTTCACTTACCAGCTGGTTATCATCCAAAGGCATCGTGTCCAGGTCGCCCAAGCAAGAAACCAGACTTATGCCCGCGAAGAACAAAATAAACGAATAAGCAATTATATTTTTCATATTGTATAGTTTTAAGCCGTTAGAAATTTAAATTAGCACTTAATGAGAATACGCGCGGACGGGGATATACCTCTTTATCGATGCCGCTGTAAATCTCCGGGTCGATACCGGAATAGCTTGTAAAGGTAGCAACATTCTGTACACCGAACGTCAGGCGCAAAGAACTGGAGCTATTCCATAGCTTCTGGAACGTATATCCCAAAGAAATATTGTCAATACGGAAGAAGTTGCCCTTCTCCAGGAAATAATCCGAATAAAGCTGCTGGTTCTGGAAACCGGAATCTTTGGTTCTGCGCAATATGTTGGAGAAGTTGCCCTGATCGCTGTACACGGATTGTACATACTGGTCGGCAGCCACATAATTGTATACATAGTTACCGAATGCCCCGTGTCCGCTGATGGCAAAATCCCAATTCTTATAAGTAAGCTGGGTATTGAATCCCAGATAGGAAGTAGGCAATGCGCTTTTGTCCGTAGCATATTTGGTTTCCGTGGCAGAGATGGAACCATCCGGTTGCACATACTGCCCTTCCATAGGTTTGCCATCATCGTCATAGGCCTGCTTTGCCAGATAGAAAGTATAAGGACGCTGACCTACCATAAACACCTGAACTGTCTTGCCCGTACCGGAAATGGCTCCTGTCTGTACAAAATTGGCATCCGAATCGATAACATTCAGCTTCGTGATTTCAGAATCATTCCACGTATAATTCATGCCTACTGTCCATTTCCAGTTTTTTGTATGTACCGGCACTGCATTGATGGCAAATTCCACACCTTTATTATCCATCTCGCCGATATTTGTTGTAATGACGGAAGAATAGTTGGTTCCTGAAATTACATTGATAGTATTCAGCAAGTCTTTCGTATGGCGTTGGTAATAATCGACAGAACCGTAAATGCGGTTATTCAGGAAACCGTAATCCAAACCGATATTGTAGGTTTCGGTAGTCTCCCATTTAATATCCGAGTCATAACCGTTCGGACGATAGGTATAATACCATTTGTCTCCGAATTGATAACAAGATTCCGGATAAGATACCGTGAAGGTAGTCATATACGGATAGTCATTCAAAATATCCTGCTGTCCGGTCTGACCGTAGCTCAAACGCAGTTTCAAGTCTGACAACACTTCCGAGTCGCGCAAGAATGCTTCCTGACTGATTTTCCATCCCAACGCTACGGAAGGGAATAATCCCCAGCGGTTATCTTTGGCAAAACGCGAAGACGCATCCGAACGTAAAGTGGCGGTAATCATATAGCGGTTGTCATACGAGTAATTCAGACGTCCGTAAAAAGAGAGCAGGTAATATTCAGACTCATAATGATTGGGCGAAAACAGTTCTTTTCCTTCCGGAGAAAGAGTGGTTGCATCGAATTTCTTCCAGAAATGCTGCCAACCGTATCCCGCCATTGCGCTGAAATTATGTTTTTCATTGAATACATGAGCATAGTTGGCATATAAGTCCAGCAAGTAGTTACGCTTGTTCTGTTTAGAATCATACACAAGCCCTGTACCGTCTTTCATGTTAGATGTATACATCATACCGGCCATATCGGGCACATTCTTGGTATATTTGCTTTTCAGCACATCATAACCCAAATTCGCATTCAACTGCAAATCCTCCAAACGATGTACCTTATAATTGATAGCGGCATTACCGATGGAACGGGTCACTTTATTATGCAAATCCTGCAATTCAAGCTGTGCCACAGGATTATCGGTTTGGATAGCCATGGGGGAGTTTCCATTCATCCAGATGAAATAACCCAGTCCCGGTTCATCAGCACCCGTTGCACTTCCGGTCATAACAGGACGGGTAGGGTCATATCGCAATGCATTATTAACGACACTCTCATCTACTTTCTGATTGTCTTCATACGAAACCTTAACATTCAAATCAACGGTAAGATGGTTATCAAAGAATTTGGGTGATATACCGCCATTAAAGGTAAAGCGTTCGTAGTTGTTTGTTTTCACCACACCGTTCTGGTTATTATAGCCTACCGACAGACGATAAGGTGCATTTTTCTTCACCTTGCCGGAAACGGAAAAGTTGTGCTCTTGTCCGAATGCCGTACGGTAAATCTCATCCTGCCAATCCGTGGAAGCCGTCCCTAAAGTTACAGAACCCGGGACACCCGATACCGTAGGAACAAATTCACGGAATTCATCGGCAGAAAGCACATCCAATTTTTCCGTAATGGTACTTACAGAAAGGTTAGTGGAATAGTTGAAACGCAGATTGGAATCGGACCCTTTCTTAGTAGTAATCACAATCACGCCATTAGATGCCCGGGAACCGTAGATAGCAGTTGCCGAAGCATCTTTCAATACGGTAAATGTCTCAATATCGTTCGGGTTGATACCGCCGATTACGTTTCCACCACCTTCGATAGTGGAGTTATCCACCGGTACACCGTCAACAACGATTAGCGGATCATTGGATGCGGAAAGCGATGCACCGCTTCTGATGCGGATAGTAGCACCCGCTCCCGGAGCGCCGGAGCTTGCAACAACATTTACGCCCGGCACTTTACCTACCAATGCATCCTGGGCGGTAGTTCGCAGTCCCTTATTGAAATCATCCGGCTTGATAGCGGTTACCGACCCTGTCGCATCAGACTTCTTCACACTGCCATAACCTATAACGACTACGTCTTCGAGCATTTCACTATCTTCCTCCATCACAATTTTCATCATTGGAGAAACCGCCTTTTCCACATCTTTATAGCCGATGTATTTAATGAGTAAAACAGCTTTGGGGCTGCTTACAGTGATTGTGAAGTTACCGTCTACATCACTGATTGTTCCATTTGTCGTCCCTTTTTCCAAAATATTGGCTCCGATAACGGGTAGATTGTCCCTGTCAAGGATATTGCCTTTCACAACTGTCTTTTGTGCAGAAACCCCTACACTGAAAACCAAAGCGAGTATCATAAACAGATACCGCCACTTTCCTCCAAAAGTCTCTGGATTTTTCTTGCCTTTCATAATGTTTTTAAATTAAAGTGTAACAAAGTATACCGAAAATCCGGTATGAATTAGATTGTGAGCGAAAGTAGATATCCTTAATTCCGCAACACTATAATTTAACTTTATTTATAA
>UMHB01050943.1_pt1 | contig 19706 bp, 20 predicted proteins | sample 1965441 | NCBI WGS metagenome assembly UMHB01 (sample SAMEA4836089, study PRJEB28245) | human gut metagenome | biome: gut microbiome; material: fecal sample | place: Denmark | collected 2008 | reverse complement strand
GCTGCATCGGCGGCGCAGGCACCATTGCCGACCCCGCACGCACCGCCATCCAGCTGAACAAGTATATGAAGGAAGCTCCCTTCACTGACCCTGAGCAGAGCCCCTATATGAGCGAGATCCACGTTCTGAAGGACGACCCCAATTTTGAACTGTAATCTCTCCGTCACCTGCGGCTTGCCTCCCCTATTACGGAATCTGGCGCAAAGAGCCTGAGAGGTTTTACAATATCCGCTTCCCGCACAGGGGAGCGGATATTTTTTCTACTTTTAATTTCATAAGTGAAACTTTTTTGTGAAAAGCTCACAAAGCAGATTGACATATTATCGCTGGCGTGATATTTTAGCGTTGACAAACCCTGTGTCCTGCCCCAACAGGACACCAGATCAGGCCGCACACGCGCGGCCAGGAAAGGTTGATCTTTATGAAAAATACATTCAAACGCTCCGGCGCAGCGCTGATCTCGCTGGTGCTGCTGTTGGTGCTGGCTGTCAGTGCCGGTGCCGCCAGCAGCCAGAATGTCGGTGTGAAATTCTGGAAGGAAAGCTCCGATAAGGAATCCATGGCCAACAGCGGCATCGATCCCGACCGCACCGCCACCCTCACCCGGCAGGCCAACGGCACTTACACCCTGACCCTGCCGGTCAAGCAGGTATCCAAGCTGGGTGTCACCGGCTATCTGTCCGGCCTGACCATCGGCGATGTGACCTACGACGGCACCCTGACCGGTGATTTCAACAAGGCCACGGCGGTGCTCACCATCAAGAACCTGCCCGCCTCGGTGCTCACCGGCAGTGATGTGAACAAATCGGTCCTTGTAACCTGCAACATCCAGATGGACCTGCAGGTCCTGGGCGAGATCAACACCAGCGCCCGGATGTGTATCTGGAACCAGAAGTAAATGGCAAGCAAAAAGGCAGAGCCCGCGGGCCCTGCCTTTTTGTTTTTCCTCACAGATCCATCCTGCGCTCCACGAGATCCGTGACCATGGTGTCCAGCTGGCTCATGGCGCGTTCCGCGCCCTTGGCCAGCTTGCGTGCGGTGCGCTTGACCTGCCGCTGGTTCTGTGCCATTGCCATGGTGCCCACGGCCCCCAGGGCCGCGCCTGCCGCCATGCCCAGCAGAACACTGCCGGAGGAAGGCTGACGATTTGTGTTTTTCATGTGGCTCTCTCCTTTCCACTGTGTGATTTTTTGCCGCTGTGGCTAGTATTTCCTGTAAAGAATCCGGTATGCGCTTTTTTTGTCCCGCAAAATGTGGTATACTGTATCATACGCTGAGAAACTGGGCCCTGTGCGGCCCGTGGATGGCGCAAAGGAGGATCCTTTTTGTTGAAACCGACTGAACCGAAAAAAATTCTCTGCATTCACGACCTCTCCGGCATGGGCCGGTGCAGCCTGGCGGTCATCCTGCCGGTGCTGTCCGTTATGGGCTGCCAGCCTGTGGCCCTGCCCACTGTGGTGCTCTCCACCCACACGGGCGGTCTGGGCACACCGGCACGGCTGGATGGTGCCGCCTACGGGCTGGCCGCTCTGGAGCACTACCGGGAGCTGGGTGTGGAGTTTGACTGTATCTACACCGGCTACTTAGGCGGCGAGGAGCAGGTGGCACTGGCCGAAAAGGCGTTCGATCTCTGGCCCGCTGCCCGCAAGGTGGTGGACCCTGTGATGGGGGACAACGGCAAAGCCTACTCCACAGTGACCCCGGCTCTCATCGACCGGATGCGCGGGCTCTGCCGCCGGGCAGACCTGATCCTGCCCAACGCCACTGAGGCCACCCTGCTGCTGGAGCGGGAGCCCCAGACCGACGCATTCGATGACGCTTCCGCTCAGGCGCTGGCCGACGAGCTGCTGACGCTGGCCCCCAGCGCGGTGGTCACCGGCCTCGCACTGGGCAAGTACATCGGCTGCGCAGGCTCCGGCCGCGAGCGCTTCGTCATCAAAAAACTGCACATCAGCCGCAGCTTCCCGGGCACAGGTGACCTGTACGGTGCCGTGCTCATTGGCTCGCTGATCCAGGGCAACGCCCTGAGCGCCGCTGCCGACAACGCCGCCGAGTTCGTCTCGCTAGCCATTCAGCAGACCCCCGCCGATCAGGATACCCGGTACGGTGTCTGGTTCGAGCCCCTGCTGCCCCGGCTCTGCCCGGTGAGCTGGAATGACTGAGGAGGCCGCCATGAGCGAAAAACCGACCCTGAACATCGTTCTGGTAGAGCCGCGTATCCCCCAGAACACCGGCAACGTGGCCCGCACCTGTGCCTGCACGGCCTGCCGCCTGCATCTGGTGGGGCCCATGGGCTTTGCCATCGATGACAAAAAGCTCAAGCATGCCGGGCTGGACTACTGGCACTACCTCGACATCAACTATTATGATGGGCTGGAGGATTTCTTTGCCCGGAACAAAGGCCCGTTCTACTACTTTACTACCAAAGCACCTCAGCGCTACACCGACATCCAGTACCCGGACGGGGCCTACCTTGTGTTCGGGCGGGAGGATGCCGGCCTGCCCGAGGCACTGCTGGCGGCCAACCAGGAGCATTGCATCCGGATGCCCATGCGGGATACCTGCCGCAGCCTGAACCTTTCCAACAGCGTGGCTGTGGGTGTGTATGAGGTCCTGCGCCAGTGGGATTTCCCGGAGCTGCTGGACCATGGCCGCCTGCGAGAATACGAATGGAAATGAGGGACATTATGAGCAAGATCGCGATCCTGACCGATTCCTCCTGCGATATCCCGCAGGAGCTGGCCGAGAAGTACGGCATTGATATTATGAGCTTTCACATCCTGCTGGATGATGTAGACTATATCGAGCGTGAGAGCTGCACCAATGAGGAGTTCTACGAAAAGATGCGCGCCGCCAAGGGCATTCCCTCCACGGCTGCCATCACCCCCATCCAGTTCTGCGAAAAGTACTGCCAGTATGTGGACGAGGGCTACACCGATGTGATCCATGTACCCATCAACCGCAGCGGCTCCTCCACCTACAACAACGCCGTGATGGCCCAGGGGATGCTGCGGGAGGAGCGCCCGGAGCACCACCTGCGGATCCATCTGCTGGACCCGCACACCTACTCCATGCCCTTTGGCTGGTATGTCTGCGAGATGGCGCGCAAGCTGCAGAATGGTGCGGAGATCAGCCACGTCATTCAGGAGTTCGAGACCCAGATGGACAAGATGGAGATCGTTCTCGGACCTTACAGCCTGAAGCAGATGAAGAAGAGCGGCCGCATCTCTGCCGCCGCCGCTGTCATGGGCGAGCTGATGGGCATCCGCCCCATCATCACCCTGATCGACGGAAAGACCAAGGTAGAGGCCAAGGTGCGCGGCGATGACAAGGTCGTGCCCGCCATGGTGGAGCTGGCCAAAAAGCGCAGCGAAGGTGTGGAGGACTTTGATTATATGATCGGCCACACCAACATTCCCCAGAAGGATGATCTGATCAAGGCCTGCCGCAAGGCGTTCGGCAAAGACCCGCTCATCACCTTCCCGTTGGGCGGCGTTGTTTCCGCCAACACCGGCCCCGATACCATTGCTCTGGTCTACGTTGGCCACGCACGCTGAGTTTTTTCTGAGAACTGCCCGCCGCGGCAGTTCTTTTTTGTTTGCGGGCCGTTGCATTTTGCGGCAATTTATGCTATACTCCCTTTTGCTGTGCTTTTGCGCGGCAACCTGAAAGAGCAACTTAGGATTTTAGGCTCCCCGGCGTGTCTCGAACCATGCTGGGCCAAACCCATAGGGCTGGCGGTCCCTGTGCGGTCAAAATTCATCCGCCGGAGTATTGTTATGAATCAGAATTTCACTGTCCGCAAACTGGCCCGCTGCGCTGTGGTCGCAGCTCTCTATGTGGTGCTCTGCATGGCGCTGCAGCCGTTCTCCTATGGTGCAGTGCAGGTGCGTGTTGCCGAGGCCCTCTGCCTGCTGCCCGTGTTCGGTGCCGAGTACATCGTGGGCGTGGTGCTAGGCTGCTTCCTGGCAAACCTGCTGGGCTCCACCATCGTGGATGTTATCTTTGGCACCCTGGCCACCCTGCTGGCCTGTGTTGTAACTTACAAACTGCGGAACGTCCGCTTCAAGGGTCTGGCCATCGTGCCTTCCCTGCCGCCTGTACTCTTCAATGCGGTCATCATCGGCATTGAGATCGCCGTCATGTTCCCCGATCCTTCTTCCTCTGCTCCGCTGTGGCTGGCCTGCATCACCAACGGCATCTCCGTCGGCATCGGTGAGCTCATCAGCTGCACCGTGCTGGGCGTGCTGCTGGTAAAGATCGTTGAGACCAACACCTCCCTGCGCAAAGTGTTCCTGGAAGCCTGATCGAGCAGGCAGACAAGACAGATTCATAAGGCAAAGGCTTTTCCGTTGCTCGGCCTTTTTGCCCATAATATAGAAAGACCTCCTCTGGCCGTTTTCCAGAGGAGGTCTTTGTTTTTATCCGATTACTTGTGCTCCTGCAGCCAGCGCAGGGCCATATAGGCATAGGCCGCGCTGCCCTCAAAGAGGACGCTGTCATCAAACTTCACCTTGGGGTGATGCTGGCCGTAGGTGTAGCCCTCGTTGGCGTTGCCCGCCGTCAGGAACATGCTCACGGTGGGCACCTCGTGGCTGACGAACGCGAAATCCTCGCTGCCGCCGCCGGGCTTGCCGCCGGTCATCGGGGTCATATCCATTGCACCCTTGCCCAGCAGCTCACCCATATAGGTCAGAGCGTTGCCGGCAAGCTCCTTGTCCACCACCATGCAGGGGCAGTAATCACTGAAGGTGATCTCGGCGGTGCAGCGGTAAGCCGTAGCCACCCCCTGCACGATCTCGGTCATCCGCTTGTGCAGCAGCTCCGTCACCGCGCCCTCGGGGTCGGTGGTGCGGATGGTGCCCCACATCTCCGCGCTGTCTGGGATGACATTGGAGGCCGCGCCTGCCTGGAAGCGGCCGGTGGTGAACACGCCAAAGCTGTGGGCATCCAGCTCCCGGCTGTTGATCTCCTGCAGGGCAATGTGGATGTGCGCCGCCGCCGTGATGGGGTCGATGCACTTTTCCGGCATGGAACCGTGGCCGCCCTTGCCGTGGACGATGATGTGATACTGCTCACAGCTTGCCATGGTGATGCCGCCGCAGGCAGGCACCAGCACCACACCGGCGGGGATGGGCATTCCGCCCAGCACATGGAACATGACTGCCGCATCCACGCTGGGGTTTTCCAGCAGGCCGTTGGCGATCATATCAGGCGAGCCCTGGAAGATCTCCTCGGCGGGCTGGAACTCCAGCTTGACGGTGCCCTCGATCTCATCCTCGTGCTCCTTGAGCAGTTGGGCAGCACCCAGCATCATTGCCGTGTGCATATCGTGGCCGCAGCCGTGCATCTTGCCCGGCACCTCGGAAGCGTAATCCACGCCGGATTCCTCCTGAATGGGCAGGGCATCCATATCGCCCCGCAGCAGGATGATTTTGCCGGGCTTTTTGCCGCCTGCCAGCGCAATGACACCAGCCTTGCCGCAGTCCTTGGGCTCGTAGCCCATCTCGGTCAGGGCCTTTTTCACCAGTGCCTTGGTCTGGGTCAGATCAAAGCCCACCTCCGGGTGACGGTGCAGGGTGCGCCGCCACTCCACCAGCTGGGGTTCCAGCGCCTGGGCACGGCCCAGCAGTTCTTTTGCAGTCAACATTTCAGTCAGCTCCCGTTCTGTTTGATTTTCAGCCTGCATGGACAGCCTGTTCAATGGAATTTTCCACCAGACTGTTCAGACTCATATTGTGGGCCATTGCAAAAATGACCGCCTGCTTGTGCAATTCCGGGGAAATGCGGACATTGAAGCTCCCCTTATAGGCACGTTCCGGTTCTGTATGGTTTTCCTCGCACAGTGCCAGATAATCATCCACTGCACCGTGGAAATCATTTACCAGCTCTGCAGCGGTGCTGCCCTCGTAAGAGATCAGAGCCCGGATCCCCATGACCTTGCCATAAAACAGGCCATCTTCCTCCGAGAACTCCACACTGCCAACATAGCCCTTGTACTCCATCGTGTTATTCACAGAAGTCCCTCCTGTTCCAGAATTTGAATCAATTGCTTGACCTGATATTCCAGCAGTTCTTTTCGGGGATGGGGTTTATGCATCAAGATCGGTGGATACTGTTCCGATACGAACACAATGCGGGAACCGCTGGTACGGCCCTTGTTGGAGCGCTCATACCCAAAATATCGCAGCAGGCTTTCGGCATCATCAAAGGTAAAAGTCTTTGGCTTGGCTTTCAGCCGCTCGATCAGCTTTTCTTTCTGCCCCATATCCTCATCCTACTTCCAGTATAGCACGTTTTTCTTTATTTGCAACTATTTTTAGTTGCTAACTCAGTTTTCCCCGCCGTTGCTTCCTTCGGGGTGATACTGGGCGCAGGTGCACTTTTTCCACTTGAGACCGCTGCCGCAGGGGCAGGGATCATTGCGGCCGATCTTGATGACCCGGACAGGCTGGCCCTTGGGGGCACCCTTGACACCGGGCGCGCCGTTGCCGGGCACAAAGCCCTCACCGGTGGGCTTGGCCACCTGCTCCCGTTTGGGGGCTGCACCGGCCTGCCGCACCTCGATGGTCAGCAGCATCTTGATGCTGGACTCCCGGATGGAATCCACCATCTGGTCAAACATGTCAAAGCCCTCGATGCGGTACTCCACCACGGGGTCCTTCTGGCCGTAGCCACGCAGGGAAATGCCCTGCCGCAGCTGGTCCATGTTGTCGATGTGATCCATCCACATCCGGTCCACGCACTTGAGCAGGCAGATGCGCTCCAGCTCACGCATGACCGGTGCGCCGTACCGCACTTCTTTGGCCTGCAGGATCTGCATTCCGCGGTCGTAGAGCAGATCGGCGATGCCCTTCTGGGAGAGGCTGTCGTAATCGGCCACAGTGTAGTGGAAGTCGGCATCGGTGGTCAGCCAGCCCTGATAGTGGCGGCGCAGGGCACCAAAGTCCCACTCGTCCTTCACATCTCCAGCCAGGAACTGCTTGCAGCTGGAATCGATGTTCTCCCGCAGCATGTTGTGCATCTCGGTGCTGATATCCTCACCGTCCAGCACTTTGCGGCGCTGGCCATAGATGATCTCGCGCTGCTGGTTCATCACGTCGTCGTACTTCAGCACGTTCTTACGGATCTCAAAGTTGCGGCCCTCCAGCTTTTTCTGGGCGCTCTCCAGCGTGCTGGTGATCATCCGGTTCTCAATGGGGGTATCCTCGTCCAGCTTGAGGGTATCCATCAGGCTGGAAACGCGGTCACCGCCAAACAGGCGCATCAGGTCATCTTCCAAGCTCAGGTAGAAGCGGGACGCGCCGGGGTCGCCCTGACGGCCTGCACGGCCGCGCAGCTGGTTATCAATGCGGCGGCTCTCGTGCCGCTCCGTACCGATGATGAACAGACCACCGGCCTTGCGCACTTCCTCTGCCTCGGCGCTGATGGCCGGCTTATACTGGGCATACAGCTCCTCAAACCGTTTCCGCACCGCCAGGATCTTTTCATCGTTGGTGTCGCCGTGGCCGTCGGCTTCAGTCAGCAGGAGCTCCACCGCATTCGGGTCGGCATCCTGCGGCTTTTCGGGGTCGAGCAGGTTCTCACAGAAGTGTTCCCTGCGCATCTGGGCCTTGGCCATGAACTCGGCGTTGCCGCCCAGCATGATATCAGTACCACGGCCTGCCATGTTGGTGGCAATGGTGATGGCACCCTTTTTGCCGGCCTGCGCCACGATCTCAGCCTCGCGCTCGTGGTTCTTGGCGTTCAGGACATTGAAATCGCGGGTGTACTTCTGCAGCATTTTGGCCAGCGTCTCGCTCTTTTCCACGCTGACGGTACCCACCAGAACCGGCTGGCCGTTCTTGTGGCATTCCAGCACCTGCTCAATGACAGCCTTGTACTTGCCGTTGACGGTCTTGTAGACCGCGTCCGGGTAATCCTTGCGGATGTTGGGGCGGTTGGTGGGCACGGTGACGATGTTCAGGCCGTAGATCTCGGTGAACTCGGTGGCTTCCGTCTTGGCGGTACCGGTCATGCCGGACAGCTTCTTGTACATGCGGAAGTAGTTCTGGAAGGTGATGGTCGCCAACGTCTTGCTCTCGGCGGCGATCTTCACGCCCTCCTTGGCCTCAATGGCCTGATGCAGGCCCTCGTTGTAGCGGCGGCCGATCATCAGGCGGCCGGTGAACTCATCCACAATGATGACCTCGCCGTTCTTCACGACATAGTCGATATCCTTCTGCATCACGCCGTAAGCCTTGATGGCCTGATCGATGTGGTGGGCCAGGGTCATATTCTCAGCAGCGGCCAGGTTCTCGACCTTGAAGTATTCCTCGGCCTTCTGGATGCCCTTGGCAGTCAGGGTGCAGGTCTTGTGCTTTTCGTCCACGACATAATCGCCGTCGGTCTGCTCATCGGTCTCCACCTTATCTTCCAGCTCGACCACCACACTCTTGTGCAGGGTGCGGACGAAGCGGTCCACCTGAGTGTACAGGCTGGAGGAATCCTCGCCCTTGCCGGAGATGATCAGAGGGGTGCGGGCCTCATCGATCAGGATGGAGTCCACCTCATCGACGATGGCAAAGGCGTGGCCGCGCTGCACCATGTTGTCCTTATAGGTCACCATGTTGTCGCGCAGGTAGTCGAAGCCGTACTCATTGTTAGTACCGTAGGTGATATCGGCGTTGTAGGCACGGCGGCGGGCATCACCATCGATGCCCTGCACGATCAGGCCGACATTCAGGCCCAGCCAGCGGTAGAGCTTGCCCATCCACTCGCTGTCGCGCTTGGCCAGGTAATCGTTGACGGTGACGATGTGCACGCCCTCGCCGGTCAGGGCGTTCAGGTAGGCGGGCAGGGTGGCCACCAGGGTCTTGCCTTCACCGGTCTGCATCTCGGCAATGGAGCCGCGGTGCAGGGCAATGCCGCCCATGATCTGCACAGGGAAGTGCTTCATGCCCAGCACACGCCAGGCAGCTTCGCGGCAGACAGCAAAGGCATCGGGCAGGATATCATCCAGCGTCTCGCCGTTTGCCAGCCGCTCTTTCAGGGCCGGGGTCTGCGCCTGCAGCTCGGCATCGGACATCGGCTGATACTTTGTTTCCAGTGCCAGCACCTTTTTGGTAATGGGATTGATCTTTTTCAGCTCCCGGTCAGAGAAGCTGCCAAAGAGTTTTTCAGCAAGGGACATTGTTACACCTCATCTATCAAAAATCGGGGCGGCAGGCCGCCCAACAGCGGAAAAACCACATACTGTTTATATGATACACCAAAGCTGAAAACCCGTCAAACCCGATGGATAGATTTTATCCGTTTTTTGGGTGAACTTTCTGTTAATTTAGAAAAAAAGACCCTCTCCGGCATTGCGCAGCAATGACGGAGAGGGTCGGTCCTATACCAATGTCGCCCCCGGGCGGGGAACGTGCTCCGTCAGCAGAGCGCGCAGCTGTTCCGGCAGGGCGTAGAAATTGCCGTTGGTATATTTCCACGCCCCCACCGCGGCGAGAGCCGCCAGCAGAGCCAGCACCAGCAGCGTCATGCACACCCGGCGCAGGGGATGCCGCCTGGGCTGGGGGCTGGGCAGAACATCCTTCTTTGCAGCCCTGCGGGCAGGCAGGAAGCCTGTCCCCTCAGCCTGAGGCTTGTTTGCCGCCGTGCGCCGGATGATATCCAGCAGCCAGAGAGCGGGGTTCTCCCCCGCCGGGACGGTGCGCAGAAAGCAGCCCTTCCTGCAGCTGAGCACCAGCACACAGTCACTTTCCCGCTCGGCACAGGCGGCGGAGAGATCTGCCCCCACCACGCGGCGGGCAGCCTGAGCCCGGGCCAGCGCCTGCCGGAGCGGGTCGGTGCAGTCTTTGGGCAGGCGGGCACGGGCACGCTTTTCGATCAGCGGGCCGGTCTTGGGGTTGGCATAGCTCACCGCGCCAAAATCAAAGACCTTCTCGGCCCCGGGCAGGTTCTCGAGCCGGGCTTCCAGCAGGGCACCGGCGGCAGCATCCGCACAGATGAGCAGCTTATCGTGCCGTTCCAGCGCCTCCACCACGGCGGCAGGCAGAGTGGTCTCTCCTGCCCCGTACAGGTCTGCCGAAAACGCCTGCCGCAGGGCCTGCGCGGCCTTTTTCAGCCCGGAAGGGCTCTGCGCCTGCAGGGCCACCAGCGTTTCCGCGCCCCGGCTCTTCCACCGGGCTGCGGCCCGCCACTGGGGCGGAAAGTTTTCCACCGTTTTGCCCACCGCTGTGGACTGCGCACCGAACAACCGCAGCACACACCCGGTCTCCTGTTGCTGTGTCAACCTGCATTCCCCCTGCCTTTTAGTGGCCCAGGAACACCTCGTTCAGCTTGTCCAGCGCTTCGGCGCTGTGCTGTGCGTCCCGGGCAAGGGGCTCTGTGCCTGCAGGAACTTTTCCCTGTGCCAGCCGCAGGGCCAGCTCCAGGGCGGCCTGCGCGGCACGGGCTCGCACCAATGCACGGTCGGGCCGGGAGACGGACAGCTTTTTTACATACACCGTCTCGCCCCGGGCCGCGCCCAGATACACCGTGCCCACCGGGCGGAGGGCATCTCCACCGGTCGGCCCGGCCACGCCGGTCACGCTGATGCCAATCTCAGCACCGGCGGCCTGCGCGGCCCCCAGCGCCATCTGGGCGGCCACGGGGGCCGACACCACATTGTACTTTGCAATGACATCCGGTTCCACGCCCACCAGCCTGGCCTTGGCAGCCTCCCAATAGGTCACAAAGCCGTAGCCGAACACTTCACTGGAGCCCGGCACCGAGGTGATACGCTGTGCGATCAGCCCGCCGGTGCAGCTCTCGGCGGTGGAGAGGGTGAGCCCCTTTTCCTTTAAGGTGCGCACCAGTGTCTCCTCCAGCCCGGCCACATCCTCATCATACACCGCATCGCCCAGCAGATCATAGAACTTTTTGGCATATTCCCGGCACATTTTTTCGCCTTCCGCATCGGAAGCAGCCCGGGCGGTGATGCGGATCTCGCACTCACCGGTCTTACAGTAGATTGCAGCAGTCGGGTTGGCGTTTTCCAGCAGATCACGCACCTGATATTCCAGGCTGCTCTCGCCGCCCAGCACCCGCAGGGTGACAGAGTGCAGGGTGCAGTTCTGACGCTTCATCAGCAGGGGGCGGACGCTCTCGTTCCACATGGCCTTCATCTCACTGGGCACGCCCGGCATCAGGACAGCACAGCGGCCCTCCTGCTCAAACCATGCACCGGGGGCGGTGCCGTGGTGGTTGATGATCTTACGCCCCTTTACGGGCACCATGGCCTGCTTGCGGTTGTTGGGCGTGGTCACCCGGCCAGAGCGGGCAAAATAACCGGTGATCTTCTCCCACTCGCTCTCGTCAAAGACCAGCGTATCGCCATAGCAGGCGGCAACGGTCTCCTTGGTCAGGTCATCTGCCGTGGGGCCCAGACCGCCGGTGAATACCAGCAGGTCACAGCGGTTCTTTGCCTCGTTGACAAAGTCCGCCAGCCGCCCCTGATTGTCGCCGATGGTGCTCTCCCGCTGGACCGTAATGCCCAGCTCAGCAAGCTCCCGGCTCAGGTACTGGGCATTGGTGTTGAGGATGTTGCCGAGCAGCAGCTCGGTGCCCACACTGATGATCTCCGCTGTCATGCCGCTCACCCCTCAAACTCGATCTCGTCCGTAATGCGGATGCGGATCCGCTCGGTGTTCTCAGCAGCTTCGGCCTCCAGCTCTGCCAGACCGGGCATGGCGGCTTCGGCCTCCAGGATCTCTGCCAGCTCGGGGCGGATCTTCGGGTGCGGCGGGGTGAAGATGGTGCAGCAGTCCTCATAGGGCAGGATGCTGGTCTCGTAGGTGCCAATGTGGCGGGAAGTCTCGATGATCTCGGTCTTGTCCATGCCGATCAGCGGGCGCAGGATGGGCAGATCCTGGGCAGCATCGGTGCACTGCAGGGCCTTGACGGTCTGGCTTGCCACCTGAGCCAGACTCTCGCCAGTGATGAGGGCCTCGCAGCCCTGTCTGGTGGCAATACGATTGGCAATGCGCATCATGCTGCGGCGCATCAGCACCGTGAACAGCACATCGGGGGCATTGTCCCGGATATACTCCTGGGGCTTTGTGTAGGGCACCACAAACAGGTTGGAGCTGCCTGTATAGGGGGTGATCTTCTGGGCCAGAGCTTTAACTTTCAGTTTTGCACGTTCAGAAGTATACGGAGGGGACGCAAAATGGATGTGATCCAGGGCCAGACCGCGCTTTGCCATCCGGTAAGCGGCCACCGGGCTGTCGATGCCGCCGGAGAGCATATTCAGGGCACGGCCGGAGGTCCCCACGGGCAGGCCACCCTCTCCGGGTATTTTCGGGCCATGAATATACGCACCGTAATCGCGAATCTCCACAATGACCTTGAACTGGGGGTTCTTCACATCCACCCGCAGGTAGTTGTGCAGCCCCAGCAGGTAAGCGCCCAGCTCCCGCATCAGCTCAGGGCTGGTCATGGGGTAGGTCTTATCCGAACGGCGGGCCTCCACCTTGAAGGTCTTGATGCCGTGCAGGCTGTCTCCCAGATACTCCTCCGCAGTCCGGCAGATGGTATCAAAATCCTTTTCGCAGACCACGGCACGGCTCAGTGCCGCCAGACCAAACACGGTGCGCACCCGGTCAAAGGCCAGATCCATGTCCACGTCCTCTTCTTCGGGCTCCATATAAAAGGTAGACTGGGTGCAGTACACCTTGAACTTGCCCACGGTCTTGAGCCGGTAGCGCAGGATCTTCATCATGGCCGACTCAAACTGGTTGCGGTTCAGGCCCTTCAGGGACATCTCGCCCTGATAGCCCATAATAATTTCACGCATAGAGTTCTCCTTAATTATAGCTGGCTCACCCTCTCCGTCAGCGCTGACGCGCTGCCACCTCCCCCAAAGTGGGAGGCCTTGGCATTCCACGCAAAGTTTCCGGTTTTGTCAAGAGCTCCCCCTTTGGGGGAGCTGGACGCGGAGCGGCCTGAGAGGGTGAGGATGCTTTCCTTTTTTACTTTTTGATTCTCTGCAAATGCTTCATTCCGTCCTCGAAGGCGTTGAGGAATGCGTCCACATCCTCGGGGGTGTTGTCCGCACAGAAGGACACACGGATGGCCGTGTCGATGGCCAGCGGGTCCCTGCCCATGGCGGCAAGGGTGTGGCTGGGCTGCCCCCGGCCGCAGGCACTGGCCGAGGAGACATAGACCTGCTGCTGTGCCAGATGGGCCAGCATGGTCTCGCTCTTGATGCAGTTCTCGCTGAAGTTCAGCACCTCGGGCACCGCATTGTCCGGGCTGTTGATGACCACCTCCGGGAAGGCTTTCAGCCCTTCCCGCAGGCGCAGGTTCAGGGCGCGCACAGCAGCATCCCGGCTCTTCATGGTCTTGTTCAGGCGGGTGGCCGCGGCAGCAAGGCCCAGCGCATAGGGCAGGTTCTCGGTGCCGGGGCGCTTCTCCCGCTCCTGCTCGCCGCCCAGATAGGGAGCCTGGAACGCCTGATACAGGCTGTCGCTCAGGTAGAGCGCACCAATGCCCTTGGGCGCGTGGATCTTGTGTCCGCTGACAGCCAGCGTGTCGATGTTCGCCAGCTTGATGGGCACCCGCATCCAGGCCTGCACGGCATCCACATGGACGATGGTGCGGCTGTTGCGGCGCTTGACCTCGGCGGCCAGGCGCTCCACATCGTTCCGGGTGCCGACTTCGTTGTTGACCATCATGCAGGCCACAAGGATGGTGTTTTTGTCCACATGCTCCAGCATCCGGTCGATGTCCAGCGTACCGTCCGGGCCGGGGTCCACCACGGTCACATCATACCCCATGGCGGCCAGACGCTCCAGCGGCTTCTGCACGCTGGGGTGCTCAAAGCCGGACACCACGATGCCCTTGCCAAACCTGCGGGTCAGGGCCGCGCCCAGCAGGGCCATGTTGTTGCTCTCGCTGCCGCAGGAGGTAAAATAGAGCTCCCGGCTCTTGCAGCCCAGAGTACGGGCCACGGCGGCGCGGGCGGCGTTCAGTGCTTCCTCGCTCCGGGCACCGGGGGCATACAGACTGGACGGGTTGGCCCAGTGCTCCCGCATGGCCTTGTTGATGACATCCGCCACTTCCGGGGCCACGATGGTGGTTGCGGCGTTGTCCAGATAATGCAATTCAGGGTTTTGCAGCATAAATTTTGATTCCTGCTTTCTCAGTTACGCCAGCGGCACCCGCCGCCGACAGGATTTCATACTAAACCATGATGATTATACCACAAAGCATCTGCCGCCGTAAAGTAGCACGGCCCACTTGCACGGCCCCGCCGGGTGCTGTATAATGAGGGTAACGAACACAAAGAAAGCCGGGTGTTTTTATGGCCGATTATCAGGAATACCGCCGCCGCATCCTGCGCAAGCGCTGGCGCAGGACTTTTGCCGTTGCCGGGCTGCTGGTGCTGCTCATCCTGCTCAGCGCCGTAGGCCTGCTGTGGAAGCACCTCCATCGGGAGCAGAGCCCTGCCGCCGTGCAGGGCCCGACCATCTTCCAGCAGGAGCTGCAGAGCAGCGAGTGGAACACCATCAGCTACACGCCCGCGCGGCGGCTGACCGTGCAGACCACCTCTGCCGGGTCCACCGCCATGGATTTCCGGCTGGCCGCGCTGGACCGCACCACCGCCGTGGACCGCAGTTATTTTGCCAACGTCTGTTTTCTGGGCGACAGCCTGACGCAGGGGATGCAGATCTATTCCAGCGGCCTGCCGGAGGCCTCTTTCTGCGCCTACCGGGGCGCAAACCCCAGCGTTGTGGTCAATGGCACCACCTGCAAGCGCTCCGATGGCGGCACCGAGGTCCCCATGGAGGTGCTGACAGCCCGGCAGCCCCCGGTGCTGTATATCCTGCTGGGCACCAACGTGCTCAACCGGGACGGGGATTATTCCAGCTTTCTCACCTACTACCGGCTCATGCTGGATATGATCTCCCAGGCCCTGCCCAACACGCAGATCTACGTGCAGTCCATTACGCCTGTCCGGCCCGAGGTGCGCAGCAGCCATCCCGGCCTGTACAAAGAGCGGCTGTGCGAGATCAACAATGAGCTGGCTGCCATTGCGCTGGAAAAGAACTGCGCTTTTCTGAACCTGTGGGAAGCCCTTGCCGACGACAATGGTGACCTGAAAGCCGAATACGCCCAACCCGACGGCATCCACATCAAGCCCGAGGGCTACCCCGCCTGGGTGGAATATCTCGCCACCCACACCGTGGGCCAACAGACGGCTTAAGCTGAATATTCGTATAGAAAAACCGCCCTTCCGGTATCAAACCGGAAGGGCGGTTTTGTCATACAAACAGGAACGGGGAACGGCATCTAAACCGTTCCCCATCGATTGGTATTTGGCAGGCGTGGCGTTCTCCTGCATCTCTCAGAGCCTAAGCCCTTGTCGTTACCATCGGCGTGTGGCTGCCACGAAATTGACCACCTCAAATACCTTTCTTATCCTATGTTTAGGATACCACATTTATCCCTTTTTGTAAAGTATCTCACTCTGACGCAAAAGACGACGGAAGCGTTTCTGGCTGATGCTCCACATCGTGATAATAGAGTTTTTGTATTCTTCCGGATCACTGGAAACTTTCAGCCTCAGAATAATTTCTGCATAACATCTTATAGTTGATTTGTATATAGAAAAGGGAGAGTGGCCTAACACAGGGATTTCATAGAATGGTATTTTGATTTGCCAAACAATAAAACTAAATGTTTTCATTGTTTGACCCGGCCAAGGCAATCAAGTAAGATTTCCGTTATATCTTTTGTTGCTATCGCCGGTTTGTCACTCATAATTTCCCAAACAGGGTTATTGCTACATTCTCCAGAAAAATATTTTCGGGCGCATTCTACTACACCCTTTATATTTTTTGTGTTCAACATAACATCAAAAGCTTCATCGAAAAGAAGCATATCATATTTTGTAGGTTTCTCTTCTTCAAGGTCAACCTCAAAAAGTCGAATTTGCGTTCTCTCTTCTTCCGATTTCTGAGCCCAGCCAGCTTCATATAACACTTTATAATATTCAATATTGTCGAAATAGTAGCTGCAATTTAAACGGCTTGGAAGAAAAGAAAATTCGGTTTCTCTTACAAATTCAAAGATTCCTTCAACACACCATTTTACATATTCACGCCATTCATCACCTTGCAATTTCATCGACGCAATCGTTGTTTCGAGACACTGTTCAGATTGTTCTAATGTGCTGATAACCTCTCTACAACGAATTTCATTTCTCTTGTATCCAGCTTTTAATTTATCCCCAACTTGCAGTGTCTGACTCATGTGGTAAGCTTTCATCTTTTTCTCCACCGCTTCCGATTTGTTGAGCTAAAAAGTCCCATACCCAGCACCTTAACGGTGCGGACATGGGACTTCATATTTTTTCAATCAGAACAGCCCCGTGATCTTTCCCTCAGCATCCACGTCGATATTGACGGCGGCGGGCTTCTTGGGCAGGCCGGGCATGGTCATAATGTTGCCGCAGATGACCACCACGAAACCGGCACCGGCGGCAAGACGGACTTCCCGCACCTCCATGGTAAAGCCGGTGGGCGCACCGGTCAGCTTGGCGTTATCGCTGAAACTGTACTGGGTCTTGGCGATGCAGACCGGCAGGTTGCCGTAGCCCAGTTCGGTCAGTTCGGCCAGTGTCTTGGAAGCGGCGGCGCTGAAATTCACACCGTCGGCACGGTAGATCTTTTTGGCGATGGCTTCCACCTTCTGCTTCAGGGGCATCTCCAGCGGGTAGACGTACTGGATGGGACGATCCTCCATGACCTCCAGCACCTTCTCGGCCAGAGCCTTGCCGCCCTCGCCGCCTTTTGCGAACACCTCGCTCAGGACGCAGGGCACGCCCTGCTCGGCGCAGACCTGCTCAACGTATGCCTGCTCCTCCGGGGTGTCGGTGGGGAAGGCATTGATGGCCACCACCACAGGCAGGCCAAAGCCGTTCTTCAGGTTGTCGATGTGGCGCACAAGGTTGGAGGCACCGGCCTTGACAGCCTCGAGATTCGGCTGGTTCAGGTCAGCCTTGGCAACGCCGCCGTGGCTCTTGAGGGCACGGACAGTGGCCACCAGCACGCAGGCGCTGGGGGCGATGCCGGCATAGCGGCACTTGATATCCAGGAACTTCTCGGCACCCAGATCTGCACCGAAGCCTGCCTCCGTGATGACGTAATCGGCCAGCGAGAGACTGAGCTTGGTGGCCATGACGCTGTTGCAGCCGTGGGCAATGTTGGCAAAGGGACCGCCGTGGATGATGGCGGGGTTGTTTTCCAGCGTCTGAACGAGGTTCGGGTCAAGGGCATCCTTGAGCAGCGCGGTCATGGCACCAGCGGCACCGATGTCGCCAGCCGTGACGGGCTTGCCTTCGTAGGTGTAAGCGCAGACGATCTTCGACAGCCGCTCCTTCAGGTCGGAGATGCTGGTGGCCAGGCAGAAGATCGCCATGACCTCGCTGGCAACGGTGATATCAAAGCCGTCCTCACGGGGGGTACCGTTCACCTTGCCGCCCAGACCATCCACGATGAAGCGGAGCTGGCGGTCGTTCATATCCATGCAGCGCTTCCAGGTGATGCGGCGGGGATCAATGTTCAGGGGGTTGCCCTGCTGGATGCTGTTGTCGATCATGGCAGCCAGCAGGTTGTTTGCGGTGCCGATGGCATGCAGGTCACCGGTAAAGTGGAGGTTGATATCCTCCATGGGCACCACCTGGGCATAGCCGCCGCCGGCCGCGCCGCCCTTGACACCGAACACGGGGCCAAGGCTGGGCTCACGCAGGCAGAGCATGGTCTTTTTGCCCAGAGCGTTCATGGCATCGGCCAGGCCCACGCTGGTGGTGGTTTTGCCCTCGCCTGCCGGGGTGGGGCTGATGGCCGTGACCAGGATCATCTTGCCCTGCTTGGATGCCTTGTGAATGAGGCGGTGGTTGATCTTGGCCTTGTAGCGGCCATAGGGGATCACATCCTCATCGGCAAGGCCCAGCGAGGCAGCGATCTCGGTGATGGGCTTCATTTTGGCTTCCTGTGCGATCTCGATATCAGACTTCATGCTCAAATCCTCCCTGAAATGCAAAAAGGACAGCTTTGCGCACCAATAGCGCAAGGCTGCCCAGACGGTCGGCGTAACAAAACCCGGTTCTGTCTGCACTGTGGTGCTCCACAACGTTCCGTCAGCAGGCAAATCCGTTCTTCTGGGTCAAAGATATCACATCTGCCCGTGGTTTGTCAAGCAGAAACTGTCCGCAAAGAAAAATCTGCCTGTACGGCCCCTGCGGCTTGCATCCATCCTGCCAGATGTGTTATACTAAAGTGTATCAAACGATAGGGAGGCTTTCACGATGCCATTTACACCGAAACTGACTTATAAAGGCAAGCCCCTCGTCCGTAAGGACAACGAGCTGTATTACGGCCGTATGACCGACCCCTATGTGCTGCGGATGCAGATCCTGAGCACCAAATCCGTGGGCGGCATGGATGTGGCCGATAAGGTACACATTCAGGTCTTTTCCACCAACGACAGCCTGGCCCCTGAGGCCCGCGTGTTCCGCCAGACCACCAAGAATGGCCTGTACAACGCACTGGACATTGGCAGCATCTGGCTGCAGAAGGCAAACGAGACCCGCTGAACGGCATAAAAAAGGACCGTCTCCCGCTGAGGAGACGGTCCTTTTTGTTGTGCTTTACTCTTCGGTCACTTCAAAGTCCAGGGGCTTGCCGCAGCCGGGGCACTTGGGTGCGCCATCCAGCAGGTCGTCCTCCTCAAACACAGTGGTCTGACCACAGGCGGGGCAGGTCACCTCGTACTGCACGGGGCCTTCCTCCTGCTCCTCGTCCTCATCCTCCAGCGCGACCTCAAAGGTCACGCCGCAGTGGGCGCAGTTTGCTTCGCCCGCGTCCAGGTCGTCCTCGCTGACGTAAACGGTCTCGCCGCAGTTGGGGCAGGCCACCTCATAGAACGGCTCACTGGCGATATCATCGTCTTTGTCGTCCTCTTCGGTATCCTCTTCCTCTTCTTCGGGCTCCTCGTCATCCTCATCGTCCTCATAGAGGTCGGCTTCCAGATCCTCCAGCTCCTCGCTCAGGTCGTTGATCTGGTCGTAGGCGCGGGTCACATCTTCATCGATGCCGTCCACAGCCTCTGCCAGTTCGCCCAGCAGTTCGCTCATGGCCTTGATGACCTTGCCCTCTTTGGTGGTCTCGTCGATGCCCAGGCCCTCGATCAGGCCCCGCAGGTATGCAGCCTTTTCCTTCATAAGAATGACCTCCTATTTAAAATAACCTCTCAGGCCGCTCCGCGGCCAGCTCCCCTAATAGGGGAGCCCTTGGCAAAGTGGAAAACTTTCCGCCTCACGGTTCAGCCTGTGAAGCAAAAACCGGGCACACGGTTGCCCGCTGCCCGGTCTGTCGGTAAATTAGACGCGCTCCATATACTCGCCGGTGCGGGTATCGATGCGGATGTGGTCGCCCTCGTTGATGAACAGAGGAACGCGGATCTCAGCACCGGTCTCGACAGTAGCGGGCTTCAGGGTGTTGGTGGCGGTGTTGCCCTTGACACCCGGCTCGGTCTGGGTGACTTCCAGCTCGATGAAGTTGGGGATCTCGACGCTGAAGACCTTGCCCTTATAGCTCAGCAGCTTGCACGGCTCGTTCTCCTTGCAGAACTTGAAGTTATCGGGCACATCGGAAGCGTTGACGGGGATATCGTCATAG
>UMHB01020206.1_pt1 | contig 19736 bp, 18 predicted proteins | sample 1965441 | NCBI WGS metagenome assembly UMHB01 (sample SAMEA4836089, study PRJEB28245) | human gut metagenome | biome: gut microbiome; material: fecal sample | place: Denmark | collected 2008 | reverse complement strand
CCGGCCAGCACCATGGCGCTCAGGCTGTTCTCGCCCAGGCTGGGGCTGACGGTGGAATAGCTGTCCACAGTCAGGGCAAAAGGCAGTGCACCGGAATTGATCTGGCGGGCCATCTTGACCACGTCCTCCTGCGTGAAGGGATTGGACGCGGAACTGGTAATGATGGCGGCACCATCGGTGATGGCCGCATTGACCGTTGCCGTGCTCACGTTCTGATCATCCAGCCAGATGCTGATGGTTCCACTGCTCTGGTAGAGCTCCGTGGTGGCATCCCCGAAGGCCTTGGCACCCTCGTCGTTGAACTTGAGGGCCACATAATATTCGGATGTACTGCCGCTCACCGGGCCGTACTGAGCAGCTGCGCTCTCGACCATGGAGCCGTCCAGGATCAGTTCGCCGTCTGCACTGCTCCCCTTGCGGAAGGTCAGGTAGGCGGTGCTGCCGATCTCTTCAATGGCGGCTTCGGGGTCAAAATCGGTCTCGCCGGACTGCCACGGAAACTCCAGGATCAGGCGGTCGGAGTCATAATCCACATACAGCTCGTAGTCGGTCACGTTCAGGCCGACCAGACGATTCTCAATGACCAGCTGGGCAGCGTCCAGCTGATCATCGGTGGCATCGTAGTTGTCCGAGGGGGCAAACGTTACGTTGACACCGCCCTTGATATCCACGCCAAAGCGGATATCCTGCGCTCCCTTGATGTAGGTCTTGGTTACATCACCGTACTTGACTGCCACACCAAAGAATGCCGTGTAGACAAACGCGGCGATCAGGAGCACTGTGACAACAAGCTGCCATGCTTTGCCTTTCGTCTTCATAAAAAACAGGAAACCTCCAAAATATAATAAACCTCCGCCGCGCAGAAAAACCTCTGCACGGAGGAGATTTTTTGCAGAATAAAACGCTTACTCTGCCTTTTCGGCCAGCAGCTTTTCGATGACTGCCAGCTTTACGCAGACGCAGAGCAGATCAGATGCGGTCTCCACCTCGTCCAGGCTGGGATAGGTGGGCGCGATACGCAGGTGGGAATCCTGCGGGTCTTTGTGGTAGGGATAGGCGGAACCGGCACCGGTCAGGGTCAGACCGCACTCCTTGCACAGCTGGGCCACACGCTTGGCGCAGCCGGGCATAACGTACAGGCTGATGAAGTAACCGCCCTTGGGGTTCGTCCAGTGAGCGATGTCGCCGCATGGGGTCAGCTCCTCGGAAAAGGCCGTCTTGACCGCATCAAAACAGGGGATCAGGCGGCGGCGGTGTTTTGCCATGTGGGCCAGCACACCCTCTTTGTTCTTCAGGAAACGGACATGGCGCAGCTGGTTCATCTTATCATAGCTGATGATCATCACGGAGAAGCGCTTGCAGATATACTTCATGGAGTCCACGCTGCATGCAATGGCGGAAACACCTGCACCGGGGAAGGTGATCTTGCTGGTGGAGGTGAACATGAACACACGGTTCTCCGTGCCGTACTTCTTGCTCTCGTTCAACAGAACAGGGGTCTCGATGATCTCCTCGGTCAGGTGGTGGACGATGTAAGCCTCATCCCAGAAGATCTTGAAATCAGGAGCAGCGGTCTTCATCTTGGCCATCCGGTCAATGGTCTCATCGCTGTAAGTATAACCATCCGGGTTGGAATACTGGGGCACGCACCAGATGCCCTTGATGGTATCATCCTCGGCCACCAGCTTCTCCACAATGTCCATATCGGGGCCATTGGGGGTCATGGGCACGCTGACCAGCTCAAAGCCGTACTCCTCAGTGATGGCAAAGTGGCGGTCATAGCCGGGCACCGGGCAGAGGAACTTGCGCTTTTCCACCTGAGACCAGGGGCAGGGAGACTCAGGGAAGCCGAACACATAGCCAATGTTGATGAGGTTGTACATCAGCTGCAGGCTGGAGTTGCCGCCCACGAACACTTCCTCGGGCTTGACACCGAACACATCCGCAAACAGGACACGAGCCTCGTGCAGGCCCTCAAGATCACCATAGTTGCGGGCATCGGTGCCTGCGTCGGTGGTGTAATCGTTCATCTGCAGCAGACCCATTGCCAGATCCATCTGGTGAGGGCCGGGCTTGCCACGGGCCATGTTCAGCTTCAGGTTCATGGCCAGAAACTTTTTGTACTGCTCATTCAGCTTTGCCTTTTCGGCAGTGAGCTCCTCACGATTCATCTCAAGATAGTTTGCCATTGAAAAACACACTCCTTTATCGTACTTCCAATTTCCCACAGTATCCGATGCCGGGTGTTTCAGGAGTTCCTGCCAGAGAGTTCTCCCACCACCGTCATCCAGACTTTAATATTATACCGCAACTCCGGGCGCGAAACAAGCAAATTACAAAAAAAGCCCCGCCAAAGCCGAAGCATTTGGCAGGGCATCCCTTCCCTGCTGTCTGCAAAGTGCAGATATCAGCTCAGGGCGGTCTGGTTCTTATACCGTTTGCGCACAGCGCCGTATTCCAGATGGGCCTCGCCGCCCTCCACGGTGTCCTTGTCGATGGTGACACGGATGATGGTGGGGTCATTGGGCACATCATACATGACAGGCAGCAGGATGCCTTCCATGACGCTGCGCAGACCGCGGGCACCGGTCTTGCGCTCAATGGTCTTGCGGGCGATCGCGTGGAGGGCCTCGTCGGTGAACTCCAGCTCTACACTGTCCATGCTCAGCAGTTCCTTGTACTGCTTGACCAGGCTGTTGCGGGGCTCCTTGAGCACACGCACCAGTGCGTCCTCGTCCAGATCGTCCAGCACAGTGATGACCGGCAGACGGCCGATCAGCTCGGGGATCAGGCCAAACTTGACCAGATCGTGAGGCTCCACCTTGCGCAGCAGGGCACGCTGGGCATCCTCGGAGTTGTCTTTCAGGCTGCTGCCGAAGCCCAGTGCAGAGCGATCAGTGCGGCGCAGGATGTATTTATCCAGGCCATCAAAGGCACCGCCGCAGATGAACAGGATGTTGGTGGTATCGATCTGGATGAACTCCTGCTGGGGGTGCTTGCGGCCGCCGTTGGGCGGCACGTTGCTCACGGTGCCCTCCAGGATCTTCAGCAGCGCTTGCTGCACACCCTCGCCGCCCACATCACGGGTGATGGAGGGATTCTCGCTCTTGCGGGTGATCTTGTCGATCTCATCGATGTAGATGATACCCACCTGTGCCTTCTGCACATCAAAATCCGCCGCCTGAAGCAGCTTGAGCAGGATGTTCTCCACATCCTCACCCACATAGCCCGCCTCGGTCAGGGTGGTGGCATCCGCAATGGCGAAGGGCACCCCCAGCATCTTGGCCAGGGTCTGAGCCAGCAGAGTCTTGCCGACACCGGAGGGGCCCAGCAGCAGAACGTTGGACTTCTGCAGTTCCACATCCGCACCTTTGCCGCTCAGGATGCGCTTATAATGGTTGTAAACGGAGACCGCCAGCACACGCTTGGCCTCATCCTGACCAATGACATACTGGTCCAGCCCGTTCTTGATCTCAGCCGGGGTCAGGATATTGATATCCAGACCATCCACAGCCTGCATCCGGGTACGGCTTGCGCCGCGGCCCGGGCGGCCGTTTGCTTCCGGGTGCTCCGGCTGATCCGAGAGCAGATCATGGCACAGGCCGATGCACTCGCTGCAGATGTTGACACCGGGGCCGATGATCATCCGTTCCACTTCGTCCTGATGCTTGCCGCAGAAGCTGCACACCAGGTCTTTTTCATTTTTGCCGGAATTGTTGTTTGCCATAACTGTTATTCCTTATTCTGGGTCTTTGCGCGCAGGGCTCTCCCCCGCGCCTTTCAGTTTCAGCGGTGGGCGATGACCTCATCGATCAGGCCGTATTCCTTGGCTTCCAGCGCGGTCATATAGTTGTCGCGCTCGGTGTCCAGCTGGATCTTCTCCAGCGGCTGGCCGGTGTAATCGCTGAGCATGTGATTCATCTTATCGCGAATATACACCATGTGCTCGGCGTGGATCTTGATATCGGTGGTCTGGCCGGAAAGGCCGCCGCCCTGACCGCCGATCAGCGGCTGATGGATCAGGATCTCGGAGTTGGGCAGGGCAAAGCGCTTGCCCTTGGTGCCGCTTGCCAGCAGGAAGGCACCCATGGAAGCGGCCATGCCCATGCAGATGGTGGAGACATCACACTTGATATACTGCATGGTATCGTGGATGGCCATGCCCGCGCTGATGGAGCCGCCGGGGCTGTTGATATACAGGCTGATATCCTTGTCCGGGTCCTGCCCTTCCAGGTACAGCAGCTGCGCCACCACAAGGCTTGCGGAGGTGTCGTTGACATCCTCGCTCAGAACGATGATGCGGTCATTCAGCAGACGGGAGAAGATATCATAGGAACGCTCACCATGTGCCGACTGTTCGACAACGTAAGGAACAAAACTCATAAAGTTCGCCTCCTGATACGAAAAATGATTCTATTTGCAAAATTGACCGATACGGCAAAAGAAACAGGGCCGTATCGGTCAATTTTAACAACCTTTGTTTACAGGGTACGCTTCAAGCAGCGTTTCCTGCAAATTGCGGCCTTGGCAGCTGGATTATTCAGCGTCCTCGGTCTTTTCAGCCTCAGCGGCCTTCTCCACGATGTTGGCGTGGCTCTTGATGAAGTCGATAGCCTTGTTGATTGCCAGATCCTTCTTCAGGTCGTCAACGTTGACCAGCTCACGGACCTTGTCCTCTTCCATCTTGTACTGGTCAGCGATGCGCTTGATCTCAGCGGAGACATCCTCCTCGGAAGCCTCGATGTTCTCAGCAGCGGCAACAGCCTCCAGAGCCAGGCGGATCTTGACCTGCTTCTCAGCCTGAGGCATGAAGGAAGCACGGAACTGATCTATGGTCTGGCCCATATACTTCAGGTAGTCTTCCAGGCGCAGACCCTGCTGCTCCACACGGAAGGCGAAGTCATTGACCATCTCGTCCATACGGGTATCGTACATAGCCTGGGGGATCTCAGCCTCCATGCTCTCGATGACCTGATCGACCAGAGCATTCTCAACAGCCAGGTCATCCTGCTTGTCCAGCTGCTCCTGGTTGTTCTTGCGGATGGACTCCTTGAACTCTTCCAGAGTGTCGTACTCGGAGCAGTCCTTAGCCAGCTCGTCATCCAGAGCGGGCAGCTCCTTGTACTTGACCTCGTGCAGCTTGATCTTAAAGACAGCAGCCTTGCCAGCCAGCTCAGCAGCCTGATACTCCTCGGGGAAGGTGACGTTCACGTCGAACTCCTCACCGGCGGAGTGGCCAACGATCTGATCCTCGAAGCCAGGGATGAAGGAGCCGCTGCCCAGGGTCAGGTTGTAGTGCTCAGCCTTGCCGCCCTCAAAAGCGACACCGTCCACAAAGCCCTCGAAGTCGATATCAGCGATATCGCCATTCTCAGCAGCACCCTCGCGGGTCAGCTCACGGGCGTTGCGCTCCTGCACGCGCTTCAGCTCTGCATCGACGGCCTCGTCGGTAACAGTATGGACAGTCTTCTCAACGGTCAGACCGTTGTAGTTGCCGACCTTAACTTCGGGCATCACAGCGACCTTGACGGTCAGGGTCACGCCCTCGGTCTCGCTGGCAGCATCCACAGAAACCTCGGGACGGCCAACGGGCTCGATGCCGGCTTCCTTCACAGCTGCCTCGTAAGCAGCGGGGAACAGCTCATTGATGGCATCATAGGTAAAGACATCAGCGCCGTACATCTTCTCGATCAGAGAACGGGGAGCCTTGCCCTTGCGGAAGCCGGGCACGGAGTACTTCTTGCCCTCCTTCTTGAAGACATCGGCCACTGCGCCCTTAAAGGCCTCAGCGTCGATGGAGAACTGCAGCTCTGCCATGCTCTTCTCGAGCTTTTCGCACTTGATGAAATTCATTTTGTGTATCCTCCACTCAAAAATTCTATTGCGTTGGGGACAGGTTTTCTTCCCTGTCTCCTGCAACCGCGCACCGCGTCCTGTATCTTCTGTTTGCGAAATGCGGGGACGCGCGCGCTCAATTGGGTGCAACAATCGCGTCAAAACTTATTATAGCACGTTCCAGACACAATTGCCAGACCAAATTTTGACTTTTTGTTCTTTTTGCCCACACTTCCCGCCTTTAATTGATGCGGTAGGGGCAGAAACGCAGGCCATCGGCACTGACAAGCTTATACCGGATGCCGTCCACATCGCCCTGCACCGCGTACCGGATGGCGTTTCCGTGCAGGTGGCCGTAGTAACAGCGGGTGATGCCGTAGGCCTTCAGGGTGGCCACGATCTCAGGGGCACTGGTGCCGGTGTAGACCGGCGGGTAATGCAGGAACACCAGCTTCTCCAACCCCGGTTCCGCAGCATCCAGGCTCATTTTTAAGCGCCCGATCTCGCGGTTCATCACTTTTTCATCGTGGGGTTCTCCCACATCGAACAGCCAGCCCCGGGTGCCGCACAGCGCATACCCCTCCACAGAGTAGGAGTTGTTGTGCAGGATGTGCAGGGTGTCAAAGCCCTCAGCCTTGAGGTAAGCGTTCATCTTGTTGGCCGTGGTCCACCAGTAATCGTGGTTTCCCTTCATGATCAGCTTCTGGCCGGGAAGCTCCTGTAAAAACGCAAAATCCCTGCGCGTATCGTTCAGGCGCATGGCCCAGCTGATATCCCCCGCCAGCACGATGGTGTCCTCGGGTTTGATCAGCTTGCGCCAGTTGCGCTCCAGCCGCTCCACATAGCCGTTCCACCCCGGAAAAACATCCATGGGTTTGGAAGCGCCCAGTGAAAGATGGGTATCGCCAAGCACATAAAGTGCCATTCATTTTTCTCCTGTTCTAAGTCCGGCAGGACAAGGTTTATTCCTGATAGCTCAGCGCCACCTGCGCGATCTGCTCCGGGTCGATGACGGTATTGAACCGCTCGGCCTTCTGCCGCAGGGCAGCAAGGCTTGCGGGTGCAGTGCGGCCGGTGGCTACTTCCAGCTCCTGCATGGCCTCAAAGTCGTTCTGCGGGGCAGTGTGACCCAGAGCCTCCAGCACGCTGCGGGGGAACTTGTAGGGGGAGGCAGTAGACAGCACCACCATGGGCACACCCTCGCGCTTGTGACGGCCCGCCACATGGAAGGCCACAGCGGTGTGGGTATCGCAGAGATAGCCATCCTGCTCATAGCGGGCACGGATCTCCCCTGCCACCTCTTCCTCGCTGCTCCAGCCGCAGCCAAAGCTTTCCTGAATGGCGGCCAGCGTCTCGGGCCGGACGGTATAGCTACCGGTTTCAGACAGGCTCTTCATCAGGCCCGCCACCTCGGCATCGCTGCCGGTGACGTGATAGAGCAGGCGCTCCAGATTGGAGGACACCAGAATATCCATGCTGGGAGAAGTGGTCTTGAAGAATTCCCGCTTGGCAGTATAAGTACCGGTGGTCAGGAAATCGGTCAGGACGTTGTTCTCATTGGAAGCGCAGATCAGTCTGCCCACCGGCAGGCCCATCTGCTTTGCATAGTAGCCCGCCAGAATATCGCCAAAATTGCCCGTAGGCACACAGAAGTCCACCTTGTCACCAAAGCGCACCTTCTCTGCCTTGAGCAGCTGAGCGTAGGCGGCAAAGTAGTAAACGATCTGCGGCACCAGACGGCCCCAGTTGATGGAGTTTGCACTGGACAGGCGGATGTTCCGCTTTGCCAGCTCGGCAGCAATGGCCGGGTCGCCAAAGACCTTCTTCACGCCGGTCTGGGCATCATCGAAGTTGCCGCGCACAGCGTAGACCGCCACATTTTCGCCTTCCTGGGTCACCATCTGCAGGCGCTGGATCTCACTGGTGCCACCCGTGGGGAAGAACACCGCGATCTCCACACCCGGGATATCGTGGTAACCATCCAGCGCAGCCTTGCCGGTATCGCCGCTGGTCGCCACCAGGATCAATGTTTTCTCGGTGCGGTCAAGATTTTTCTTTGCCTCCACCAGCAGCTTCGGCATCAGCTGCAGGGCGTAATCCTTGAAGGCGCAGGTCGGGCCGTGCCACAGTTCCAGAGAGTACACCTCATCCGAAACAGGGGCCAGATAGCCCGCCTTTCCGCAAAAGGCCGCACCATAGGTGGCCTTGGCGGCATCCTGCAGGAACTCCTGCGAATAATCGGTCAGATACTGCCCCACGATGGCAGCAGCCATCTCGGGGTAATCCAGCGCACAGATCGCCTTGACATCCACCTGCGGGAAGCTCTGCGGAACAAACAGACCGCCCTCATCCGACAGGCCCTGTGCAATGGCCTGAGAGGCACTTACCACGCGGTTATGATCTCTCGTGCTGAAAAACTGCATTGTCGTCGCTCCTTTTTGCCAGCGGGGCCCGCATTGACCCCATGTTTGCGGCAGCGGCAAAAGCCGTTTTCTGCCTTTTCCCACCAATGCACCCCGCATTACGCGGTAAATGCACCCTTTATAATATGTACCATCCAGCGCCCGCTGTCAAGAGGGGTCACCTCGGCAACGTCAAAACGAACCGGTTCATCACTCTGTCCGGTGTGCTGGAGATAATATTCCGCGGTGCGGATGAGCCTGCGCTGCTTGGCAGGGGTCACGGCCGCAGCAGGTGCGGCCAGCGGGTCGGGGCTGCGGGTCTTGACCTCACAGAGCACCAGTGTGCCGTCCGGCTCCCGCAGGATGAGGTCGATTTCCCCCATCCGGGTGCGGTAGTTGTGGGCCACCAGCTCACATCCCTGCTTCTGATAATACCGCGCAGCCACAGCCTCGCCGGTGCGGCCGGTCTCGGCCCGATCCATCACTTGCCCTCCGGCCAATAGCCCTGCTTTTTCAGGAAACTGCGGCGGTAGAAGGGCTGGATCCCGTACTGGTCAATCAGTTCATAATGGAGCTTGGTCGGGTAACCTTTGTGTTTTGCCAGCTGATACTGCGGGTACTGCTTGTCCAGCTCCATCATATAGCGGTCACGGCTGACCTTTGCCAGAATCGATGCCGCGCCGATGCTGGCGCTGGTGGCATCGCCCTTGACCACCGGCTGGGCGGGGATCTCCAGCGCAGCCGGGACACGGTTTCCGTCTACCAGCACAAGATTTGGCACAATGTCCAGCCCTTCCGCAGCCTGCTTCATGCCGCTCATGGTTGCGTTCAGGATATTATCCCGGTCGATGATCTCCGGGCCTACAAAGACGATCTTATAGGCCAGCGCCTCGTCAAGGATCTCATCAAAGAGGGCTTCCCGTTTTTTCTCGGTCAGCTTCTTGGAGTCGTTGATGCCGTACACCGGCTTCTCCGGGTCAAGGATACAGGCCGCCACAACGACCGGGCCGCACAACGGGCCGCGGCCCGCTTCGTCCACACCGGCAAAAAAGCCGTACTGCGCACGGATGGCGGCATCATACTCGTACAGAGGGGCAGAGATCTCCTCGTCAGAACGCCGTTTCATTCGTCGTCCTCCTCGGCAAAATCCGCCAGATCATCCCGCTGAGGCGGGCGCTCCAGAGAGATGCGGCCCCACTTGCAGGCGCGGAACTCGTCCACCAGCATGATGGCGCAGCGTTCGGTGTTCACCTCGCCGCCGCGCACCAGCAGACCGCGCTTGCGGCCGATGGCCTCCAGCAGTTCGTAGGGCGGCAGAGCCAGCGTCTCTGCATCCAGCTTGTAGCGCTGGGCCACGAGGTCGGGGTAATTGCGGCGCACCTCATCCAGCAGGTTCATGGCCAGTTCTTCCACATCCAGGATATCATCCTTGATGGAGCCGATGAAGGCCAGATTAGAAGCAATGGTCTTGGAATCAAACTTTTTCCAGAGCACGCCGGGCATATCCAGCAGGTCAAACTTTTCGGTGCTGACCCACTGCTTGCCCTTGGTCACGCCGGGGCGGTCGGCCGCCTTGGCGCGGGCAGAACCTGCAAAGGTGTTGATGAAGGTGGATTTGCCCACGTTGGGGATGCCGCAGAGCATCACCTGAGTTTTGGCACCACCCATACCACGGTTCTGGCGGCGCTCCAGCAGCGAGGCCAGCTCCTTTTCAATGGCGGTCTGTACCGCCTTGGCACCGCCCTTCTGCTTGGCGCTGATGGCCACGCAGCCTGCATCGGCGGCGCGGAAGTATCTGATCCACTCCTCTGTCACAGCAGAATCGGCCAGATCTGCCTTGTTCAGCACATAGAGCTTGGGTTTGCGGGCCGTAATGCGCTCCACCTCGGGGTTCAGGCTGGAAAGCGGGATGCGGGCATCCAGCAGCACCAGACTGGCATCCACATGCTGGATCTCCGTCTCCATCATCCGCAGGGTCTTGGTCATGTGGCCTGGGAACCATTGGATGTTATATTGATTTGCAAAGCGGGTATCGTTGTTCATTTTACCACCCCAAAATCCGAAAAGGGCAAAAAGCAGAGCAGCACTTTGCCCAGAATATCGCGTTCGTCAATGCAGCCCACATAGGACGAGCGGCTGTCCAGCGAGGCGTTGCGGTTATCGCCCATCACGAACACCGTGCCCTCCGGCACCGTGTACGGGAACGTTACGTCATAGCCAAGATAGGTCGGTTCAGCGATATAAGCTTCCTGCAGCACTTCCCCGTTCACCGAGACCGTGCCCGCCTGATAATCAATGTTCACCACATCGCCGCCCTTGGCAATGACACGCTTGACCAGCGGCTTACCGTAGGCCGTATAGCTGTCCACGATGACCACATCGCCCCGCTGGGGCTCGTAGCCTGCGCCCCAGACGATCAGCTTATCGCCGTTCTGCAGGGTGGGCACCATGGATTCGCCGTCCACCTGAATGATGCGGAAGAACAGTGAGAATACCAGCACCAGCACCAGCGCGGCTGAGATCAGCGCCTCGTACCACTCAAACACATTCTGTCCGCGCACAGTTTCCTGTGTTGAAGTATGCTTTTCCATTTCCCGATGCACCTCACAATCTTGTCTGGCCCGGAATAAAGAAAAAAGGGACAACAAGTTGTCCCTTTTCTCCCGGTTTTACGCGGGGATCATCAAATATCGCTCTTGACCTTAGCAGCCTTGCCGGTACGACCACGCAGATAGAACAGCTTGGCGCGGCGGACCTTGCCCTTGCGGACAACGGTGACCTTCTCGACGAAGGGGCTGTTGATGGGGAAGACACGCTCAACGCCGACACCGTAGGAAACGCGGCGAACGGTAAAGGTCTCTGCAACGCCGCCGTGCTTCTTAGCAATGACGGTGCCCTCGAAAGCCTGGATACGCTCACGCTCGCCTTCCTTGATGCGAACGTCAACGCGGACGGTATCGCCAACGTTGAACTGGGGCTTCTCAGCCTTGATGCTGCCTTCAGAAATAATCTTCAGTGCGTCCATTTTTGAATCCTCCATTTGTTTTTAGACGTTCATACACGGCACTTTGCCGTCAGAGGACCGCCCGTTTAATGATATTGTCATTAACCCCGCTGTGGTATCAGCGGACACTAACGCCCTAATAGGATAGCACAAAACGCCCGTAAAATCAAGCGATTTGCCCAAAATAATCCCAAAAATTTTCTGTTCTGCCCAAAAGGCATTCTTTGCCCGGGAAATCAGGCAAAGAGCTGTCTGTCCGCTGTCAGAAAGCGCTTGCGCAGGATGCCTGCGCTGGCGGCAGGCAGACCGAACTTTTCTTCCAGAAAGCCGGTGAGCAGCGAGGGATTCAGGTTCAGCTCCTGTGCGGCAGGCAGGCAGAGCTCCATGCAGACACGATCCCCTGCGGTGGTATATTCCACCTGCGGGATGTGATCCTTGAGCTCCACGATCTTTTTGCCCTTTTTGCTGTGCTTTTCCACCGGGGCGCTTTCCAGCGCGTTATACTGTTCCAGCACAGCCGCTGCCGCTGCCGGGTAGGTGATCTGGTAGCAGGCAAAGGCGATGAGGTCAGCCTTCATCTGCACCGGGCCCACATGGGTGATGCGGATGCCGGTGGGCATGATGGCGTTCAGTTCGGTCTGCCACTGGGCAAAGTCCGGGTTCTCAGCCTCGGTCTTGACATCCACGCACTCACACTCGCTCTCCTGCCCCAGCGAAAGCGGGCAGGCAAAGGTCATGTAGATGTGGGGGTTGAAGCCCAGCGTGTGCCACACAGGCAGGCCGCTGCGCTTGAGCACCCGCTGCATCACCCGCTGCAGATCCAGCAAGGAGATGTAGGAGGCCTCATTCTTTTTCTCAAACGAGATTCTGACTGTAATCAAAGCAGGGACCTCCTAACAGATGATTGGCACCGCAGCCATGGCAGGCGCGGTTGCAGGGCTGGGTGGTCTGGGCGGCAAGGGCCTTGTTGTACTCCCGCACCAGATATTCGTGGGTCACACCGTAGTCCATATGGCTCCACGGGGTCACCTCGTCCAGCCCAATGGGACGCTGGCAGTAGAACTTGGGATCAATGCCCAGATCCTCAAACACCTGCATCCAGGTATCATACTTGAAGCACTCTTCCCAACCGTCAAAGTAACAGCCCCGCTTGTAGGCTTCCAGAATAACAGGAGCCAGACGGCGGTCGCCCTTGGCGAACACACCCTCCAGAAAACTGGTGGTGCTGTCGTGATAGTTCACCTTGATCTTGCGGCTGTGGACGCTTTCCAGCAGGTGCTTCTGCTTGGCCTGCAGGCTTTCCTCCGTGTCCATGGGCACGAACTGGAAAGGCGTATGGGGCTTGGGCACAAAGCAGGCACAGCTGATGGTCACCTGCACGCCCCTGCCCTTGGCGTGCCTGGGGTTGGAGTAATAGAGATCTACCACCTTCTGGGCGGTCTCGGCAATGCCCTCGATGTCCTCCATCGTCTCGGTAGGCAGGCCCATCATAAAGTAGAGCTTGACCGAGGAATAGCCGTTGGCAAAAGCCAGTGAACAGGTCTTTTCGATCTCGTCCCAGGTAACATTCTTGTTGATGACATCCCGCAGGCGCTGGGTACCGGCTTCGGCCGCAAAGGTCAGGCCGCTCTTGCGCACCTTTGTAGTCTTTTCGATCAGGCTCTGAGAGAAGTTGTCCATCCGCAGGGAGGGCAGCGAGAGGCTGACGTGCTCCTTGGGGGCCCACTCATTCAGATCATCCAGCAGTTCTTCCAGCTGGCCGTGGTCGGAGGTGGACAGGCTGGACAGGCTCAGCTCCTCATAGCCGGTGTTGGCGCACAGATCCTGTGCCGCCTTATTCAGCAGGCTGGCATCCCGCTGGCGCATGGGGCGGTACAGGAAGCCCGCCTGGCAGAACCGGCAGCCGCGCACACAGCCGCGCAGCACTTCAATGCTGGCGCGATCCTGGATGGCACCCACCATGGGCACAACAAAGTTCGTTGGCGGAGCAAACTCGTTCAGATCCTTGATGATGGCCTTGGTGATGACCGCCGGGATGCCCGGCTCGTTGGGGGTAATGGCCTTGACCCGGCCGTCCTCAAAGTAGGTCACATCGTAGAAGGCAGGGATATAGACCCCGGGGATCTTTGCAATGCGGCGCAGCAGCTCCTTTTTGGAGACACCGCCCTCTTTCTTGGCACGCTCGATCTCGGCGCAGATGGAAGGCAGCTGGTTCTCACCCTCACCCAGCTGGATGACATCAAAGAAATCCGCAATGGGCTCCGAGTTGCAGGCGCAGGGGCCGCCCGCCACGATCAGGGGCCAGTGCTCGTCGCGGTCCTTTGCGTAGAACGGAATGTGCGCCAGATCGAGCATTGCCAGAATGTTGGTATAGGAAAGCTCGTACTGCAGGGTAAAGCCCACCGCATCAAAATCGGTCAGGGGGTCCTTGCTTTCCATGGTGTACAGGGGCAGGTCCAGCCGCTCCATCTCAGCCTTCATATCCAGCCAGGGCATAAAGGCCCGCTCACACCACCAGTTCTCGTGGCTGTTGAGCAGCTCGTACAGGATCTTCTCACCGAGGAAGGACATTCCCACCTCGTAGGTATCCGGGAAGCAGAATGCAAACCGGACATCCACCTTTTCTTTGTCTTTATACACGCTGCCCGGTTCGCCGCCGGTGTAACGGCCCGGCTTCTGCACCCGGCCCAGCGCTTCTTTCAGCTTGGGATCAAACATCAAGTTCCTCCATTGACAGAACAGTTTTACTTCATTCGTTTTATTGTACCCGATTCTGCCGGGAAATGCAATCATTGTTTTGGAGCAGCGACCAGCCGCACGCCGCCAGCTGTGCCCCATCCAGCGGCGGGATGGGCAGGAGGTTGAATGCCCCGGTCAGGAGGTTGGCCGCCAGAAAGGCACTGGCCCGGATGGTGGCCCGCTGTTCCAGCCGAAGCATCCAGAGCCCGGCCAGCACCAAATTCACCGCAGGGCCTGCCGCGGCAAGGAGAGCGGTCTGCCACAGGGTCATTTCCCTGCCCCGGGTGCGCATACAAAAGCCGGTAAGGGTGACTTCAATGACCGGAAACTGCCCAAACAGGGCAAGATATACCCCGATGTGCCCCCACTCATGCAGGAATGCTGCCAGCAGCCCCAGCCGCAGAAACCCGCTTGCATCGAAATAGAGCAGAACGTACAGCGCCCCGCAGAGCAGCAACGGGTCCCGGAACACAAACGGCCCGTACCGGAACCGATGCCGTATCATGGCAGGCTCAGTGCGGCAGAAGGATCATACCGGATGCCGCCTGTCAGAAATTCAAAGTGCAGGTGTGCCCCGGTGGCACGGCCCGTCTGTCCGGCAGTGCCCAGCCGCTGGCCCGCTGCAACCACCTCCCCGGCCCGGACATAGAGATACTGCATGTGGGCATAGAGCGTTTCCTGCCCATCCCCATGGGTCAGCCGGACATAGTTGCCGTAAGCGGTTCCACGGCGGGCGGCGGTCACCAAGCCGTCCAGTGCCGCAAGGACCGGTGTGCCCTCCGCGCAGGCAAGGTCCACGCCCCGGTGGAAGGCTTTTTCCCCGGTAAAGGGATCCTTCCGCCAGCCATAAGGGTCAGAGACACGCCACGCCGCCGTTTCCAGCGGGAAGCAGAGCGTCTGCCCCGGCTTTGCCTGTTTCAGGCTGGCTCCCGCCGGGACATTTTTGCCCGCACAGACCGGGAGCACCCTGCCCGCCAGCAATATGATCAGCAGCACCGTCAGAGCCAGCACCGCCGCCCGTTGATATCGCTTGTGTTTCTCTGCTCGTCCATGTTTTGCCTGCATCTTTTCGCCCTCCGTTCTGGAAAGTGTATGCAGAAGGAAGATCACTGAGAACCAAAACACCCCCTGGGAGATTTCCCAGAGGGTGCTCGTTCCGTATTTACCGGCGGAGCCAGTCATGGAGCCGCTGGAAGAGGCTGGGGTGGCCGTGCCGTTCCGCGCGATCAACAGCGTGCGGAGCGGGTGCACTCTGCACAGCCGGAGCAGGTGCTGCTTTCACCGTGGCAGGCTGTTTTGCTGGTTCTGCGGGCTGCTCCGCCACCTGAACCAGCTCCGGTCTCGTTTCGGGCTCAGACGGCCGTTCCGGTGCCTTTGGCTCGGGCTGCTCCGGTTCTGCCGCAGAAGCGGTATCCCGGGCAAGCCAGTCATCCCGGAGCAGATCGTACATGTCCATCTGGCCGTTGACAAGGGGCTCACCGGGGGCCGCTTTCACCTTCTGATAGCTGCCGTCTGCCCGCATCTCCCGGGCATTGACGTTATCCCGCAGCTGCAATTGGAGGATATCGCTCAGCTTCTGGATGAGGACAGGGTCCTCCACCCGGACACCCACCTCCACGCGGCACTCGGTGTTGCGGGTGAGGAAATCGCCGGAGGCGATATAGATGCGGGTGGTCACGCCATCGTAGAAGCTGTAGATGCGGCCATGCTCAAGGTAGCGGCCCACCAGACTGCGGATATGCAGGTTCTCGGTCTTACCCGGCACCTCGGCGCGGACACAGCAGATGCCGCGCACGATCATATCGATGCGGACTCCCGCACAGCTGGCTTCTTCAAGCTTCAGGATGATATCCCGATCCGAGATGGAGTTGTTTTTCAGGATCATGGATGCCGGGCGGCCCAGCTTGGCGGCATTGATGACCCGGTCCATCTCGTCCAGCAGCACGCTCTTGAAGCGCAGAGGAGCCACCAGCATCTTCTCGGTGGTCTCCGTCAGCTTCTGCACGGCAAGGTTCTGGAACACGTTGGAGGCTTCCTCACCGATGCCCAGATCTGCCGTGATGAACGAATAATCGGTATAGAGCTCGCTGGTCTTTTCGTTGTAGTTGCCGGTGCCGATCTGGGTGATGTAGCTGTAGCCCTGCGGGCCCTTCTTGGTGATGAGGGTCAGCTTGGAGTGTACCTTGTAATCATCAAAGCCATAGAGAATGGTACAGCCAGCCTCTTCCAGCTGCTTGGACCAGTCGATGTTGTTCTGCTCGTCAAAGCGGGCACGCAGCTCCACCAGAGCCACCACTTCCTTGCCATTTTCGGCGGCTTCGATCAGGGCCTGTACGATCTGGGATTCCCGCGCCATCCGGTAAAGGGTCATCTTAATGGAGATGACCTCCGGATCCCGCGCGGCCTTTTTCAGCATCGCGATGAAGGGACGGATGGACTGATACGGATAACTGAGCAGGACATCGTGCTTTTCCACCTCGGCGGCAAGGTCATAATCCTGGGGCGGCAGCATGGGCCGGGCCGAGGGATAGAATAGCTCCGGGTTGCCCTCGGCCTCCATTTTACCGGTGAGCTTGTAGAAGAAGCTCAGATCCAGCGGGCTCTTCTGGGCGAATACCCGCTTATGGCTCAACTCTAATTTGTCGCAGAGGAGACGCAGGATCTCCTGCGGGGCCGTGGGAGTCACCTGCAGGCGGACAGCGGCCAGCTTGCGGCGGCGCTTGAGCAGATCGGCCATGATCTCGCGGTAATCGATATCATGGTCCATCATGCCCTCTTTTACATCAATGTCGGCGTTGCGGGTGACGCGGAACAGGCACTTTTCCTGGACGGCATCCTTGCCGAAGATAAGGGACGCATAGTGGAGCACCAGTTCCTCTGTCAGGGCAAACTCGGTCTTGCCCTCCCGGCGCACCAGGATCAGCCGCTCCATCTGGCTGGAGATGGGGATCATACCAAGGCTCTGGCCCTCTTTCTCCTTGAGCAGAGCACCGAGGTAGATCTCCTTATTGCGCAGGAATGGGAACGGGTGGCGGTTGTCCACGATCTGCGGGCTGAGGATAGGGAACAGCTCGTTCTGGAAGTATTTTTTCCAGAAGCGCTCCTGTTCCTTATCCATCGCATCAAAGTTTACCTTTTTATAGCCGCAGGCATCCAGATTTTCCAGCGCCTTCTCGTAGTATTTATCGCAGTCCTCCTGCAGATGGGCAACTTTGGGCATGATGGCGTTCAGCTGTTCCTCGGCCGTCATATTGGTCTTGTTCTCACGCTTGTCCTTATCTTTCTGACTGCGTGCAAGGTTGGCGCGCTCCTGCAGGGAGCCCACACGCACCATGAAAAATTCATCCAGATTGGAGCCATAAATGGCAAGGAATTTCACCTGCTCCGCCAGCGGGACATTCTTGTCCTTGCCCAGCACCAGCACACGGCGGTTAAAATCCAGCCAGCTGAGTTCACGGTTGATGAAGATCGTATCCTCTTTCATAGTAGTTTACTCCCTTTTTCCCTGACCTGCGGCTTTCGCCGCAGCGCTTCAGCTCACATAAGCAAGTCCATCCCACTCAGCCACCACCGCTTCTGTCAGGCCGGGCACGGCGGCGGCCTCTTCCACCGCGGCAAAGCGTCCGTACTGCTCCCGGTATTCGATGATGGCCCGGGCGCGCTGCTCCCCTACTCCCGGCAGGGTGCAGAGAGCGTCCTGCCCGGCGGTATTCAGATCGACCCGTGCCAGCTGGATGAGCGGTGTTTCACTCCCGGCTGCACAGCCCGGCCCTGTCTGCCGCGGAACGGCAAACCCAAACGCCAGCGCGACGCACACCGCGCAGACAAGGGCCGCTGTCCACAGAAATCTCTGTTCTGTTTTTGTGAGACTGGCTTTCTTCATTCCATTGTACCCGACTTTCTCTAAAAAAGAAAGCCCTCTGCGGAGAATTTGCAGAGAGCTTTACAATGATTTTACGCAGAAGTTTCCGCACGGCGCACCATGCCATACAAAAGCTCTGCCGCTGCACCGGCATCGTGGTCGGTCAGGGTCATCCGGTTGGCGGCAAGGCGCAGTTCAGGCGCGGCATCCGCAGGCACAACGCTCTCCCCCGCCAGATGGACAAGATCGAGCATCTGCGTGCAGCCGGCCAGCACCGTCAGCTGCTCGGCAGCATAGCCGGAGGGAGGGCAGACGGCGTTGAGCATGGCACTGCCTGAGACAAGGCCCGGGGTAAGCACCAGCGTATCCTGTGCAAGGCGCTCCGCATGCAGGAAGGCTGCCGCGTCCCCCAGCGCCTTTTGCAGTGTGGGCAGAATGGGCATCTGCTTTTTGTCCTGATAGAACAGGATGCGCAGAACGTCCTCGCCCTTGACATCAGCGGCGTTGCTCAGCACAAAGGGAGTCCACTCCTGCTTGAGGTGGAACACCAATCCCTCGCTCATCCGCACAGCGCGGGTGGAGCCATCGCGCATCTGCAGGGCAATGCCCACGCCGGACAGGGAGGGCAGCATCTTCAGGACAGACTCCTCCATCCCCTCAAAGCTGCACAGCGCTGTGCCGGAGCCCTCCGAAAAGTTGTAGGCCAGTGTGCCGCCGCAGACCAGCGCGGGCGCACTGAGCCGCACCCCGCCCAACAGAGAGCGGACCGCCCGGGGCGAGCGCTGAGAGAAAACGGTCAGCCTGCCGCCCCTGCTGGCAAAAAGCTGCAGCACGTCCCGCTGGAGCTGGGGCAGGTTGCCTGCGGCATCCAGCAGCAGGCTGTCCAGATCACAGAGGACTAAGGTCTGGTCAATGGTCGTCTCTTTCATAGGGTATTTCCTCCTGTGCGCTGACGGAGCGTGGTCAAGAAGCGGGTGAAGTAATCCGGCAGCTCAGAATCGAACCGCAGGTGTTCCCCCGTGATGGGGTGAACAAACCCCAGCGTTTTTGCATGCAGGCACTGACCATGCAGGCTGGTGATGCAGTTGTGGGGGCCGTACACCGGGTCGCCCGCCACCGGGTGGTGGATGGAAGCCATGTGAACGCGGATCTGGTGGGTACGGCCCGTTTTCAGGCGGCACTCCAGCATCGTGAACTCGCCCAGCCGTTCCAGCACCTTGTAGCCGGTATAGGCGTACTTTGTGTGGGGCTCACTGGCCGGATAGACCGCCATCTTCTTGCGGTCGGTCTTGCTGCGGCCCAGGTTGCTCTCCACAAAGCCCTCATCCTGGTGGGCAAAGCCGCCATAGACGATGGTATTGTAGGCCCGCTCCACGCTGTGCACTGCCATCTGCTGGGAAAGGCCAATATGCGTTGCATCGTCTTTTGCCACCACCAGCAGACCGCTGGTGTCCTTATCGATGCGGTGGACGATGCCGGGCCGGATCTCGCCGCCAATGCCGGAAAGGCTGCCCTTGCAGTGCCAGAGCAGAGCGTTGACCAGGGTGCCGTCCGGGTTGCCGGGAGCCGGGTGGACGACCATCCCTTTGGGCTTGTTGACCACCAGAAGGTGTGCATCCTCATAGATGATGTCCAGCGGGATCTCCTGCGGCACAGCCTCGATGGGCTTTGCATCGGGGATCTCCAGCAGGATGATATCCCCTGCCTTGAGCTTCAGGCTCTTGGCCGGGGCCTTGCCGTTACAGAGCACATGACCCTCAGCCACTAGGCCCTGCAGGGCACTGCGGGAAAGGCCGGTGTCCTCGCCGCTCAAAAAGCGGTCGATGCGCTGGCCTGCACCCTCGGCTTCCACGATATATTCACGCTGCTCCATGGCTTACTGCTCCTTCGGGCT
>UMHB01033857.1_pt1 | contig 20682 bp, 27 predicted proteins | sample 1965441 | NCBI WGS metagenome assembly UMHB01 (sample SAMEA4836089, study PRJEB28245) | human gut metagenome | biome: gut microbiome; material: fecal sample | place: Denmark | collected 2008 | reverse complement strand
TAATCAGAATTCTGTTGCATTTGCAAGTTGAATTCAGCTTGTTTCACAGAAGGACAATCTTTACCTCTACATACATCCGGTTCAGCAAGTATAGCTCCATGAGCTTCTGCACAACCACAGCACCAATCAGATTTATATTCACAATTTTCGATATAAGATTCAATAGCCTTTTGTTTCATCTCCGATCGTGCCATTGCAATAGCAATTCTTGCATGGCTTGGTTCAATTAAATCTTCCTGAACATATTCAAACCACTTTGTTCGCTCTTCCAAATATTCTTCTGCTGTTATATTCATCTTTATATTTGTTTTAAACGTTTACATATTTCCTCTAAGCGCATATAAACTCTTTTCAATCCAACATGAGCATCATGCACTTTTTTATCATTTGTACATTTTTCCAGTCTATCTTTGTACACAGTGATAAGAGCTTTGTTTACCCTCTCTTCTTGTATAAGTTCATCGGCTGAAAAAAGAGAGATTTTTTCAGCATATCTTTCTCTATTGGTCATTGTTTCTTTCTATTTTGTTTCACTATTATCAAAAACTATTTTCACACCATTAACCATGCCTAAATGTCTTAAGTAAACTTCATCAGGATAAACATATCTTTCGTCACCGCCGTGTATCATCATGGTATGGGAGCCGTCTATATGAATACCTAAACTGCCATATCCACTCGGAAACTTTTCTGCAGCGAATACAAGTCTTTCAATGTGGGTATGTGCATCTGATACACAAATGATATGACATCCATCAGTTCTAATTAGATGCTTATAATCAGGCTTTACCCTATTATCTTTACATTCTTGCAGTTCTGTTGCAATATCAACATCACCGCCAAATCTTCGACCTTTATGAATCGGTTCTGATAACTCATAAAATCTTTGATATTTGGTAGTTTCTACCAATTTGGCTATATTTTTTTTCATTTCTCTTTCAGTTTAATTAGTTCGTAATCATCTGGGTGGAAATCGAAACAAACTCCGAATTCTACTTGAATACCTACACGATATTCCCCTTTATCTACATATTTTCTATCTTGAAAGATAAGAGTACCGCCATCATGGTATTGCTGATGGCATTGTACATTATCTTTAATTCTAACCTTAGTACCTTTGGGATACCTATATATCTCACCTTGCTTCAATATCTTACTCATAACTAATCAATTATGTATGTTCACTAAATCCTTAATACGCACATCTATCTGCTTTACCACTTCCTGTAAGATGCTAATACATTCATCAACCGGATATTCAGCTAACAGATCGTCGATATTTTGAATGATATCATTGGCTGCAATACTATTACTCATCTATTCTGTTATTAGTTGTTTCCAAAATGGAAAACTCTGATTCATATTTAAAAATTGGGGTTCTCTAATGCTTCTGTAAGTTCTTCTTCAGTAATGCTCTCACAGATGTTTGAATCATCTATGTAAACATTATATCCAGTCTCATTGCGAGACACTTCCAGTACACGAACTTCACCGGTCGGTGATTCTACTCTATAAATTGTTTTCATATTTTCTGAAATTAAAGGGTTAGAACATAGTGTCATCACACACAATAGCATCACCGGCTATATAATCGTCGGGAAAAATAGCACTATTCATTAATGCAATCCGGGTAGCCTCAACATTCAACTCAAAGTGGAATTTACCCTCCTCATTCATTATCATTATTTTATTGGGGCAAATATCAATGACTTGAACATAGCCATTTACTAAACTCTGCGCTTCTTTTAGGGTAAAGCAGTTCCCATTCACCGGAGAAATCTCAACTGTTTCTCCGGTAACTTTCAACAAAGTGGCTTTCATATGCTTACCCTTCTGTGGTTAGTGTCAGGCAGATACTTTCAAGCATATCTCCCTTTTGCTTTTCCAGTTCAATACGGCTTGTTAGCTGCTGTAATTGTTGAGAAAGCATTTTTATATTCCCAATATTACTCCCTTGATTAGTATGGGTGTTGAGGCTGTTATGTGTATCACCTATGAGCTGATTAGCTTGTGCTATGAGGGTAGCAAGCTCTTGCCTGCTATCCTCTTTTCTCTTTGAGTAGTATTCTAATGGAGTCATATCAATACACGGTTACAAGGTTCTCAATTTTGAAGCTTCTAAACTCCTGCTTGTCAACATCGAAGTAAGAGAAAGTCTTATAAGAAGGCTTTGTCATACGTTTACCCTTGTTTGTCGCACCTGCAGGCACATTTTTAAGAGTGCCGATAGCATAACGAATACTGCCATTCACTTTCTCGTAGGCGAATTTAACTTCACCGCTTCTCATTCTTTTAGCAAGTCTGTAAAGCTCCCACGCTTTTAGCAGACAATATTTCCAACTCTTTTTTGTTGTTGAAAGGAGGTGATGAGCATACTTCATCACTCTGGCTCTAAAATTAGACTTTGTTTCCATAATTCACTTTTTTTGGTTTGACTTTTATGTTATTTGGTATTGCAAATATAGTCATTTGTTAGGTAATAGCCTAACAAAATAGATGTTTTTTTTCTTCAACAGCCTTTTTCAAACCATTTTTAACGAATTAATAATCAAGCTCTTGATATAACATCTTTCGACCAAATGAAATGCGGCTTCGAACGGTTCCGGTTGGGACATTCAACAGTTCACTAATTTCATCATAGGAATATCCTTGTGCACAATATATCAAGCTATCCATACAACATGATTTCCGAGCACACCGACGAATGGCTGACACAACATCATTAAACATTGCCAAATTAGAAGCATAGTCAGAAGAAACATCTTCAACTGCTGAATCATATCCAATAAAATGTATGAGAGAGTTTCTATTGTACTGGGTGATATAAGTATTCTGCATGACAGCAAGACACCACGGTTTCAAAGGTTTAGAGACATCGAACTTATCACGATTTATAAGCATCTTGTACACTGTATCACCGGCTAAATCTTCTGCATCCTGCATGGACCTGCAAAATCTCCTCGCTACACGTAATATCCAGGGATATATTTCTGATACTTCCTTTTCAAAGTCCATTGTCAGCCCTCCTAAATAAGTGTACCCTTGATTCACCATTGATGCACCTTTCCACATATTCCCGGTGCATTATGCTTTGTTCGTGCATAGCTTTTGCAGAACGTTCGATTGAACTAATGAGGGTGCCTACGTCGGGGGGCAACGAAGCAATCATTTCTTTAACTTCGGACACTTCTGCTGTTATCCGATCGCACTTCGTCTCTAATGTACGAAGTTCTGACAATAAAATACTGCATAAATGCCTATTAATGCAGTTTGTGCTGTTTTTTTTGCTCATAAAAAAGGTCGTTTGTGATTCCTAAAAAGGAGTTACTAACGACCTTCAAAAAAATTCGATTGCATTTGAAATTTAATCAAATAGACATCACCATAAAATATACAAACTAACGATTTCTTTTCTTCATACTTATCTCTACATCTGCCTGATGAACGATGTTTGCATAAACAGCAGCACTTATGTTCCGGACATCAATATTCATTTTAAAAAAAGTCATAAGAAAAGCTATTTCAGCATCAAAAGAAGAACGTATCTGTTCCGGAGTAGCTTTTTCTTTCTTCTCATCAGAACGCATATCATCGCTTCTCTTTTGCTCGAATAAAGCAGATCGCAATAGTTCCTCAACTTTTGATTTGACCTGCTCGTCAGACATAGACTTCGTATCATACGATAATAAAGCTAAAGTTTCTCTGACGTCATCATAAGCGTCAATAGCAATCAGAGAAATACAAACTTTAAAAAGCAAAACACGTGCCCTCTCTTTTATCATATCCTCACGATCAACTAACACAGATTTCAATCCGGACGGATTAGTTATCTTCTTGTACTCTATTATCAAATCAGATGAACGTTTCTTTAATTCCATCTCATTAATATCCTCATCTGGCGAAAGTAATACGGAGCAATCACCACATGAAAGCTCTATAAAATCATATAGAGATAATTGGTTCAATCTTTCAATCATAACCGGGAAAGCATATAATATTTATAATCACGGGCACACGCATCTTTATGTTGCTGCTTACCAATACTGCGTAGTTCATGACGTAAGCCCTTTATTTCATATTTCAAATCACTATAATCATTGAAAATAATAGGTTCACCAGTAGTATCCACTCCTACAAAGGTGGGAGAAAGAGAGGGAACATCCCATTCCGGAACATCCCAATCAGGCAAATCAATAGAGCTCACATCCGGAAATACCTGTGCACCTTTAGGAAGATCCACAAGTGTAGGAGTATCGGGTGTCACCCATGCTTTACCAGCATACATGACAACCTCATGTTTACCAGCATCACCCACGAGCGCCTTACCGCCCGGATGAGCACCGTCTTTCGTTCCTTCAGCATAAGAAGGAATCGGTGTAGCGAGAATAGTTGCCACTTGAATAGCTCCCAATGCTCCTATCAAGATTGATAACGGGATATTGGGCAACGCTTCAGTAATAGCAAGTGCAGTCGCTATTCCAGCCTGGGCAATACTCGTTGCTTTCTCCCATACAGCTTGTTTATGAGCAATCTCTTGCTTTTTCTTTTCAAGTTCCTCATTCTTTGCTTCAGTAGCAGCTTTAGCAGAACGTTTACGAGCTTCGGCTTCCTCTTCCGATATAGCACCTTGTTCAGCCTGCTTCTCATAACGTTCTACATCTTTTTCATACTTCTCATCGTTTATATCCTGTTCCTCCTCTATTCGGTCAATCTGACCGTCATAAACAGCACTGACAAGCCCACCAATTGCACCTATAGTTTGAGATGCAGTCTGCAACCATTTTTTAAGATTCTTTTGACGTTCTTTCTGCGCTTTTTCATCTGCCTTGGTAACGCTATTGATAGCGGCAATCTCTGCTTCGGCTTCCTCTTCGGCAAGGTCAGCCTTTAATTTCTGCAACTGCTCGGCAATTTTAGCCCTATCATCCGCACTAAGGTTATCAGCTTGAAGTTCCAATTCTAAGGCATCAATAGCGGCTTCGGTAGTCTTTCGAGCATAATCAAGCCGTAACCGGTATTCCTCTGCTGCATATTCCTGCTGTGTAATTTGCTTAGAAGCTAGTTTCTTTTTCAACGCAAGCATATCCATGATGTGTTCTTCATCACGAATCTTTTGCTCATGAGATGCATTTTCAGCGATCAATAAAATTTGATCGGAAGCATACTTCTCATACAACTCCTTTTTCTTCTTTGCATACTTTTCAGCAATGAGGAACACATCTTCACCAGTTTTCTCTGCTGCATCAATTTCACTCTCACGTTGAAGTTCCAACTGTTGAAGTTTTAAATCCAATTCCTCTTTAGAACCTTTTCTAACAACAGTAAGGGCGTTTTCAATATCCTTCTTTTCACGATCTGAATTATACTTGATGGAATATTCATCAAGAGCACGCTGCATCTCTTTAGCAAGATTCTTCCGGGTTGCAATCTCTTCCCTACTATATCCCTTAACAGCAGCTATCTTCTTAGAATACTCAATACCAATACGAGCAAGTTCTTTCTCTAATCCTTCATCCATAAGAGAAAGTTCTGATTCTTGGTAAGTCTGTTGGATTTTCAATTTCTCCTGTGCAGCTTTCTCCAATTCGCGTTTTTCCTTATCAGTAAGAGGTTTCTTGAAAGTACTTTCTGTATTTTCATCCTGATAGTCATTAGTGATTCCTTTTATCTGGTCCATCTTTTCTTTAAGACCAGCTATATAAGCAGTTTGTTGTTCTACCAGGGAGAAGGATTCATTAATATCATTAATCATCGTATTTGTAGCCTTTTGGATTCCAAGACCTTGTTTCCAAAAACTCCGATTGTTATATTCATCCCATTGTTTCTCATTGCGTTTGGTATAGAGTTGCAGCCTTGCTTCTTCTTGGGCTAATGCTCTCTCAAGTACCTTAAGTTGTTGTGCTCTTGCTTTCTCAAAAGCTTCTGCACCATCGACACCCTCTTTCCGATAGTGGAGAGCAACAGTATCTATACTTTCTAACTTCGATTTAACCCACTCCTTATCCTGTTTAGCAGCTTGCTGCCCACTCCTTTCAGCATTAGCAAGTCTTTCCTCTGCAAGTTCTTCAGATGTAGCGATAACCTCACGCATTGAACGCACAAATCCTGTTAACTCACTGACAAGCCCAGCAATAGTACCTGTATCACGTCCTAACGTAATCATAAATGCTTCCCATGCAGAACTCAAATTATAGATTTCTCCTTTGACATTATCCCCCATTGTATGAGCCATACCTGCTAATTCTTCATCAACACCGGTTATTTGGTCACGTAATGGGACTATCTTATCTGCAGCAGTAAGGAAAGCATTGAAAGCAGCTACACTACGCTTATCAGTCATCTCAAGGGTACTATTCAAATCTACCCCCTGTTCTTTCAACTTTTGTAGTCCAGCGACTAATTCAGGCAACGTTTTTACAGGCCCTCCCAGTGATTTTGCAAGTACACCATTCGTATCAGCAAGATTCAACAAAATATTACGTGTAGCAGTAGCAGACATAGAAGCATCAAAGCCGGCATCTGCAAGCTTTCCAACTAATGCCAAAGTATCTTCTATGGTAAAATTGAAAGCCTTAGCAACCGGGCCAACGATAGGTAACGCGGTAGCAAGATATGAGAATGATAATGCACTACGTGAAGTCGCAACAGCCATCGCAGATACGTAACGTTCAGTTTCCTTGGTGTCTGCATTAAACATTCTAAGAGCTGCACCAGACAAAGCCGCAGCATCCGATAATTCAGCACCAGTGGCCTGTGCAAAACGCAATACATATTCAGTTGCATCTAGGATTTCTTTTCGTGTAAATCCTAATTTTGCTAATTCGATTTGAAGTTCAGCAGCTTGAGAAGCCGTGTACTTAGTCGTAGCCCCCAATCTTTTAGAATCAAGAGTTAACTCTTTTATCTGGTCAGACGTAGTACCCAATATGGCAGCAAGCCGGCTATTAGCATACTCAAATTCAACAACGGAGCCTACACCCTCACGAAGTTGTGTAAAAAGCGCAACTACTCCATTAACAACAGCCTGTGCACCAACATACCCGGCAACCCACCCTTTGAGTCCTGCACCGACTTTACTTATTCCAGGAGCTAACTCACTTTGAAGCATCCTACCGGTATTACGCGCAATAATACCCATATTCTGCATTGAATTATTTCCGTTTTGTATCTCAATCCATGCAGCTTTTACTTCTTCCCGATACGCACCTACTGTCATCTTCTGCTGTGTGTACCGATCGGAGTTACGTTTCACATAATCGGTATTAATACCTATTGTGGAGTTAAGGCGTGCAAGAGTCCGGATATAGTTCTCATCAGTATCTTTCAATACATCTACAGCCATTTGAAGCTGTTTATTCATTTCTTTTGCTTGTGCCTTACTATGTACTTCCTGATTGGTTAGAGTGATAGCTGTCCGAATGAGCTTTAACCGTTCTTCCTCTGTCAATACAGTTTTCTTACGAGTACTATTACCTGCATTTTGAGCTTTGGTTAAGTTGGCTTCTGCTTTAGCACTTTTTTCTAAAGAAGAAGCATTATCAGCGCTCGCCTTAGTAAGTTTCTTGATTTCAGCAGTTGAAAGCTTTTCTGCATTCAACTTTTCCTCTATACGTTTTGTCACAGTCTGGGATATTTCCGACTGTTTTCTAAGAGCTTCGGTCAATTCATTAGAAGCGGAACTCGCATTTTTAGATTGAGTAGTATATATAGAGCCTAACTTTTCAAGATCGGCAATTCCGTCCACATTTATCTTTAACCCTTTTGCAAGATCTTTGGCTGCATTGGCATACGTTGCCCTTACACGCTCAATAGTATTATCCAGTTCAACCAATGTCTGAATCTCACCATCCTTTACAAGTCCTTCTATTACTAATTCTGCCATAATTATAGGTAATGTCTATATTCGATAATCTTTCCTTTAATCTCATTCCCAACCTTATCAAAAGCATAGGTACCGTCCTCTTTTTGATAAACAACATACATACAGCCATCCAAAATAGCTGCTTTCTTCGCCAGTTCACTGATACGATCCAGTTCACTTTGCATTTTCTTTATCTCGCATCCACAAGCCATAGCCTACCGGTACCCACATTCAGAAAAGAAACGCTCTAACCATGGACGAAGATACATGATGTTGAAATACTCCTTTGCAGTATCTCCAACGCCAAGAACCTGCTCACCATACTTTCTTTCAATGGATGGCCCCTCTTTAAAACCTTTTGTTTCAAAACGTAATCCGGAATCTATTTTTTGCGCAAAAATGCTATCGTAAAAAGTACCAGTGATAAAAAGGTTAGGAACCTCGACCGGGCGTGGTGGCAAATATAGCATCTCTCCCCTAAGAGGTGGGGTTATCTTCTCTTTCCAATATTTATACCTTTCTGCTTGATTTTGCCAGGGACCAGGTTCATTGAAATAGGTATCGTTGTCATAAGTGGGATTCAATAAATGTTCGGTACCATCTAAACCGCTATATAACTGTTCCTGTATGCAGTCAATAAGCACATTCTTATTTTCCTCCATACATTTGATACACTCTCCCTTAAACCCGGAAGCAATGGAATGAATCACGTCATAAACTTTATCGAAATCTGCCATATAATAAATAATGAAATGGGCCGGGCTGCAACTACACCCCAGCCCATTAGTTACTTAGTTATCGTATCGTACACTTCAGAGAGCTTCTTCCGGCGCTTTTCCTCTTTCAAGTTTAGCCACACCACATTGATATGAGCTTCAATAAATTCTTCCTTCGTCATATCCTTTACTACGGAATCAACGAACGTTACACCATCTGTTTTCATGCTACCTGCTCGATACCTTTAATTCCCTTTTCAAACAACACAGAAGGAGCTTTCAAAGATGGAACAGCCCCAGCCTTTGGAACAATGGTTATTACACCATCAGCATAAGAAGCAGAAGTTGTATTATTCATAATCTCGGCAGCACTATCAGCGATGAGGCTTCCGAATTCTTCTGTACGATCGTAGCCACCAATCTTCTCGATAATCTTGTAGGCATTTTCCGCTTCTGTCTTTTCAAAAACGACATCAACCAAGCCCATCAAGAAGTTTTTAGGATTGAAATCTAACTGCACATAATCAAAATTCAACAGGCTTTCTTCTGCATCCTCATGAGCGAAACTTACTGTCATAGTTGATTTTGCGCCGCTTGTCGGGAAACGGGTTACAGTCGGATAAACAGAAGACATCGAGATGCCTGCCAACACATCTGTACCATCATTAAAGCCAATCAAGGTGTTATCTTGATTCCAAAAATAAACGTCCCACCCTTTGTTAGCACACTTCAAAAGTTGAGCATTCAAAACTTCGTCGAAACTCTTCAAAGTAAAGGTATCTGTAAGAGCATTAAGCCCGTTGTACTCGCTTGCACCATAACCAGTCGCATTTACCTGTGGATCACCTCCATTCGAAGCATATTCCAGGAATGGGAAAATAGGATAAATACGATCCGGGCGGTCAGCATGGCATAATTCAAGTAACTTCTCACTTGTAATATCGGCAGGAAGTTTCACGCCATGTTCTGCCATAATAGCACCTTTGACTTTCTTCCAGTCGATTTTACATGCAGAACTACCTGTATTCATCCGGCCACCTTTACATGTTCTAATCTTTCTCATTTTCTTCTACAATTAAGATTATTAATTTTTATTTCCATTGAGCGTATGTTTATGGCATCTATGGGCTCGCTCACAGCCTTACCGGAATCTGTATAGGCTCCGTATCTACCATACGAATAATTCTCTGAATAACTATGTTTCACTTTCTCGTCACAGTCGCAGTCGAACCGGGAATCTTCATATAATACTTCCAACAAACGTTTATAGATTGGACGGAGAATATTCTTGAAAGATGTGGTTCTACGTTCCTCATTACTCCACTCCTGACGCGAAGAACAAGCTATAATCAACGAAACCTTTGTCTTAGAAAAATAATTTGGATCACTTCTATCTTCATTAATTGGAGTAAATAGTGCGACCAGTGGGAACTTCTTTTCAGACTGAACAGGAGATTTACTGTATTCATCTAATATGTCCTTGATATATTGGCTGCTACCGAAGATGTAATTCAATCTTGGAGACTTTACAATTTTAGCCCCACCCTTCCCATTAGGATAGAAGATTTCAAGCCTTTCGGGCAGTTGCTTAACTACTTCTTCAAACAATTCTGTTATATCCAATTCCGTCATAGGTTGAAAGTATTAATGGGAGTTAATAGGTTCTTTTGAATTTTCAAACCGGTGAAAGGACAATCATCGGACATCGCCCATTCTACAAAGAGTCGGTTCTTTTTCACCATGCTGTTCCAGACACTAACCTGTCTCTTAATCGGAGATATATACTCATTAGCACATTTCAATCTTACAAGACCGGTGATAGTAGCCTGTGTATTCATGTCACGTAAAATGTGAAAGAACACATAATCAGCGAACGGTTCACTTAGCATTTCACATAAAAGTGCATATCCGGATTGAGATTCATCTTCTTCCGAGATATTAACCTCATCTGAAGAATCCTCTTTTTCCTGTTCTACGATCTCCAAATAATCAGTAATAGCTTGTGAAAGACTAAAACCGACAGCAGTATGAAGAAATTCGGTCTGAAATGCCTTGATATACCCGTTTATCACCTCATTTACTGCAAGAGACTGGGGCGAAGGCATTTCAGCGACCGAAGCATTCTCAATATGCCTGGGACCTGACGTAAAATATGAAACATCAATCAACATGGCAATAGTTATTTAGAAGCCTTACCCTTTCCGGTTTTCTTTTCATCTTCCACGGAAACGGTTTTATCATCAACAACAGTTACTTCCTTAGCATCTCCAGCAGGCAGTTCTTTTGAATCGGCAGCCGGAAGATTCTTGTTATCAGAAGGAACCAGGGCTTCAAGTTCTGCAATACGAGCTTTCATTGTATCACGTTCATCTGTCAGTTCAACAATAGCTTTATCTTTCTCCGTAATGGATTCAGTAAGTTCACCGATTTTCGCATCTTTCTCTGTGAGCATACATTCCAATGTCTTTCGAGCATCTTCTTCTGTAACAAGACCACACTCGGAAATAGGGGTGAATGAAACCACCCCTCTACCAATCCGAATGCGTTGCTCTTTAAGCACATTGGCTACATCCTTATCATTACCTCTAAGTATGTAATCCATAATATTACTTTTTAGTAATTGCTTCTTTCAGTTCAGCCAAATCTCCATAAGCAAATGCCCAAGGATTGTAAACAGGGAAAATCACCTCTTCACTGGCAATAAGAACCACCTCATTACACAACTTCGTTTCCACATCTTCAGCCCACTCTAACGCAAGATTAGTGTAGTCAACGATAGATGCACCCATGTGCATATCACCAATAAAGTATTTACCGGGTAACATACCGGTACTCTCTACAATCGGACGGTTAGCAATATGCTTAACACCATTGACAACCTTAATAATGCCAAGGTTACGCCCAGTTGTATCCTTCTCTGATTCCATCGCATTAACATCTGACGGATTGAGAGTAATAGCATTGGGATAATACTGTGCATAGGTCATCACAGCAAATGCCGTCTTAATAACATCTTCCGAGTTAGGAGCTTCGATACTTTGGAAGAATGAGTTGTTGACAGTAAATGTCATATTTGCAATGGCTGTTTCCTCACCGGCAAAAGCAACACCTTTCAACAAGATTTGACGGTCATTCATCTTGATAATAGGATTCGCTTTGTTCAAATCTGTCACAACAGCAGCATTGGCAAATGTAATAACCATACCATTGAGCATCAGATCGTACGGCTTTGTGAATTCAACAATTGTGTCTTTGCCCCCATTATGGCTTTCGACAGACTTCACACTACCTGCTTCTCCCTTAATGATAGTATCTTTGATGATACTTTCAACTGGAAGCACTCCAGTGTGATTAGTAATGCCTAACAGGTTCTCACCGTTCCCATCACCAAATAACATGTTCCAATCTTCAGCAAGCCATACAGCTTCCGGTAACATATTCAGAATATAACTTCTGATGAAAACACGACTCTTCAACATACGTTTGGAAATTCTGATATGGGTACCAAGTCGTTTCGTACCTGTCTGAATTTCCTTCATCTTAATGCTTGACTCCGGTAAACGACCGTTTTCAGTAACGTACCGTGCATTCCTGTCGAAGTCATACACTTGTGTAAAGGCGAGCTGCGTATATGTAGGATCACCCTGCAAAGTCGTAATGACATTACGCATATGAATCTTCTGATTACTTACCTGGCTAACAACACGGTTCTGCTGTTGAGTAATCATGATTTCACCACTGTAATTGTCGGTCATGGACACAATATCTTTCAAGCTGAATCCCTCAAAAGAACCTGTTTTACGGCTGTGACCGGCTGCAAACTCCTTGAACTTCTCACTATCAAGCATTTCGCTCAATTTCTCGTCGAACTTATTGATAGTATCCATAGATAAGCCTTTTTGCTTCATTTTTTCAATGCTTTCTCCAAGACTCTTAACCTGGCCAACAAGTGTTTCATTGTCTTTAATCAGTTGAGTAAACTTCTCGCCGTCATAAGACTTCAATAAGTTATTAATATCTCCAAACTGTTTAGTCACATCATCAGGCGTAACAACTCCTTCCAGTGATTTGTTTACGACTTCACACATCATGCCGACGATGTTTTCCATGAATGTTTTCTGTTCTGCCGGCAGACCATCTGTTTTCAGATTAAAATCTGATACTGTAAATTTTTTAGGCATAAAATTTAAATTTTAAGTTATTTATTCTCGAAACAGCTATTCAAACTCTTGAAATCGAATAAAGTGCCATTATCAGCGGCTTTAGACGTTACTTCATCGCTACCATTTTCCCCTTCATTCTTTTCTTGAGTGTCAACAGACGGCTCATTCTTTCCGGTAGTATCTTCAGAAGTATTTTGTAGAATAGCATTCGAACGATATACTTTTCCCCAACAGTGGGGACATCTTACATAATTCATAAGATCCTGCAAACTCTTTTGAGTGAATTCTTTCTCCTCTGACTTTACAGAATCAATAAGAGAAATTACTTGAGTTCTAATCTCTGGAGTGAGCTTCTCCATTTCTTCTCTTACGATGTCCTGCGTTATCCATCTCTGATAATCGGCGGCGTAATCTAATACCTGTTGTGCAAAGGTATGTTCCGTTTCTGCGTCATAATCAAATTGATAACCACAATGAGGACATGAGACAACGGCACCACCGTTGAGGCTCTTTAGCAATAAACTTAATTCCATATCGTAACCTTTTAAACGTTCATCACTATATCCATGCTGTAAGAACGCTTTTCGAACGAAATCAACAGCTTCCTTTACTTGGTCGGCAGTTGCAGATTTGATATTCACAAGGAATGTTTGAGGATTACTTCCCCAACTTGTCAATGTAGAATATTCCATCATACGCCATTCAAGCACTTTACAAGGATCAGTCAAATCCCTTTTGATAGCTTTTACTCCGATAGAGTGTTCAAGGGTTCTTCCATTCTCTGCAAACAGCTTATAATCAGCTAACGTGTCACGACCAATCTGTTTCTCAAGATTCAACTGGCCAACCATAACTAAATTACCCTCTGTTTCCTTACCACTCAATGGAACCCCCAACAATTGATCCGGACGGTGATTCAAGAACCAACGCATACGACCAATATTTTCCTTTAAAGTCTTGTTGAATGATCCGGGCATGGATACGTCTTTCTGTGAGTCCTTCACACCGATACCGTTCACCGCGACGGTAACGATACCCTTCTCATCAACATCATTTGCCTTTGTCTTGTACTGAAGGCTTTTGATTTTCTCTTCCATTTTCAACTTCACTTTTTGTGTTAAGACTAAATATTTGTTTAACTATCTCTCGTTCCTGGTCCGACATCTCAAATAATGTTTTGTCGAACATAGGTTCTTCAAATTTACTTTCACCGATTTGCGCCCTCCAATCATTGTACGTTATCAATCCACTAAGGAACTGGTCTTTGCACCGGCTATTGATATTGGTCTTTACTTCCTCGGCTTCTTTCAACCCCTCCTGCAGGCAATCCACATCGGAGAAATCACAATCCAAATAATATCCGCTTGATTCAAGTCCTAAAAATTGAGTAAACTCACGGCAGAACTGTTTCGCAAATGGAATGATAACAGAGCTATAAACACTCTTTTCTGCCGTAGATTGATTGCTAAAAGTAGACTGGTCTTTGCGAGGAACTAACACAGCAGGAATACCATAAGCACCTGAAATACTAATTGCATCAGCAAGTGTTTCCTCAAACGGTTGCAGTTCTGCAATAGTGAGATTGGTACGTACAAAACTCAATGGGATATCAGACAGCCCATATGGTAACTGGTCCTTACCTACTCCGAACTTACCGAAGTGTTGTTGCAAAATTTCTTTCTTCTCATTATCAGTCATAGCAATGGGTCCGGATTCATCTTGTTTCATATTGATAAGAAATCCTAAACCACCTCGTTTTACATAAATTACATTACGGGCCTCATATACAGCAATAAGGTTCGATATCGGTTTCATTTGTGACATAAGACGGCTTTGAGATTTCATAAACCCAAATCCGGAATAATAACTCACACACCCGTCTCTATCATGCCATACCTGATAAGCAGGTATATTCATTGTGCTCAAAGCGCCATAATTTAAACGATAACCTCTAATAATATCTTCTTGATCAGCTATACCAAACAATGGAATATTACTACCTAAAACAGGCAAGACTTCCATTGCATCAGCAGGAAGTACCCAGTAGTTAGAGCAATAACGCCATTTTTCTACATTAGTGAAGCTATCAGACATTGCAGCACGTGTAAAACTATTGCCAAGACACAGTTTATATACGAAATGTTGATAAACATTTTGTTTCCATGTCATCAAACAATTTGGTCTAAGAAGTATCTGATTCAAATTCTTATTAGCCCAAATAACACTATCATCCTTAACTTTCTTAAACTGAAAGTTAGCACTGGAAATACGAGAAGCGATGTAGTCTATTGGAAAAAAGACTTCTGGTACAGACTGAAAAAGCGTAAGAAAATTTTGAGAACAAACATACGGAGATGAAAATAACTCTTCAACAGTTATCTTTTTCCCTTCCGGAAGCTTCTTCTCTTCAACAGTCTCACTCACGACTTCTACATTAGCATCCTGTACAAGCTCTTCCTCTGACTTAGATTTTTTACGAAACCAACTCATTTATTTCTTATTTGAAACAAATGTAGGAATATGAATAATCGGTTTCTCAAAACACTAAAATCTTGAAAAATAAGAAATGTACAAATTCAGTTATAACAAACTATATAACAACAAATTACGCAGCAGATGATTCGGGGAACGATTTTATTATATGATATGCAAGACCACTTAAAATAATGCTTGCACTTTTATTCTCGCTATTTATGTTATAGTCCATCAGGTTAGTAATGAAATCACTGTAATCTTGAGATTCCTCTAACATCTTTGGTGATAACAAAAAGTTATTCCTTATAAAATCAGATGTAGCAGCTATTCGCTTATCCACATCGGCAAACTCTTTCTTTACTCTTACTTCTGTATCTTTCACAATTTCCCTCAACTCACGTACAGTCTGATAATAGGCAGATGAACATTCAAAGAGACACGTATTGGCCTTGTGCTCCAAACATGCGGTCTTAATTTCCTCTATGGAAGATGTTTCTCTAAACAAGGCATCAGTTAAATGCCACTTATCACCACAACGGGATGCCTGAACAAGAACAAACGTACCATCTACATTCGGCATGACATAAACAAGCCGCTGCGAGTAGACGTTTTGTGCTTCCGGATTAAAGAAACCAAGCATACCCTTACCACCATACAGATTCCTTTTTCGCCGGTTACTAAATTCAGTGTACTGCTCATTACACAAATCCACAACGACATATCGAAACGTATCGGATAAGTGCCCGTGTTCCTCATAAGTTTGCAAAGTAGTTTTATTCTTGACCTTGGTTTTAAGAATGGCACCGTTAGCATCCTTCTGTACACTCATGTAGTCCTCGATAGATACCGAACATGATTCGTCGATGTATATCTCTATGCCAGGAACAGTACAATCAAAGATAGCATTGATAAACTCACCAGTCATGGCAACACTCGGATTCTTATTGCCTACTTTATCCTCAATCTCGAATCCTTCTTTCTGCAATGTATCTATGAATAAGTCCATCCAAGAACGTTTTTCATCATCAATGCTATTGGCCGCCTTTGTTGAGGCATCCCCGTGTAGGTAGACTTTATCACTATACCTGATATCTTTCAGATACTTGGCTACAAGTTTAGAGGACTTCTTTACTGTATTGTTAGGACTTTCGGCGCATGTCTCATGGAACTGCCAAACCTTGATACCGGTAGTGAAATCTACTTGCCAGTACGACACACTGATATATGGCAGTACGTTATTATCTACTGATATATGAATAGGCAGGTCCGGGATATATTTATGTTCACCGGAATGTTTGCCACGGTTGAACGAACCGAAGAACTCGCTACCGGTACGAATAACACCCCACTCTCCCAATGCGTACACATTGTAATAATCCGGATCGTGGACTCTATCATACTCAAAGTCGGCAACACATTGCTCATCATAGAAACCATACGTACCGTCAGGACTACCGACCACCCAAAAATTATTCAAATAGGTAGATTGGATAATAACTGTATTAGGTGCCTGTTCCTCGATTTGCTTAGTACGAAGATTAAGTATTTGCCTGGGTGCATTCTTCTTTACGGATTTGACCTTGGTAAGTTCTTTCGGCAACTCTTTGCCGGCAATGGTAACAGACATTGGCACATCATGCCATTTGTCTTTATCAATGAACTCTTTCTTTATCCAGTGGCTTTCACTGATCGGATTAAAGGTACAAATAATCTGCTGCCCTTTCTTACCACGCAAACGCTTACGTAGCTGCTTGAAATCCGGATGCTCGAACTCTGACCATTCTTCTAACTGAACACGCTTGTAGTTAGAGATACCTTTTATCTTCTCCGGATCGTCAAGACCGGAGAAATCTATCTTCGCACCATTAACCAAACATTTAATAGTATTCTGTTGGAACTTGAACAAATGGGATATGCCAAGACCGGCCGCAGCGACTTTATAATCTTCATAAATGGTTTTGAGAATAGAAGCTCCTACCTTACGCATAACAAGAGTGTTCTCACCGTCCTGTAATGTCTGTATCAGTATGGTTTGTGCCACACTGTACGATTTACCGGAAGATGAGCCTCCATAGAGAATGATAAAACGGATAGTCTCATCATTCAAGTACTTCAATAGATAGAATCCGTTAGGATTTAGCTTCTTATAATTTATAACCATATTGTTCTAGAAGTAAGGTTTATCCGTAGGGAAAACACAGGAAATAACCTATAAAATTGTTCTATTCGTCCGATTTATCATTTTCATCAAAGCCAATACGAAGTTCACTGACCTTGTTTCCATCTCCACCTTTGATGTTGACATTCTTATCTGCTTCCCATCCATTCCAAGCACCTAATATCCGGGCCGCTTCTGTTTTGCCATTGAACTCATAGGTAACCTCTCCTCTCTTATTCTGTATCTTCTTCAATGCGTTACGGGCACGTTTGGGAAGTTGGGAAGGAGTTCTCATTTTTGTTTTCCCGGTTGCAGGGTCAACAAAATGAAGATCATCGGGATTGGCAAGCACTATATCCATTAATACCCTCTCAACAGTTTTCCTCTCTACTTCAGACTCTTTCGCTCTCTGCGCCTTAATCTCATTTATCCTTGTACTAACCTTGCTATTTGCTAATAGTCTACTCGCAGCGCTCCAAATTGTCTCTGGCTTCATGTTGGAAGTATTATAAGACATTCGATATGCTTCACTTGCATTACCTTCTGTATCAACGTAATATTTACAGAATTTCTCTTGCTTAAATGTTAATGGTTCCTCTCGCTTTCCCATATCAATTATTGTTTATTCCTATGAGAAAAAGAAGCTGCTCTCTATCTCTTAAAAGCTCATAGGTGGCAAGTAATGTACTGCCGGTTGTTAATATGTCATCATACACTATTATCTTCTTTTCCTTTATCGGACGAAGAAGAAAGAATTCCGGATTCAATCTATCTTTAGTTAGGCACTGAATTGCATTCTCATAGAATGGTATTTTCACCGCCCCAGCTATTTTCGTGCAGATAGAGGTTGCAAAATGAAAGCCCTCGTAGTGTCTCCGTCGCGGTGTGGTGACTATACACCATCCTTCACATCCCCCTACAATGAAGCGGTGGAGAAACTCACACGCTCTCTCTGCAAAGAATGATGCAAGTTCCTCAGACTGTTTAATTTCTGAAAAGCTGGTACCAGTCTTGGAACGGGTGAACTGGGAGATGTAATAGATATCACCCTTTTTATGAAGTGATACCTTTTCTTTCAGATCACATAACCGTTCCTGATGAGACCAGCTCTTACATTTCACCGCTTCCGGCTTATCCCAGTCGTCAATACGACATATCTTTCCCTTTCCTTTCATCAAAGATCTTCTTTACTCCGTCCTCGACAGATGTGTAAGACAAAGGTACTAAATAGATATCCCGGTTCACCGACTGCTCCAAATTGTCAAAATCCCGTTTTTCATTAATTAGCTCAATTTCAAGCGGTTTGTAGTATTTTACTAAAGTAGCAAAATACATCGTAGTCACCGGTTGTACATTACAGATGTTGATTAGCTGACGGTTACATCCTATCGCATAGATAAGTCCTTCGACAACATCATCCATGTAAGTAAAGCTCCGGATATTCTGACCGCAGTTGTATAATGACACCCTTTCCTCATTAAGCAGGAACCAGAGAAGAGTTCTTTCACGTGGGTTTGGTGAATATACATTATGCAGCCGGCATCCAGTAGCAGTCTTACAATAGACAGATGCGTACTGTTCATCGAAATGTTTACTTATTCCATACATGGAAGTAGTGTTCACAGGATTCGCTGTTGACGAGCTGGCGTACACCAACTTCACCCGGTATAGGTTACAGGCATTGGCAACACTCATAAAGGTATCAATGTTATCTTTCCGGATCTGCTCCAAATTTTCATTGAAAACACTTGTTTGTGCTGCAAGGTGAAATACGCAGTCGATATCACCTTTTTTCAAAAGTTCATGAACATTTGATGCTTCAGTTCCGTTCTTTCGGTCAATGCCAATGACTTCAACACCTCTTTTTGACAATTCCCGGCAAAGAGCTTTACCAATAAAACCCTCGCTACCAGTTACAATTATTTTCTTCATCATCACAAAAAATAAAGGGCGCATCTTAAAAAGACGCACCCAGGTTCAACATTAATTTAAAGAATTAGTTATATTTGCGGCAGATACCAAATAGGTATCATTGTGACGTTCAGTCTCTCCTTTGTAGAAAGCGGCAATTTTCAACAAAGTAAGGTGATAGATTGAACGGTGTTCGCGTTTTGTATTGTCACAAATATGCGTGCCCGTTTAATATCTATGCTTCCTTACTTGGGTTGTTTGCCGCACCTCTACGAAGGGTGTATTTATTGAATTGGGCACGTTTTTATTTTTAACATACAAAACATGAGTAACTTTAGATCATTCAAAAGCTTCTTCTATTTCAATAGAGAAATAGTGTACTTAATCACCTTTGGGTATATAGTACTAATCTTTATCATCGTAATACTAAGTGTGGTAATCAGAGAACAAAATCAAACTATTAAGCTCCTACAAAATGGGATACTCAGGAATTATCCGGAATCACATATTATTCATAAGCCTCGCATAAATGGACTGTTAGACTGCGAATACAGAATGATAATGAACTCAAAGATTAATCACAGGTAAACTATGTGCTTACTACTTCCCATTCACTTTCCATGATCACATAGCCACATTTATTGCAACTATGCAAATACGTTGGATATGGAGCTGTTGTGTAATCTACAATAGCGATTTCATGGCTGCCACATTCCGGACATTCGATTGTTACTTCCTTCAGTCCATCAAAATCCCAAAAAGAAAGTTTTCCCTTTGCAGGTATAGGTTCCGAGAATAATACAGCATTGGAAAGTACCCAATTATATACCCCTTTCTCCGCCCATACAGACGGATGATTAACAACACAATCAACTATCATCACACTACCGATAATAGCAGAATTGACAATACTATCACCACATATAAGCTCACGTTGAAACCCCATAGAAAACCGGTCCCATTGAACTTTTGTAAATACACTATTAGGATTTACCATTTCTATCGGTACTGCGCTTGCATGGATTAGTACACGTTTTCCTATGTACTTCTTAGGGCATGGCCATGTACGATTCTCAATATCTTTCACTCCGGAACATATCAAATAAGCCCACGGCTGCTTTACTGAAATAGTTTTCATCTGCGTTTTTTAGATTTGACTTTAATAGGATTCCATTTCTCACCGGTACCAAACAGGTTAAGACGGATTCCTTTCAATCTTAGACAATACTTAAACGCACCAATACTCATTTGTCCCATAATTATATATGATTATGTAGGAACTTCTTCCAAATCAGACTCTAAAAATTCTTCAAATACCATCTTTCCACTCTCATTATGAAGCATTACCATATAAGTATTTTCTTCCCATTGACGACCCTCTTCATCTTCACATAAGGC
>UMHB01047816.1_pt1 | contig 21058 bp, 9 predicted proteins | sample 1965441 | NCBI WGS metagenome assembly UMHB01 (sample SAMEA4836089, study PRJEB28245) | human gut metagenome | biome: gut microbiome; material: fecal sample | place: Denmark | collected 2008 | reverse complement strand
CATTGGCTGTATAGTCAATAAATGAGGAATATCCTGCGAGGGGGACACCGATAAAGTTCACCAAGTCATTGCCGGCAAAGGCAAGAGCGAGGGCGAAAGTACCCATCAGAACCACTACTTTGAAGACGTTTATCTTGCACCAATGCAGTATCTGCATCAGTATGGTGAAGAATACAAAGAAACCGGTTATCAGCAATGCGGTATTGTCGTGTATCCATTGCTTATTTTCAGGAGTCATGAATGAACTGTCTTTCAGCCCCTTTATCAGCATGAAGTAGATGATGCTGGTGGCAGCTATACCACCGAACAGCGCGATGCTGTATTTCATGTTCTTCTTGTAGTTGAAGGTGAACACGATACGTGCCAGCCACTGTACCAGCATACCGAAGAAGAAGGCAATGGCTACGGATACAAAAATGGCCATGATGACAGACAGCGCCTTGTCTGTATTGATGAGGTCGCCCAGTCCCAATGTATCGCTGTTATAGACCTTGATGAGCGCCAGTGCGAACGTACCTCCCAGCAGCTCGAACACCATGGATACAGTGGTGGAGGTAGGCATTCCCATAGTGTTGAAGACATCTAATAGCACGACGTCCGTCAACATGACGGCAAGCAGAATGCACATGATTTCGGCAAAGTAGAAGTGCTCCGGTTGATAGATGCCGTGTCGTGCAATGTCCATCATGCCATTGCTGAGTGCCGCACCGATGAAGACGCCAATGCCTGCAATGAACAGTATGGTTTTGAAAGATGCTGCCTTTGCTCCGACAGCCGACTGAAGAAAATTGACCGCATCATTACTGACACCTACCACGAGGTCGAAAATCGCGAGTACGAACAGAAAGATGACGATACCCAGATAAATTGTTTCCATAGACATGTATTTTATTTCCGGCTGCAAAGGAAAGAGTTTGGTGTTGCAGGGAAATGTCATACATGTTACAGAAATGTTACAAATGTTTTGGAATAGAATGGTATTGTGTTAAGAGCGATTGCTCTTATTCTCCTAATAATCATTAATGTTAAGCATTTAAGAGTAACAATATAAGTATAATAGAAGAGTGGATGCTTTTGTGTTTCGTATTTGGTTATTTCTATGTTAAGCAGCCAAATTACTAGTTAATTGTTTGCAGATGTCGAGAATTCTTGCGAATATTGCATACAAGTTGTGTGTAGAATTGATTGTAATTAGAACTTTGATATTAAAAATCAAAGATGTATGTAACTTTTTTAATTCATTTATTAAATAAATGAATTCTACCAACGAATATAGAAATATGAAAAACCATTTTTGTTTAAACCTATTCTTCTTACTATATTTGTTTTTTTGTGCTGGATGCAAGCAGCATATCTCAGATAGTGCTGCTAAGGCAAATGAGGCATTGTTTACTCAATTAGATAGTCTGATAGATAATTCTGATAAACTTATTTTGCAGAAAGAGGAGCGAATAGAGGCGTTGAAGCATTCACTAAGACAATCTAAGGCATTTGAGAAACAGTATGAACTTAATCAGGCTATTTATCAAGAATATCGTGTGTATGATGCAGATTCGGCTATGAAGTATACTACACAAAGCCTTGATTTAGCACGACAATATCATGATAAGAATCGTGAGATTGAATCTTTATTAGGTATTGGTTTTGTTTATACGGCTAATGGCTTGCTTAGTCAAGCCTCTGAAGTAATGCATTCACTCTGTTCTTCCAGTATGCCTCGCTACTTACGTTCGCGTTATTATGGTCAGATGCGTACTCTCTGCTCGCGGTTGCAACTCTATTCATTAGGTGATGATGCATTACATGAGCATTATGGTCAACTTTATGCGTTATATTCAGATTCAGTATTGCAGACGGCCACTCCTGACGAACCACGCTACCTTTATAGCCGTGTGTGGAAATATCAAGATGTTCCCGGTGCACAACGTATTGCCATTAGGGATGAGTTGGAAAAGGAAAAACAACGTCTTCTACCTAATAGTCGTAATTATTCTATTTTAGCTTATAACTTGGCTCTACTTTATGAAAAAGAGCACAACCATACCAAGTGGCTGGAAAATATGATTCTCTCAGGTATTGCTGATGTATATGCTGTGAATCGTGATATTGGTTCGTTATATGCATTGGCTTCCTATTTATATGAACAAGGTCAGTTGGACCGAGCCTATCGTTATAGTACTTATTGTTCTGATATCGGTATAACTTTTAAGAGTCGTGTACGACTGCTTCATCAGCAGAAGTTGCAGAGAAGGATACATCAAAGCTACATTGAACGTGATCATATGCAACAGAAGCAGCTAAAGCTATTCCTTTTATTTATTAGTTTTCTCACTATTGTATTGCTGATAGCTCTTTTCTTTTTGAGAAGGCAAACAAGAAGACGTAGGAAAGCTTTGGTTGAGCTACATGTGGCCAATGGTAGATTGAAGAGTCTTAATAGTGAACTGCAAAAGCTCAATTTGGTTCTACGTGACACAAATTATATTAAGGAGGAGTATATTGGTCAGGTATTCAAACTTTGTTCATCCTATATTTGCCGTATGGAGGAGTATCGTAAAAAGTTAAACCGTAAATTAAAGGCTGGGCAACTTGAAGATTTAAAGAAGATGATTAGTTCTACTTCTACCATGAGCGATGAAATGAAGGATTTTTATGAGAAATTTGATTCCATTATTCTACATTTATACCCTGATTTTGTAGAGCACTTCAATAGTTTGCTACGTCCCGAAGAACATATTGAAGTGAAGTCTGGGCGGCTTAATACAGAACTTCGTATTCATGCTTTGATACGAATGGGGGTAACGGATAGTGAGAAGATTGCAGAATTTTTGCACTGTTCACTGCAAACCGTATATAATAATCGTTCTATAACTTTAAATAAATCTTCGCTCAGTAAGGAGGAATTTCTTCGAGCTGTGAAAGAGGTTTGTAAAAAGTAATTTGAAGACTGAGCGTTTCTCTCATTTTTTACCCACATGTATATAGATAATTGCCATTCAATAGCTTAATACTATCGAATGGCAATTATCTATATACATGTTTTTGATTACCGATTTAATTTAAATCACTACTGAAAATCTATTGAGTCTGTCTGTAATTGAAAGATAATCAGCAATATATAACTTTGTGAATTTACCAAATCCTCTACCAGTGAATATAATCGGTTGTTACATTGTCTAATTTTGCTCTCGAGATTTTTTACACACAAGTTCCTATTAACTTAAAAATGTAATTTATGAAAACCAGACAAAAATCGAGAGACGCAAGTGGTATTTTGCTTGTCTGTCTTATGTGGATGCTGTCACTTTCAAGCTCACTTCATGCACAGACATGGAATATTAACGGAAATGTGACAGATGAACAAGGAGAACCGATAATCGGTGCCAATGTAGTGATACAAGGTACGGGTACGGGCACCATTACCGATGTAGAAGGAAACTTTAAACTCGCTTCAGTGACTAAGGGGGCGGTAATGGAGATAAGTTTCATTGGGTATATATCCAAGACATTGCAGGTGAAAGACGCATCATCGTTAAAGATTGTACTGAAAGAAGATAACCAGGCACTGGATGAGGTGGTAGTAGTAGGTTATGGTGTACAGCGCAAAAGTGATCTTACAGGTTCGGTTGCTTCAGTTAACTCGGATGTACTTGAAAGTCGCCCACAAGCTAATTTGATTCAATCTTTGCAAGGAGCAGTTCCAGGATTGAATATTAGTGTGACGGGTAGTAATGCTGAAGGTTCGTCCACTACTACACGTATTCGTGGTAACAACTCCATTACGGCCGATAATAAACCTCTTGTTATTCTTGATGGAATACCTTTTGATGGTCCATGGTCGGAAATCAATCCCAATGATGTAGAGAGTATAGAAGTATTGAAGGATGCCTCTTCAGCAGCCATTTATGGTGCTCGCGGTTCTAACGGTGTAATCCTTATTACTTCTAAGCGCGGTAAGAAAGACAGATTGACGGTATCATACGATACTTATGTTACTATTGACCAGCCTATCAATTTACCTCGTATGATGAATGGCAAAGAATTCTATAAGTATAAATCTGAAGCTTTCAAGGCTACCAATACTACTCCTCCTACAGAAGAGAATCCTGAACCTTGGTTAGATAACTTTACTCCTACTGAATTAGCTATGTATGCTGCCGGTCAGAGTACTGATTGGATGAAGTTGGCAACACAGACCGGTATAAAACAACAGCATAACCTTTCTTTCCGTGGTGGAGCTAACAAAACCAGCTATTTCATTTCATTGAACTATACGGATGTGAAAGGAACTGCGGTAGGCAATGAGTTCAAGCGTTATAATATACGTTTCAATCTTGATCAGGAGTTTAATAGTTGGTTGAAATTTTCTACTACTACACAGTTAGGTCGCTACGATCGTAGTGGTAGCAGTGCTTCTTTTTGGCGGGCTATAAAACAAGTTCCGTTGGGACGTGCTTATAACGAGGATGGTTCACTTACACTTTCTGCTACTGAGGACTCCTCTTCAGCTTTCAGCATTAATCCGTTGGGATCTCTTAATAATAAGACAAAAGATATCCGTGCAAAGGTTATCACTAATAATGTGCTTGAGGTAAAGTTTCCCTTTATTAAAGGGCTGAACTATAAATTGAATACAGGCTTCACTTACCAAAACAGCTCCTATAAGAATTATCAAGGTTTGGATACCTACGAAGGAGCTAGTGCTAATGGCGTATTGAATACTGATGACTGGCATTCAGAAGAATGGATTTTGGAGAATATTATTTCTTATCAACGTGAATTTGGCAAACATCGTATATTTTTCACAGGATTATATTCTGCTCAAAGCAAGGAATATGAACAGAATACAATGGAAGGTAAGAATTTTCCCAATGATGTGATGTATTATTACCAGATTTCTAAAGCTGCCACAATGTCTGGTAATTCCAATTATTATAAAGAAAATCATATTTCACAAATGGGGCGTTTGAATTATACTTATGATGATCGTTACTTGTTAACTCTTACTGCTCGTCGTGATGGTTACTCCGCTTTTGGTGAAAGTTCTAAATTCGGCGTTTTTCCTTCAGCCGCTATTGGATGGAATATTTCCAATGAATCTTTTTTTAAAGACAAGCCTATAAGTGAAACCATTAGCAATCTGAAATATCGCTTGTCATGGGGTAAAAATGGCAATGAGGCTATCAGTGCTTATAGTACACTACCTAATCTTTCAACTTACAATTATCTGAATGATGATCATACTGCACAGTTTGGTTTCTATCCGTCGAAGTTAGCTTCGCCCGGTTTAGGTTGGGAAACTACTACATCTATTAATACTGGCTTTGATATTGCACTTTGGAATGGACGTATTCAGAGTTCATTTGATATTTATTGGTCTAAAACCAAAGATTTGCTGCTTTCCCGTTCTATTCCTACCATTAATGGTACTGGCTCTATTACTGAGAATCGTGGACAGACCCGTAATCGTGGTTTTGAATTCCAGATAACTTCTAATAACATTACACATAAGAGTTTTCGCTGGAGCACCTCTTTCAACCTCTCACACTATCGTTCGGAGATTGTAGATGTTGGTTTGTATGATGCTAATGGAAAGCCGGTTGATGATGTGGCTTCCAAGTGGTTTATTGGTGAACCTATCAATGTGAACTATGATTATAAAATTATCGGTGTATGGCAGATTGCTGATCCGTCTAACCCGACAGGGCAGCAAGATCCTAACTATCGTAATTCGTATCCTGGATATGTGAAATACCTTGATGTAGATGGTAACGATATTACAACGGCTGATAAGACTATTATAGGGTCGGCTATTCCTAAAGTAAATATGAGTTTGATGAACACTTTTGAGTACAAAAACTTCACTCTGAGTGTGTTCTTAACGGCTCAGTTAGGACAAACCCATCTGAATGCCTTGTATGATACAAGCCATAATTCATATCGCCAGAACCGTTTTTTGGTGGATTTTTGGACTCCAGAGAATCCTACGAATAGCTATCCGAAAAATAGTTTGAATAGTGATGTGAATCCAGAGGGAGCCAGTTTCTATGAAAAGACAGATTTCTTACGTATTTCCGACGTTACATTGGGTTATAATTTCCCACAACAATGGTTGCGTCGTACTTTCATCAAACGGCTCAATCTTTACATGAACATTAAGAATTTGGCTACAATAACTGGCTGGACAGGTATGGATCCGGAATTTCTCAATGATCAATTGGCTGCTCCTCCAGTACGTTCGTTCACTTTTGGACTAAAGTTAGATATTTGATGAGAGTAATATATCATAAAAAGCTAAAATGAAATTGCACATATGAAAAAAATAACATATTTCAATGTCTTAGTGTTTACAGTATTATTGCTCACTATGGGCGGCTGTAATGAGGATAAGTTTCTTAAGGAAGATCCTCGTGATGCACTTTATCCTGAAAATTTACTTGTAGATTACAATGGATTTAAATCGATGATAACGCCTCTTTATGGTCTTATGCGTGCAGAGTATCGCCGTGCTGATGCAATGGGAGGAAGTATTGCGCTCTGTCTGCATTCTGCCTGGGGTGGAGGGGTAGATAATTCATGGGCCAATAATAGTCATGCGGAAATGAAGTTCCTCTACAATCCCAAAGAGATAACTTACACTGATCTTGCTATTTGGAATAATATTTTCCAGTGGGGATATCGTATCATCAACACTGCCAATATGGTTATCTCAAGAGCTGACAATGATGGCATTAACTGGGGAAGTGGTGCTGATGCTGAAAATCGTAAAAATGAGGTGTTGGCCGAAGCTCGCTTCTTCCGTGCTTGGGCTTACCGTCACCTTACCTATTCATTTGGTGCAGTGCCCCTTTCAACACAAGAAATTACAGGATTGAATTATCGTGATGATTGGGACCGTGCTTCCTTGAGTAGTATTCGCGAAGTGATGGCAGAAGATTTCCAGTTTGCAGTCGATAACCTTCCTTTGCGTACTTCTAATAATAGTAAAGTCTCTGGTGCTGTAGCACGTCACTATTTGGGTGAACTTTATTTGGCAGAAGGTAATGCTGAAAAAGCAGTTTCAGTACTGAAACCATTAGTGGAAAGTGGAGAATATTCCCTTATAAATCAACGCTTTGGTAGTAATGCTTCCAATGATGGATGTCCTTTTATTGACGTATTTTATACTCCTATGTATGCTGATGGAAATACGGAGGTGCTACTGGCTTTCATTAACACAGAAGAGGAGAATAGTGCCTATGGTACTGCAAATGTCTATATGACTACAACTTATAAGAACTATTATGCTAATGATGGCGATTGTAAAAAGACAAACCAGCATAATCCGGACTATATCAATAACGGTGGTGAAGGTTCATTTGCACAAGTCTTTTGGCAAGCTAATGGTGGTAAGGGAGCCGGACGTGTAGTTCCTTCCAGAGGAGCACTTCGTTTGTACAATTATAAAGGAATGGGAGAACAAGATGACCGTGTATCTGCCAATGCTATCGTATGGAGTATTAATGATGTAGATGCTGCCGGCAATGTAACCAAGGTATTTGATTTAGGTGGTACTGCACTTATTGATACTACGGTTAATGCAGCCATGCTAACTTCTACTTCCATTAAAAAATATGATTGGCCTACTACTCGTAAATGGGATTATACTCCACCTATTTTGGCTAATGCAGCTAATGATGGACACTATGCGGACATTGTTTATTTACGTTTGGCAGATACATATTTACTTTATGCAGAGGCTCTTTACAAGAGTAATCAAGTAGGTGAGGCCATTAAATGGATAAATAAAGTACGTAATCGTTCCAATGCTGTAAGTATTACTGAAGATGATCTTAGAATCGGTGGTATGGATTTCATTCTTGATGAACGCAGCCGTGAACTGCTTACGGAGGAAGAACGTCGTCATACATTGGTACGTGTTTGCCAAGAAAATGGTGGTGACGAACGTGATACCAATAACTATTTCAAACGTCGCATGCGTGAACTCAATGAGATAGCTGGTATTGCAGGACGTGGTATGGATGAATATGAAACTCCTGTCCTTTTCCCGCTGCCGCAATCATTCATTGATGCCAATACTGGTAATCCTTTGGAAAATAATCCGGGGTATTGATAGATAATAGTCAGATATAAATACCGCATATAAAACGGCTTTGTATATATCGGTGTTTATATCTGATTTAGATTCATATATTCAAAAGAAAACAAAAACTTAATATCTTGATACATCATGTCCGAATTGGCTTTCATTTTTAGTCTTCTTATGGTAGGGATTACAGCGGTAGGTCTTTATCGTAAGCTCAATCCTCAAGGTCTTTTGATGCTTTCCGGTTTATTAATGCTTACAGCTGCTTTTTTCATGCAAGTGCATTCGGTAGTACCTAGTGAAGCTACGGGAATGGTGGTGTTTGATTTGGTAAGGATGATAGAGGAAGTTTTTCTTTCTAATTTGGCGCGTGCAGGGTTTATGATAATGACAATTGGCGGTTATGTAGCTTTCATGAATAACATAAAGGCTACTAATGCATTGGTCTATATTTCCATGAAGCCATTAGGTCTTTTTCGACGTTATCCTTATTTGGCGGCTACTATAGTTATTCCTATTGGACAATTACTTTTTATTACTACTCCTTCAGCTGCCGGATTAGGATTGTTGCTTGTGGCTTCGGTTTATCCTGTTTTAATTAGTTTGGGAGTAAGCCAACTTACAGCATTGTCAGTCATTGCCGCTGCTACTCTATTTGATCAGGGACCGGGGTCGGCAAATACTGCTATGGCTGCCGAATTGATAGGACAATCCAATGTGGAATATTTCATCACTCATCAACTTCCTTTAGTAATTCCTACTTCCTTGGTTGTAATGGTACTCTTCTATTTCAATAACCGTTATTTTGATAAAAAAGATGCAAAGAAACAGCAGGATGGCATATTGCAGGTGTCAAATGTGACTGCAACCTCATTAGTAGAAAAACCGGATGTTCCATTGGCTTTTGCGCTACTCCCGGTATTACCTTTGGCTCTTCTCATTTTCTTTTCACCTTTTGTGGGACTGTTTCAGCCTACTGTAACATTGGGTACCACTACTGCTATGCTTTTTTCTCTGTTCTTATCATTGGTATTTGTGTTGTTTCATACTCGTAGTGTGCGTACTACTTTTAACGTTTTTGCAAGTTTTTGGAAAGGCATGGGAAATGTGTTTACTTCAGTTGTAACATTGATTGTAGCTTCAGAAGTTTTCTCTAAAGGACTGATTGGTTTGGGATTTATTGATTCATTGGTGGGTTATTCCTCTCATATCGGACTTTCGGGATTAGCTATTGCCGCAATCTTTACTCTCATTATTTTTGGAGCTGCCATGCTGATGGGAAGTGGCAATGCAGCCTTTTTTTCATTTGGTCCTTTATTGCCGGGTATAGCCACTCAGCTTGGTTTGCCGGTTTTTTCATTGATACTTCCTTTGCAGTTGGCGGCAAGCATGGGACGTGCCGCATCTCCTATTGCCGGAGTCATTGTTGCCATTGCCGGGGTAGCCGGTGTGTCATCAGTGGAGTTGGCAAGGCGTAATACATTTCCTTTAATAGGAGGAATTGTTTTCTTGATACTTTATCATCTTATCACTTTCTAAAATTAATCGACAGCTATGTTTACATTGATAAAGAATGCAAATTTATATGCTCCTGCCTATCTTGGTAAAACAGACATTTTGCTATGCGGAGAAAAGATTGCGCATATTTCAAAGACAATTGAACTGAATGAATCATTTTGCCATACTATTGACGTGCAAGGTAAAATTGTTACTCCGGGATTTATAGATCAGCATGTACATATTACTGGTGGAGGAGGGCAACAAGGTTATGCCTCATTAGTCCCCGAGGTGACTATGAGCGAACTGGTGGCATGTGGTACTACTACTGTATTGGGTATGCTTGGTACTGATGGATTTGCCAAAGAACTTACTACGCTTTATGCCAAGGCCAAAGCTATTGACGATGACGGATTGTCGGCTTATATGCTGACAAGTTATTACGGATTGCCTACCAAAACATTGATGAATAGTGTGGCTGACGATCTTATCTTCATAGATAAAGTTATTGGCTGTAAGCTGGCGATGAGTGATGACCGTAGTCCGTTTCCGACAGAGCAAGAGATATTACGTATTATACATCAGGTACGTTTAGGGGGATTTACATCTGGTAAAGGAGGAATTCTCCACATTCATTTGGGAGCACTTCCGGAAGGTATTGAGCCCTTACTCAATATTGCTCGTCACTATCCTACACTGATATCTTATCTGTCTCCTACTCATCTGATACGTACTGAAGCTCTTTTTATGCAGGCTGTAGAATTTGGTAAATTAGGTGGAATGATTGATTTTTCGACTGGTGGCTCAAAGTTTGATACTCCCCATCGTTGTGTGATACGTGCATTGCGAGCTGGTGTCCCCCTTGATCGCATTACTTTTTCTAGTGATGGCCATGGTGGCGTACGCAGAGTGAATCCTGAAACTGGAGAAATAACTTATCGTCCTGCTCCTTTGAATTTAAATTTCAAGGAGGTAGTTGCATTAGTCAATGAGGAGGGGGTACCATTGGAACAGGCGATTACATTGATAACATCCAATCCGGCTCGTAATCTGAAATTACGAGCTAAAGGTATTGTGGCACAAGGAGCAGATGCAGACTTGTGTTTTTTGGCGGAAGATTTGCAGCTTACAGATGTCATTGCCCGTGGTAAATTTGTAATGCAAGATGGTACAATAGTAAAGAAGGGAAGGTACGAATTATGAAGAAGCTGATTATATTTTATATTGGATTCCTCTGTATTTGTTTATCTGCAATAGCGAAACAGACTTTGGAAAGGCCAAGAGGTGAACATTTCTTCACTTATAGTCAATACCCTCCTTTTGCCGATCGCCCGGTAGATGTACATTATTATATACCTTCCCAGGGGGATATTAAACAAATGCCTATTGTATTTGTCTTTGAAGGAGGAGACCGCGGCTATCGTTATCTTTTGGACGGTTGGAAAGAAGAAGCGGAGAGAAAGGGTTTTATGCTTTTTATACCTCACTTTGATTTGAAATCTTATCCTTTGGCAGACTATCAGGAGGTGGGGGTGATGAATGCTGCCCATACAGTAGCTAATGCTCCCGAAAAAATTACACCAGTGTTGGTTGATAAACTATTTGAATATGTGCGTCAATTTACGGGAAGCATGCGCAAAGGATATATGATTTATGGTCATTCTGCTGGTGGGCAATTCGTACAGCGTTTCATGCTTTTTCACGATAGTCCTTATGTGGAAAAAGCTATTATAAGTTCTCCCGGTTGGTATACTTTTCCTGATTTGGCCCAGACATATCCTTATGGTACGGCTGGTATCCCCTATATTTCATCTGAACAGATAAAAAAATACTTGTCAAAACCTATCATACTACAGCTGGCTTTGGGAGATACGATACGTGAGTCTTTTCTACGCAAGACTCCTGAAGCTGAACGACAAGGACGAAACCGTATGGAGCGTGGGCGTAGTTTCTGGCTTTATATTCACCAGTTGGCTGCATCCCGTGGTTGGGAATGCCATTGGCGCAAGATAGAAGAGTGCGGCATCGGGCATGAGGCTGTCCCTATGGGGAAACAAGCTGTGCCATTATTGACGACAGATTCTTTACGGGTACTTTTTATAGGTAACAGCTATACTTTTTTTAATCGTTTGCCATGGCAAGTCCAATCGTTAGCATCCTCATGTGGAAAAAAAATATCAGTGCGCCAGGTTGCTAACCCTGGTTGGTACTTGAGACAGCATGCAGCCAATACGCAAACATTAGAGGCGATTCGTGAAGGAGGATGGGATTATATGGTGATGCAGGAACAGAGCAAGGCACCTACTCGTGAAAAGGAATGGGTAAAGAAGAATGTATTCCATCCTGCGGCGCAGTTAGATAGTTTACGCCGTCTTTATGCCCCAAAAGGAAAAAGTGTCTGTTATATGACATGGGGGCGTAATAATGATACTTATGAAGGAATGCAGCAGCAACTTACGGAAAACTATTTGGAAATGGCTGATGTCCTTGATGCTTATTGTGCTCCTGTGGGTGAGGCATGGAGACGTGTACGTAGAGAGTGTCCAAGTTTACAGTTGTATAATTCTGATGGCAGCCACCCTAGTCCTGCAGGCAGTTATCTGGCGGCTTGTGTCTTTTATGCAATTTTTTTTGGTGAGCCTTTTAGCAGCGATTATTATGCAGGTCTACCGTCTGAAACGGCTCTTTATTTACAGAGGATAGCACAAGAAGTGGTATTAGCTAATCTTGTGTTATGGAATAGAAATCAGTCGAAGCAACCTGCCGGAGTAACTGCAAGTTTCTATCCTGACCCCAAATTTGACCGTGAGACACCTACTCTAAGTAAACCTTACGGTAGCGGATTGGCATCGGTTGATGAGATAAAGGACTATTTACAACAATTGGTTGTACGTTCTCCGGGTTTGGCATATATGGAGAATATTGGTGTTACCAAACAAGGACGTACCATTCCGGTACTTTATTTGGGTACTCCCGACAAGAAGAAGGTAAGGGTATGGATTCAAGCGGCACTGCATGGTAACGAGCCGGCAGGTGCTGAGGCTGTATGCATGCTTGTCCGTTACTTACTTTGTGAAAAAGAAGGACGTGAATTGCTGAATCATATAGCTGTGGCTTTGGTTCCTATAGCCAATGTTGATGGTTATGCCATTCAGCAACGTCGTTCAGCCGATGGTTACGATTTGAATCGCGATCAGAGCAAATTAGAGGATGCTGTCACTTTGCTGTTGAAGCAGTCCTATCAGCAATGGAATCCGGACGTAGCTCTTGATATTCATGAATATACACCTTTACGTCGTGAGTTTAACTTATTACGTGGAGTGCCGACAGCAAATGCTGCTGATGTACTTTTTTTACCTACAGGACATCTTAATGCGCCTTTAGCTTTACGTACGCTGTCTGAAGAACTTTTTCGTCGTGAGGCAGAGGTCGTTTTAAATAGTGCCGGTTATGCTTCCGGTTTCTACTTTACTCCTCGTGTGGCAGATGGTTCCCTTGTTCTTGTAAAAGGTGCCAAAAGTCCGCAGTCCAGTTCTACTTTTCAAGCATTGACGGGGGCTGTATCGCTTTTTGTCGAAATAAGAGGTATTGGATTGGGACCGGAGTGTTTTGCACGTCGTAGTGAGTGCGGTTTCTTGGTGGCACGGCAAACGTTGGTTACTGCTGCGCAACATCGTGCTTCAATTAAACGTAAGATAGAACAAGCCAGGAAGCGCACCTTGAAAGCTACTGAACCGATATATGTTACTTTCACTTCGGATACTGTACGTCATGTAGTCTCTTTTATCGATTATAAGGCCAATGAACTGTTTAAGACTGAACTGCCAACCCTTGATGCCATGCAGGCAACACCTCAATTGATGCGTACTCGCCCTAAGGCTTATCTGCTCGATGCTCCCTGTACAGAAGCAGTATGTAAGCTTCGAGCGTTGGGTGTACACATTGAGCAAGTTACCCGTGTACAAAAAGCAAAAGTTGAGCGTTACAAAGTAACCCGTCTGTATCGTGCAGAGAAGGAATGGGAGGGGATTCATCCGGTAAATGTAGAAACGGATGTCTATGAAGATAATGTAGAACTTCCAATAGGTAGTTGGTTGGTACCTTTGGCACAACCTTTAGGAAATTTGGTTGCCACGTTGCTTGAACCGGAGTCTGTCTGTGGTTTCGTAAACTTCTGTGTTATTCCGGCTGAGGAAGGAAAGGGACTGTTTGTCAGTAGACTTATAAAATAAGAATTGGATATATAAAATTAAATTCGGTAATGACTATGAAACTAAAAAAAACGCTACAGATTATACTTGCTTTATGTTTAGGCCTATGGATGATTTCATGCCAGCAGGAACATATCAAGTTGACCTCTCCAAATGGAAAACTTTCTTTAGAGTTTACACTTGATGAAGAAGGTGCTCCCCGATATTGTTTAAGACATGCGGGGAAGAATATTTTACTTCCTTCACGTCTGGGATTGGTTTTGAAGGATGCGCCAGATCTTTTGACTGGTTTCGTTCTAAAAGAGGTTAAGCATGATTCGCATAATGATGTGTGGCAACCAGTATGGGGGGAAGAGGCTGAAATTGTAAATCATTATAATGAATTGAGGGTATGCCTCAAGGAAGAAACATCGTTGGAGCGAGAACTGAATATTATTTTTCGTCTTTTTGATGATGGGATGGGATTCCGGTATGAGTTCCCGCGCCAGCAACAGCTACAAGAGTTTCTTATTGATGACGAAGTGACTGAATTCGTTTTTCCTGCAGATTATGATGCTTGGAGTATTCCAGTGAAAGGAGTTCGTTTTTACGAGGCCTTATTTGAGAAAAAAACTCTTAGTAAGATGGGATGGGTAAGCACTCCGGTGACGATTGAGACAACAGATAGCCTTTATTTGGCTATTCATGAAGCAAATCTTACAGATTATGCTGCCATGAACTTGAAGCCGGTTGAACAACTTGAAGATAATAAAACGGTTACATTACGTGCGGCTCTTACACCTTGGAGTACAGGTGAGAAAGTACGTGTTACCGATACCCGTGTATCTCCTTGGCGTACAATGATAGTGGCTGAATCTGCCGGTGATTTGCTTCTTTCCCGTCTCATGTTAAATCTTAATGAACCTTGTCGTATAACCGATACTTCCTGGATACAACCTATGCGCTATATTGGAATTTGGTGGACTTATCACATGAAGCATAACACCTGGCATGCCGGTCCCCATCATGGGGCCACAACAGAGAATACAATGCGTCACATCGATTTTGCTGCTGCCAATAACCTGGGAGGTGTACTGGTGGAAGGGTGGAATGAAGACTGGGCTACTTGGAAGTTTAGTTTCACAAAACCTTATACCGATTTTGATATACAACGTATTACTGATTATGGGCGTAGCAAAGGAGTAGCTTTGATAGGACATCATGAAACTGGCGGTAATGTTTCCAATTATGAAAATCAGATGGAAGATGGTTTCAAGTTCTATGAGAAATATGGTGTGCATCAAGTAAAAACGGGTTATGTGGGCGATTTGCTTGATGGGAAAGAATATCATAGCAGTCAGTTTGGTGTACTTCATTATCGCAAGGTAATAGAGGCTGCTGCCCGTCACCGTATCTGTATTGATAATCATGAACCGGTGATTCCTACAGGTTTGCAGCGTACTTTTCCTAATCTGATGACACAAGAGGGAGTACGTGGACAAGAATGGGACGCTTGGGATGTAGATGGTGGAAATCCTCCCTCTCATACCGTAATATTGCCTTTCACTCGTGGGTTGGCAGGCCCGATGGACTTTACACCGGTGACGTTTCGGTTTGTTAACGATGTAATGCCACAGACACGTGTACATACCACACTGGCCAAACAATTGGCGCTGTTTGTGGTGCTCTATTCACCGTTACAAATGGCTTCGGATGAAATAGAGAATTACGAGGCTAATCCGGAACCTTTTAATTTTATAGTATCTTGTCCTACAGATTGGAGCAGAACAGTGGTGCCGGAAGCATGCATTGGCAGTTATGTTACTATTGCCCGTTGTGGTAAAGGAGAGGGATGCTGGTATATAGGCAGCATCACGGGAGATGAGGAACGAACGGCTAATATCAGTCTGTCTTTTCTCGATACAGATAAAAGATATCTGGCTACTATTTATCGTGATGCTCCTGAGGCCGATTATGAGACATGTCCTGCTGCTATACTTATAGAAGAGCGCGAAGTGACTTATAGTGATACCCTCACCATTCGGCAAGCACGTAGTGGAGGAACTGCCGTACGTCTGTGTCCTATAAAAGACAGTTGAGCCGGAGGTGTATTGGGGCAGAGTTGTTTATATTTTCTCTCTCAAGTATTCGTAAAAGCTATATTGCGACCGTACCTTCTCCTTTTGCGGTCGCGACGACTTCCAGCGGTTTCGCAACCGGTCGTCCACAAAGCAGGCTTTCCGTTTGTCCGACAGTTGTATGGATAGCATATCGATGAGTTCTTGCTTCAAGTCCGGGTCCAGAATGGGGGTGACGGCTTCGATACGGCGGTACAAGTTACGCCGCATCCAGTCCGGCGAGCCGAGGAAGAGCTTGGGTGCGCCGCCGTTGCCGAAGTACCACACACGGGCATGTTCCAGAAAGGTATCCACGATGCGTGTCACGCGGATGTTGTGGCTGTACTCCTGCCCGGGGATGAGGCAGCAGATGCCGCGGACAATGAGGTCTATCTCTACACCGGCTTGCGAGGCTTCGTAGAGGCGGTCTATCATGGCAGGGTCTTGCAGGGCATTCATTTTTAGGATAATCCGTCCTTGCTTGCCTTGCCGGGTCAGTTCTATTTCGTGATTGATGAGGCGGTTCAGTTCAGGAATCAGGTTGAAGCGGGCCACAAGCAGGCGGTGGAACACCGGATTTTCCTTTCCCTGCAGAGTACGGAACAAGTTGTGCAGGTCGTTTACAATCACCGGGTTGCAGGTGAATAGTCCGCTGTCCGCATAGAGGGTGGCGGTCTTTTCGTTGAAGTTGCCGGTGCTGATGTAGGCGTAGCTTGTCAGTTTGCGCCCTTCCTTGTCGCGGCGTAGCACGAGGGCTACTTTGGCATGTACCTTTAGTCCTGGTATGCTGAAAATGATGTTGATGCCGGCGGCTTTCATCATCTCGGCGGTGGCGAGGTTGTTTTCTTCGTCGAAGCGGGCTTTCAGTTCCACAAAGACGGTGACTTTCTTTCCGTTCTGTGCGGCGGCTATTAGGGTGTTGATGACGGTGGAGTTCTCTGCCACGCGATACTGGGTCACCATGATTTCACGCACGGTGGGTTCGTGGACGGCTTCATATAGAAAATGGATGAAGTGGTCGAAGGAGTGGTAGGGATAATGCAGCAGCAGGTCCTTCTTCTCCACATAGCGGAAGATGGATTCGCGTTCGTCCAGGCAGGTCAGCTTCATGGGCTGGGGTTTCTTGATGGGACGTACGCTTTGGTTGGGATTAGGCAGATGCCGCAAATCCTCCATGTTGAGGTGCTTGTCTCCCGGCACCAGCTCCCGGCGGTCTATGCGGTAGGCATCTACCAGAAAGTCGAGGAAGTCCTGGGGCATGGCGCGGTCGTATACAAAACGGCACACGGCGCCTATCTTGCGTTTCTTTACCTTCTTCTTCACCTGCTCGATGATTTCGGAGGTATTGGCGGCATCGTCTATCAGAATATCCGCATCGCGTGAAATCTTGATGCAATAACTGCTGTCCACTTCATAACCGGGGAAGATGGTATCCAGATTGGCCTTGATGATGTCTTCAATGAACATCAGATAATAGTCTTTCCCCACCTTGGGCAGCTGGATGAAGCGCGGCACTTTGCTGTACGGCAGTTTCATCACGAAATACTGGATGCGGTTTGGAGAACTGGCGGGAGCTCCTTTCAGATGAAGCCGTACGGCTAGATAGAGACGGTTGTCGCGCAGGAATGAAATCACCTTGTCCTTGCTTACGGGCACCGGGGCCAGATAGGGGAATATCTCTTCGCGGAAGAAGCTGCGCACAAAATCGCGGTGAAACGGTTCTACGTTGCGGCTTTGATAGAATATGATGTGATGTTTCCGCAGGGCGGGCAGTATCTTCTGTTCGTAGATGCGGATACGTTCCTCCAGTTGGCGATTGACTTCTTGGTTGATTTCATCTACCAGTTCGGCGGCAGACTGCATAGTCTCTTCATCGCTTTGCGAGGCTCCGGTGGCTATGGCCTTATGGTCGGCTACGCGTATCTTGTAGAATTCTTCCAGATTGGAAGAGTATATAGAAATAAAGTTGATGCGTTCGTATAGCGGCAATGTCTCGTCTTCCGCTTCCAGCAGTACGCGGTAGTTGAAGGAAAGCCAGCTGATGTCACGTTTGAAATATCTGTTGTCCATGGTGTTAAGGTGTTAATGTGGCATATTAGCACATTACCACATTGTATTCTTCCCAAATATAATTACCTTTGTCTTAATAAACAAAGGAAAGATGACAAAAGTTGGTTTATTATCGGATACGCATGGCTACTGGGATGAAAAGTACCTGCAATATTTTGAGGGCTGTGACGAAATATGGCATGCCGGTGACATCGGTTCGCTGGAAGTGGCACAGAAGCTGGCGGCTTTCCGTCCCTTCCGTGCCGTGTATGGCAATATTGACGGGCAGGAGATACGGCAGCTCTATCCGCAGATTCTCCGTTTCACGGTGGATGGGGCAGAGGTGCTGATGAAGCATATCGGCGGTTATCCCGGCAACTACGACCCTTCCATCAAGGGCAGCATTCTGGTGCGTCCCCCAAAGCTGTTCATCAGCGGGCACTCGCATATACTGAAGGTGAAGTATGACAAGACGTTGGATGTACTCCACATCAATCCGGGCGCTGCGGGCATTCAAGGTTTCCATAAGGTGCGTACGATGGTACGCTTTGCGGTTGATGGGGGAACGTTTAAAGATTTGGAGGTGATAGAACTTGCTGACCGATGATGTAGTTTGTTTATTTTCAATGGATTGTATTTACCGATTGCTTGCGCTATAGTGTAAAAGCCGTTACATGCTAATGTAAAGGTTGTTACGCTATTGGGTAAAGGCCGTTACACTATTTGGTAAAGGTCGTTACACGCTGAGGTAAAGACCGTTTCATCAAGGGGTGACGGCCGTTACGCACTGAAGTAAGCAAAACAATGTACCGGAGTAAGCAAAGCAATGAAGTAAAAAGATGAAACCAAGCCTTCACTTAATCGAATTTTTCCATTATCTTTGTACCCGAATAGCAAGTAGAGCCGTGGGGCATCGTCCTCCTTCTTATTTTATTCTCCATTTTGAAGTATCACCGAAAAAGAACTGAAATATGAAAGGAATTATTCTTGCAGGTGGCAGTGCCACTCGTCTCTATCCGTTGTCCAAGGCTATCTCCAAGCAGATAATGCCCGTCTACGACAAGCCGATGATATACTACCCGCTCTCTACACTGATGTTGGCGGGAATTCGCGAAGTGCTTATTATCTCTACTCCACGTGACTTACCCATGTTCCGCGAGCTGCTGGGAACCGGTGAAGAACTCGGTATGTCCTTTTCCTATAAGATACAAGAGAATCCCAACGGACTGGCACAAGCCTTTGTGCTGGGTGCAGAGTTCTTGGACGGCGGACCGGGCTGCCTTATTCTGGGCGACAACATGTTCTACGGTCAAGGCTTCTCCGCCATGCTGAAGCGTGCCGCTTCCATAGACAAGGGTGCCTGCATCTTTGGTTATTACGTCAAGGACCCCCGTGCCTACGGTGTAGTGGAGTTTGATGCCAACGGCAAAGCCGTCTCGCTGGAAGAAAAGCCTGCCAATCCTAAAAGCAACTATGCCGTCCCCGGACTGTACTTCTACGACTCCACCGTGACAGAGAAAGCCGCCTCCTTGAAGCCCTCTGCTCGCGGCGAATACGAAATTACCGACCTCAACCGTCTCTATCTGGACGAGGGCACGCTGAAAGTGGAGCTCTTCGGCCGTGGCTTTGCCTGGCTCGACACCGGCAATTGCGACAGCCTGCTGGAAGCCAGCAATTTTGTCGCCACCATCCAGAACCGTCAAGGCTTCCGCGTGAGCTGTATCGAAGAGATTGCCTGGCGCAAGGGCTGGATAGATGTAGACCAGCTGTATCGCTTGGGTGAACAGCTTGGCAAGACCGAATATGGCAAATACCTGATGGAACTGGCTGAATCGAAGCGATGAACTCTTTGTTCCCCAAAAAGAGAAGGAGAATAGTTCTCCTATAAAGGCCCGCTGACTTTAATTTTTAATTTATAATTTTTAATTCTCATGAAGACTTATCTCGTAACCGGTGCCGCCGGTTTTATCGGCGCCAACTATATTAAATATATCCTGGCAAAACATAATGATATTAAAGTGGTGATACTGGATGCCTTGACCTACGCAGGCAATCTGGGCACCATTGCCAATGACATTGACGATGAACGTTGCTTTTTTGTAAAAGGTGACATCTGCGACCGCGTGCTTGCCGACGAACTGTTTGCCAAGTATAAATTCGATTACGTAGTGAATTTTGCTGCCGAGAGCCACGTAGACCGTAGCATAGAGAATCCCCAGCTTTTCCTGATGACCAACATCCTGGGTACACAAAACTTGCTCGATGCCGCCCGCCGTGCCTGGGTCACGGGTAAGGACGAGTCCGGTTATCCCACTTGGCGCAAAGGCGTTCGTTACCATCAAGTGTCTACCGACGAAGTTTACGGCTCACTTGGTGCCGAAGGCTACTTCACAGAGCAAACCCCGCTCTGCCCGCACAGCCCTTACAGCGCCAGCAAGACGAGTGCCGATATGGTAGTGATGGCCTATCACGATACCTATAAGATGCCCGTCACTATCACCCGCTGTTCCAACAACTACGGTCCTTATCACTTCCCCGAAAAGCTGATTCCGCTTATCATCAAGAATATTCTCGAAGGCAAGAACCTCCCCGTCTATGGCGACGGCAGTAACGTGCGTGACTGGCTCTACGTGGAAGACCACTGCAAAGCTATCGACCTGGTTGTCCGCGAGGGTGTGGAAGGCGAAGTCTACAACGTAGGCGGTCACAACGAAAAGACCAATCTTGAAATCGTGAAGCTGACTATTGCCACCGTCCGCCGCTTGATGGAGGAAGAACCCCGTTACCGTGCAGTGCTGAAGAAACAAGTAAAAGCCGCCGACGGCACGATTGACATCAGCTGGATAAACGAAGACCTTATCACCTTCGTCAAAGACCGCCTAGGTCACGACCAGCGTTATGCCATCGACCCCACAAAGATTACCAATGCCCTGGGCTGGTATCCGGAGACGAAGTTCGAGGTCGGCATCGTCAAGACCATTGAATGGTACCTGAACAACCAGCCGTGGGTGGAAGAAGTGACCAGCGGTGACTATCAGAAGTATTACGAACAGATGTATGGAGGTAGGGGTTAAGGTTTAGGGATTAGGGTCTAACCGCTAATCCTTAACCCCTAACCT